>Ga0222719_10005789_pt1 | contig 10603 bp, 10 predicted proteins | sample C33_34DmetaG_FD_165039 | JGI IMG/M metagenome (GOLD analysis project Ga0222719, IMG submission 165039) | Estuarine water microbial communities from San Francisco Bay, California, United States - C33_34D | ecosystem: Environmental > Aquatic > Marine > Unclassified | place: USA: California...
ACGATATAGGTCTTACGTTTTTACTAAGCCACGAATCAGATAGTGAATCAGCTTCCCATCTACGAGTAACTGCATCCATCTCCTCTAACTCAATCTCAAGCATTCTAAGAGCAGTTTCTTTATCGGGTTGGGGTAAACTATCATCTTTAATGATTAAGTTCTTTAAAACGCCTAATACGCCTTTATCAGGTATTGTCTCCGCTAGACTCTGAAACACCCCCGACTTCCCTAGTAGGAACTGACCTAGTTTCGTCTCTTTGAACTTTTTTCTTTTTTTGCTCATACTTTACTTTTTTAGGTTTTTCTACTTTAGGTTCTTTAAACTCTATAAGACCTAAATTTGTATTGCGATATACTAAACCTCTATTTAAACCTTCTACATAACTACAATGTACCCAACTAGGACTATCATCATTATATTCCCATATCAATACATCAAACTTTAAATTGTCTTTTATGTAATAAAATATATCTTTATTAGATACATCAGTACCATCGTTGTCTAGATCTATAGCTTGACCAGTTATGTGTTTGCTGAATTTTGATCCGTTAACCATAGAATTTAACCTTTCACATCTATACATACTACTTACATATATTGGTTTTTTAAAGTGATCACGTATAGGTTGAAATATCTTTTCTGCTGTTAGTTTTAGGTTGTCTATTATAATACCGCTAGGTGTATTGTCTAGTCTTTTACGTTTTGCAGTTTCAGATCTTATAGCTTCTGCTAATGTTAAATTTTGTGATAGCTTCATTTTAATAATATTTATTCATAAACCACTTTAAGAATACTGTTGCCCAAAACATAGTTAATAATAACCATACTGTTGAGTAAATTATATAAGGTACTTGAAGCCAAAAAGCATCTTTAATACCTTCCCAAATTTTATTTAAAAAGTTTTTCATAATTGTAATTTTTAATAAAGTTAATTATTTTTTATTTAATAGTTGATGGATCTTTATTAAGGTATAAATTGTAGTTACCACTATTAACAATCCTTGTAATACAGAATTAATTTCTGATATTGTCATTATTACTGTTATTATACCTAATATTGTTGGTTCAAATCCATTCATTTTATTATTTTTTAATCATTAATCATTAGTTTATTTTAAATGCCATATATATATAAGTTCCACCATTTGCATTTATAGAACTTCCATTTACTCCTGAATCAAAAGCAAATCCATCTGAAGTTAAATCAATATTAGTTGGACCTCCTCCTGTTGCTTCTGCATCACTTAAATCTGCCCATAAAACCTTATCGTTATCCGTATATCCGTCTCTTACACTGTCAAATATAGTCCAATCATTAGCAGCATCTGTTCTTTTTATCATAATCCAATCTGCTTGAAAACCAAGCCCTGTTATACTATTAGTTGTACCTGTCCCAGTATAACTTCCAATCTTGCTATAATTTGACACTGAATGGAAACAGTAGGCTATCATTCCTACATTAGCTCCAGAAGTTGCATTTACGTTTAAACCTATTGTTGTGCTTGTCATACCAGTTCCCCAAACTGAAGTACCTGCTGTTGCTTCTGCATCAGAAGTATGAAGTCGAAGATAGCTTCTTGTTAAATTTGTTTGATTTTCGTGCCAAACAAGCCATCCTACAGCAGCGGTTGTGGGTTTTATTATAACTAAATCAGGTGTTGAACTTAATCCGTGACCTACAGAATAATCTCCTGAAGATGGAGCAGTCCATTTAATAATAGAAAAGCCAGCATTAGCATTTGCACTAACAAGTGAATCTATACTACCTTCTGTGTTTATTGTCGGTTCGTTATCATCAGCTTTCCACGCCCAAGCAACGTAGCTTTCACCTGCATAATTACTTGTACCATCAGGACCTAATGTAAACCCATCACTGTCAAAAGATTGTATATGATTAGACCTCGTTTGTTCTGCATCACTGCTATTTGAAGAAATTATTTTAGTACCTCCTCTTGTAGAATCAGCTAAAAAATGCCAGCCACCAGAATTAACTCTATCCTTTGTCCAAACTAAATTAGGTTGAAATCCTAAACCATCAATACTTTGTGTAGAACCATTACCTGTATAAGCTACTGTACTAAAACTTTTTGCTACTGTTGGTGCTTCTGTGTCAGGGTCTGCAGCAAATGCCATATAGATAAATGTATCTCCATTACTATTTAAACCTCCTTTAGTATTAGTTTGTTGAAATCCATTTGATAAAAATGTTACTGGACCATAAGTTCGCTCTGCATCTGTAATGTTAGGCGCTAAAACTAAATCTCTAGGGTTTGTTAAATTTCTTTTATTATCGAATATTGACCAATCACTAACATTACTTGTCCTTTTAACCATTATAAAAGCAGGCTCAAAACCTGTTTCTATAATTGGTCCATTTGCAGAACCATTACCTGTGTATGAGCCAATCTTTGAAAAGCCATCGACTGAATGAAAACAGTAGGCAATCATTTCATCACCACTTCCATTAGTCCTTGAGCTACTACCTAAACCTATAGTTGTACTATTAGTTGTAGAAAGTATAAATGTCCCTGATGAAGCAGTAAATATAGCAAAAGATTCGTTAAGTTCTAATCTATCTTTGTCATCAGTCATTGTGCTAAATTCTTTTACATTCCAATCTACTGAATCTATTAAATTTTTAGTAATTATTAGTTCAGGTTTAGCTGAAAGTCCGTGACCAACAGTTGCTCCTGAAGTACCAGTTCCAGTATATTTTACAATACTAAATCCTGCATCTGTGTTTGCTTGTACTGTACTTGTAATACTTCCATCTGTATTACTACTTGTAGTTCCTCCGTTTGCTTTTAAACACCAAGCTACATAATCTCCTCCATCTGCATTTAAAGCAGTTGTGCTACCTACAGTAAAACCGCCTTGGTCAAAACTTGACATATAACCACTAGCTCTATAAATTTCCGCATTAGTTAAATTTGGATATATTTCATATTGAGCGCCTCTAGTTGAATCAGTAATTCTGTGCGAATTTGAGCTTGAATCTCTATATTTTACCCAAACAAAATCAGGAGTAAAATTAAGTCCATACTCATAAGTAACATTCGTTGCAGTACCGTCATAATTTCTTGTGTCATCATTTGCATTTCCTTCAAATCTATAAGAAGCTACAAGTGAGTTTTCTTGATACAATGTAGTTACTTCACTTGCTGATAATGCTTTGTTAAATATTCTCACTTGGTCTATGTAACCCTCCATATAATTTCCTATAGTTCCAGAGTTTAGCATTCCCCTACCTATTTGCAAGTTGGTATTACTATCTGTAGTATAAGAAACTGTAGATGGACTTGTTACTTCAGAACCATTTACATATAATTTTACATTAGTTCCATCATCAGTTAATGTTAAATAAGACCAAGCGTTATCAGTTAATCCTTGTGACCAATTATAAGTAGTATTATTAATTGAATAGTAATTAAACTCATTAGTATCTGTTCTTACCCTAAACATACCTGTATTTGTTTTTGTACCATTTACACCTCCAAATATCCTTGGGTTAGACGTGCTTGAAGTTTGTTTAAACCAAACAGAATATGAATATGCTGATAAATTACTTAAATTTATACCTGTGCTTACATAACTATCAGTACCGTTAAAATATGCTGATTGCCCATATCTTCCTGCTGCATATTGAATCGCTGTTCCAGTTCCATCGTAGTTACCACTTAAATCTGTTTCATCATTCTCAAATCTATAAGTAGCAACACAAGAACTATCTCCAAGTACTTGTAGTGTGTCTGTTGTATCTTCTGATAATGGGTCTAATGATTCTACTGTTTCTACTGTTTCTGCATATAGTGTTGAAACTTCTGATGATGATAGAGCTTTTTGGAAAAATCTGAATTGGTCTAATTTACCTTGTAATACTTGTCCAGTAACTGCTGTGAATAAATAAACATTATTACTACCAATATTATATGTTGTAGAAAAAGATAAATCAGCTGTCCCATTTATATATAATTGAACATTACCAGCATTATTAGATATAGCTATGTGTGTCCAAGTATTATTCGGAATTGATGCTGTGCTATCCCCCAAAGAATCACCATATCTACCAAAGTTTAATTTATTACTTGGATTGATAAATGTTACAAATGCAGCCCCATTACTTGCATTACCCAACATTATAGGCGTTCCAGTTGAAGTAGGGTTTACCCAAAAACTAATACTAAAAACAGGATTACCTGTTATATTAGGCAAAGATGTTGATATATAAGCACTACCACCAAAATAAGCACCCGCACCAAACTTACCTCCATTAATAGAATGAGAAGATGCACCATCTCCTTCGTATAATACGACTCCAAAGTGTTCTGATGGGGTTATACCTGTACTGGGTGGTTTAACTAATAATCTTTTTCTAAGACTCATAACTAGGATATTCGTATAATATAACTTGTTTTTTTGTTGTTAAAGCATTTACTTCGTTTTCTACTTGACTGGTTTGGTTTCTTAATAATGCTCTCGCTGTCACTACTTCCGTAGGTACTGTTTCACCATTATCTGTTTGCCTGATAATATACCAATCTGTTTTAGCTAATTCACCACCTATTATATGTTTATAGTTTGTAATCTTTTGCTCTTTTAACTCTGCTAATGTTTGCGACCAAGTTTTATCTACCGTATCTTTTCTAAATACAGTACTTTGCGTATCCCAATATATTTCACCTAAATCGTGTACCCTAGAATCATAATTTTCATCTATTATTACATCAAATAATCCAGCATTACGAAGTTCGTCTGCTGTCATACTTCTAGCGTTTAAATGATACCCTGTTGACGATCTAAACTTTACTGGTACGTCTGGGTATGTAGTTATTATTCCGTTGTTGTTTACTGCTTTCATAATTATTTTTGTATTACTGTATAATAATATTTATTATCTTCTAAATATAAATCTCCTAGTTCTTCTGTTTCGGTATCTATTTGTGGATCTACTATTGGAAAAAAACCTTCTTCTTCTAATATTTCTACTGGTGAGCAAGCAAACGCTTTAGAGTAAAAATTAACCCCATCCCAATAACTTGGTAATTTACTATATACTATTATTTCACCATTTATATTATTCGCCCACATTATGCTTCTTTACTTATTGTTGCCCATTGTTCTGTTGATCCATTTGTACTTACTATTTGTATTAGGTTAGCTACCGTTCCATCATATGTACCTGTTATTTCTTTTACACTTGCAGGTAAAGTTAATGTATAATTTCCACTTATTACTAAATCTACAGTCATACCCGTACTTACATTACTGAACGTCAATGTAGTATTAGCTGAAAGTGTTTTAGTATGAACCGCTGCACTTGACCAATCTACATCACTTGCAGATATAGCTGCCGAAGTAGTATATTCAGCACCTAATTTATCATAGCTTATAGCATCGTCGGCAACCATTGCAGTTGCTACACTTCCCGTATCTCCTGTACCTACTAAATTACCTGAAGCAGTTGGTAATACTAATACTGCTGAACTTGCCGCACTATGTGGTGCTGCTTTTAATGTTTGATAATGTGCATTACTAACCTCACAGTACATTCTCATTTCTGCTACATTACCTGTATTACTTCTTATTTGAATACTACCGTCATCTATTGTTACACCACCCGTACTTCCATTACCTCCGATTGTTAATGATCCTGAAGTTGCAGTTAATGATGCTCCTAATGCTACAGACGTACCACCTATTGTTATAGAATCATTAGTTAATGAAAATTCTGTTCCCGTTAATGTTAAACCGCTACCTGCTGTATATGTAGTATTTGTATCACTTGCCGCTATTGTTATTGATCCATCTGCATTTGTTATTGTTACGTTAGAACCTGCCGTAATAAGCGCATTTTCAAAATAACTATTAGTAGCATCGTATATTAAAACGTTTCCTGCTGCAGGTGTTGAAATATTAGCGTCTGTAAGATCGTTTAATCCTGCATCTATAGCAAAGGTCGTTCCTGTTAAAGAAAGTCCTGTACCAGCGCTATAAGTCGTATCTGTAGATGCGATAGTTATGCTTCCATCTGCGTTAGTTATACTTACATTACTTCCCGCTGTTAGTAAAGCGTTTTCAAAGTATGAGTTACTAGCGTCATATATTAGTAAATTACCTGCCGCTGGACTTGTTACATTTGCATCAGTTAAAGTTGATAGTGTATGTTCAGTTGCCGTTGGTACTCCACTAGAATTACCTAACCAGAAATAATTTTGTTGTATATTAGGTATATCGTTACTTCTAATAATTGATGAAACAACTATTGAACCTGCACTTGAAGAATTTACTCTACCTACTTTACCTACATTTTGTATTAATGCTGTTCCTGTTGGTTTTGTGGTTGTTAAACCTCCTCCTGATTTTACATAAATCGTATCATTTTCTGATGGCGTTACTCCGTCTATTGGATCAGTAGTTAAGTTTTTAAGTACACCACCTGTTACTATATATCCTTCACCATTGTTTGCTAAATCTGTTAATAGTAATCCTGTTGCTGGCATTTTAGCAGAATCACCTGCATCAGCCGCTGCCACTTCTACTGCAAATGAAGTTCCTACTGTACCTGTAATATATACTGGTGTACCTTTTGTTAAAGTTCCCCCTGATGTGTTTTTACAAGCTACTCTTACTTGATCTGTTCCCTCACTAGAAAGTGTTATTGTATCACCTGTTTCTGTAATAGTTATATTGCTCCCCGCTGCAAGTGTTACATCATCAGTAGTAGCATCGCTACCTGTTAATCTTATTATTGCATCACTTCCTGATGTTTCACTACTTAACGTATAAGTTGTATCTGTATCTGAAGCTGCAGCAATAGTAAAGCTAGGGTATGTTCCTGTTACCGTTACATTTGCGCCACCCGTTAAAGATACCGTTTGATCGGGAGCAGAGTTAGTTACTGTAAAATTCGGATATGTACCCGATGTAGTTATACCCGTACCTGCTGTAAGAGCAACTGTCTGATCAGGTGCTGTATTAGCAATAGTTAATGTGTTGCTTACATCATCATAAGTACTACTAATTGATGTACCTGCTACTATTAAATTAGCAACTCTATCGTCTACACGTTCGGAAGTATAATAAAGATTAGTTCCTTCAGTTAAATTTGTTGTAGATTTAGTTCCGAATGCTGTGTCAAATCTAGCCGTTGTATAATAAAGGTTACTCGTACCTTCGCTAACTGAATCAGTATCAAAACTAATATTAGCACTACCATCAAAAGAAACACCATTTATTGTTCTTGGTGTTGATAAGGTATCTGCAGTTGATGCGGCTATCCCTAAGCTATCTACATATGTTTTAGTAATGTGTGCTTGTACTTCACTTGAGCTTGGTCCAGTATAGGAAATGACTCCTGTTGAACTATTGTAAGACAAAGAACCGTCACCACCATTGTCAACCGCACTTATTAACGCTCTTACATTTGCATCCGAAGGTCCCGTGTAAGTAAACACACCTGTTGTATTATCATAGCTAAAACTTCCTAGTCCGCCCGTATCATTTGCAGATAAATCTGTTAAACTTATCCCTGCTCCACTATTAGCTATTGTAAAACTTGGATAAGTACCTGTTACAGTAATACCTGTACCCGCAGTTAAACTTACTGTTTGGTCAGGTTGTGTATTTGTAATTGTAAAACTAGGATATGTACCACTAGTTGATATTCCCGATCCTGCACTTAACGATACGGTTTGGTCAGGCGCACTATTTGCTATTGTTAGTGTTCCTGCATTATCATCATACGTTTTTGTAATACCCGTACCTGCTTGTATCAAAGTATTCGCTTGATCGTCAACTTTTTCTGCAGTATAATATTCATTAGATCCTTCTGTAATATTATCAGTTGTTAAACTAATATTTGCTGTACCATCAAAACTAACGCCTGCTATTGTTCTTGCTGTTTCTAATGCTGTTGCCGTATCTGCATTTCCAGTTACATCTCCCGTTACATTTCCTGTAACATTTCCAGTTAAATTACCTGTAACATTACCTGTAACATTACCTGTTAAATTCCCTGTTACGTTTCCAGTTAAAGGTCCACTAAAAGCATTAGCAGTTACAGTACCAATAGCAGTTAAATCACCGCCAGTATTCATACTTAAACCACTTGCATTACCAGCTCCATCTGTGATGGCTTGTAAAGATGCAGCTAAAGTTCCGTTATCACCTACCTTTAACAGCGATGTATAAGTGCTACTTATTGAATTTCCAGTTAATGTCGCCATTTTTCTTTAATTTATTATTTATATACTTTTTTAATTTTACTATATTTTTGTTTTTTATTTTATATCTTTTCATAATACCCAACTATTAAATAAATTATCTTTATCTGGATATACATCATCATTTGAATTTTGATTATATTCAGGAAAATTATTATTGTTAAAACTTAAATAATCAATCATTCTTCTTATATAATACTCTGCAAACTCTCTTTCTTTATTTACTAGATAATCTACTTCATTTTTTGTTACACTTTCTGCGTTTTCACTTATATGTTTAAATACACCTGCATTTTTAACTTGATATGCTGCAAATGGTAAATAATCCATCATTGCAAAATGTATTAATGCTGGTTGTATATAACTGTTTACTAATGTTAAATAATTACCAGTTAAAGTATCATCTGTAATTTTAGTTTCTATTGCTTCATATAGTTTAGTACCTAAGAAATTTTGTATATGTATTTCTTGTGCTAATTTTATATAAGGCAATAATTTATCTACATCTACATTACCATCTAGTATTGTATTCTTTTTTAAATCCTGTACTTTTATAAATAATACTTGTGCCATTTTTAAAATGCTTTACCTTTCGGTGTTGTAAAATCTTTTTTCTTTTTAAACCCTCTGTTTTTCATATCTCTAGGTCTTTCTGCAACTTTTTTGTTATTAGTTTCAGGAACAAACCCTTGTTTCTTAGCTTTATTAACACTTATTTCAGATCTTGGATTTTTTGCATCAGGTGTTACAGTTTTTGCCATATATACCCTACGTTCCCAATAATGTCTACAAGATCCTCCACCTTTATATAACCATATATCATAAGTATTAGCACCACCTTCACCCCATCCTGGATTAACAGCTTTAGAACTCATTTGTAAAATATCTTCTTTACGATATATCTTTTTTGCAGAAACCATATTAGAACAAAAATCTCTACTGTTTCCGTCTGCTTTTAAAGGTGCGTATTGGTATCTTACTTTATATTTGAAACCTTCTTTATTCTCACCGTCTTGATCGCTTTTAGCGTTTGGTCTTGCGCTACCTGTAGATGCTAACTCTAATTTTTCGTTTAGCTTATCATCATTATCATAATCTACTGGTGCTGATTCAATAAGTTCCCAATTATCTAAATCTTCTTCTTCGCCTAAATCAATTAATTCTTGTAATGCAGTTTTATCACTAGATAGTTCTTTTTTATTTTCTAAATCTACACCTGTTTCTTCTTCTCTAGTTTCATCATCTACAATATTACCTTCTAAATCTGTAAACTCTAAAGGTTGTAATGTTTTAAAGTATAAGTTTAATGATATGTTATTAAATGCTAAAATAGTATCTAAAGCATCTAATATATATTCTTGTTGTACTCTAATAACCATATTGTCAAATAATATACTAGCTTGTTTTAATTCATCAGCATTACTACCTAAACCATTATTTTGTGTTCTAATACCTAATAATAAAGGTGATGATAATCTATGCCCTACTAATATTTTATTGGTAGCTTCGTCACTTAAAAATTGATATTGGTTATGTGCGTCTGATAATTGTACTGGATCTATAGTAGCTGCGCTTTCTTGATTATCGTTAAATGCTAATATAAATTTACCCGCATTACTACTGCCACTAAACTTATCATATATTCTTCTTTCTATTAATTCTCTGCTTTCTTCGTCAGGTGTACCATTGTTAAAATTAATTAACATACTAGGTGCCATTCCATTTTGTATATTATTAATGTGATAGTTAGCTACTTCTGATTCTAGCTCACAATAAGGTAAAGCACCTTGATAAGTAACTGGTGTATAATAAAAATATCCAGCTCTATATGGTTTTATACAAAGTATTTCTATTGCATTATTACCGCTACCAAATGCTGGTATTCTAGTTAGTTTGTCTCTGTTTGTGTATTTACTCCAATCGTGAAAATAATAATATCCTTTTATATCACCTTTCTTGTCTGCTTTTTCTGCACGTAACGTTTGTACAGGAAAATGTTCTACTTTAACTATTTTACTACGATCTACATTGTAATATATTTGTAATGTAGCTTGACCTAATAAATAAAAGTCAGAACATATTTTTTTAATTTCATCTTTACTAAATAAAGTAACCGCTTCGGCATACTCCATAGGTTTTTTATCGCTGTTAGTTGCGCTTAAACCTTTACCATATATCATTTCAGTAATTCCATTAATAATTGCATTATTAGTTGGACTACCTTGATATTGGTCTATTAGATATTGATAATAATTATTATCCTCACCATAAGATACAAAATCTTTATTTTTTTGCTCTGTTATTTTAGGAGCTGTGTACGTGCTTAAATTTACTACTCTGATATTACTCATTAGTTTATTATTATATAGTCATCATCAGG
>Ga0222719_10005790_pt1 | contig 10601 bp, 4 predicted proteins | sample C33_34DmetaG_FD_165039 | JGI IMG/M metagenome (GOLD analysis project Ga0222719, IMG submission 165039) | Estuarine water microbial communities from San Francisco Bay, California, United States - C33_34D | ecosystem: Environmental > Aquatic > Marine > Unclassified | place: USA: California...
TTTTTCTGGTACTGCTGTTAATACAACTTACTATGAGAATATAACTGATGGTAGTGCTGTAACAGGTTTAACAGTCACACAGTATGGTAACGTATTACATATTCAATCTACTGATAGTACAGACTTCCAAGTAGAAGTAGGAGACTCTCATGGTGGAGACCATCTACTTGTATTTAAAGATGAGACAGCTGACTTTAAGAAGCTACCTGTAGAAGCACCAGTTAATTATACTATTAAAGTATCAGGTGATAATCAAAAAGCTCAAGATGATTACTATGTAAAGTTTACAGATGAAGAAGTATGGAAAGAAACATTAGAACCTAACATACTTACTGAGCTAGATGCTACAACTATGCCACACAAGTTAACTAAGTTAGTTAGTGGTGATTTCCAGTTTGACCCTGTTACATATGATGAGAGAACTGTAGGAGATGATAACACAAACTCTTATCCTTCTTTCATAGGTTTTACTCTAAGTGATATATTCTTCCATCGTAATAGACTAGGTGTACTAGCTGATGAAAATGTTATCTTTGCTAGAGCAGGTGAATTTACAAGCTTTGACTTCTTTCGTAAATCAGTATTAACTATAGTAGACAGTGACCCTATTGATGTAGCAGTCTCGTCTAACAAGGTTAGTATACTTAAACATGCTGTACCTTTTAACGAAGCTTTACTATTGTTCTCAGATTTAACACAGTTTAAACTTACTGCTGACCCAATCCTAACACCTGAGACTGTTAACATAGCTAACACTACAGAGTTTGAGGCTTCACTAAGAGCTAAACCAGCACAAGTAGGTAAGTTTGTTTACTTTGCTTCTAAGAGAGGAGCATGGTCTGGTTTATGGGAGTACTTTGTAGATACTGATACAGACACTAACGATGCTACAGAGGTTACAGCACATGTACCTGAATATCTAAATGGTGAAGTTACAAACATAGAAGCTTCTTCTAACGAAGATATGATACTTGTACAAACAGATAATGACCCACAGGCTCTCTATGTGTATAGATACTACTGGAGAGGTAGAGAAAAACTACAGGCTTCTTGGTCACGTTGGACATTTAGTGGTGATGTTATAGGTGTATCGTTTAACCGTGCTGATATAACTTTACTTATAAAAAGAGGCAATGACTTATACTTAGAAAGAATTAACTTATCCGTAGATGATGCTACTAATTATACAACTAATAACTTTAGTATACATTTAGACAGAAGAGTTAAACTAGAAACAAGTGGACTGACTACTATACCTTATACTGATGCTAGTGTTATTTATATAGACCAGACAGGTAAGATTATACAATTAAGTGATGTAGCAGGTAAATTAGGTAATAGTGAAGTAGTCTATGCAGGTATACCTTTTGAGTTTAAATACCAATTCTCTGAACCAGTTGTTAAAAGTGCTGAAAAAGCTATAACGACAGGTAAACTACATATAAGAAACTATGCAGTTGTCTATAGTAATACTGGTTTCTTTCAAGCAGAAGTGACTCACTCTAAACGTACCCCCTATGTTAGAAACTTTACAGGACGTATTGTAGGTGCTGCTACTAACATTTTAAACCAAGCTGGTATTGACTCAGGTACTTATCGTTTTGGAGTACTAGGACATGGGAATGAAACAGACATAGTACTAAAAAGTTCTAGTCACTTCCCTTGTGTATTTCAATCAGCTGAGTGGGAAGGGTTCTTTGTACTACGTTCTAGGAGACTCTAATGCAAGTTTATGTCAGACAAAGTATTCAAGAAGATATAGATTACTTGGTTAATAACCTTAGACCTGAAGATAAAGAAGAAGTAATAGCTTCTCATGGTAGTACTAAAGAAGCTTTACAAACAGGTTTTGATATATCAGAAGAATGTTGGACATTTATAGTAAAAGACACAGATGAGATAGCAGGTATATACGGAGTTGCCAAAGAGTCTGACATGGTTGGATGTATATGGTTACTTAGTACTCCTGCTATTACGAAAGTATGGTTACCTTTCTTAAGACAGTCTAAAAAAGTAACACAACAATTAAATAAAAAATATGCTATTTTAACTAATGCAGTTGATGCAGACTACACTTTATCTATAAAATGGTTAAAGTTTTTAGGTTTTACTTTTATTAAAAAGCATGATAAATATGGTGAAGGTGATAAACCCTTCTTAGAATTTGTGAGGATATAAAATGGAACCAATGACCATGCTCAGTATTGGGCAATCAGCTTTAGGTTTTCTTGAAAAACAAAGACAAGCTAGAGAACAACAAGCAAGATATGAAGCTAATAGAATTGCTGCAGTTGCTGCACGTGACTTAAAGATTCAAGCATTAAATAAAAGAGCTATACAAGAGTCAGAAGCAGTAGCAGAAGATAAGATGGCTTTAGCTATCAAAGCTCTAGAGACAAAAGAACGACAGAAGGTAGCTGCAGGAGAAGCAGGTGTTGGAGCAGGTAGAACTGCTAAACAAATTACAGACTTAACAGAAGCTAGAAAGCTTAGAGGTATTTCTAAGTATGACTCTACTATTGATAACCTTCTCACACAAGTTGAATTAGAAAAAGCAGGTCTTAATGCAGAGGCGATGAATCGTATTAACTCTCTACAACAAGGTCAACCACCTAGTCTAATAGGTGCTGTTGTAGGTGCTGCTGCTAATGCTGCAGCTATGGATATACAATATGGTGATGGTAAATTATTTGGACTTGATTTAGTAGGTGATAAGAATGTTGCAGCTTTGTCTAGTAAAGGTTTAACAGGTGATAGTACATCTATATTTCCACAGAGTAATTCATTCTCAATATTAACTTAAGAGGTTTAAATGGCTAAAAGAACTCCAGTTAGTAGGTTAGATATTAGTGGTATTTCTACTGCACCTACAGCAAGACCAGTAGAAACTTATGTACGTCCTGCTGAAATTCAATCACAACCCTCAGCTTTAACTGAATTTGTATCAGCTATTACTCCAGCTGTAAAAGCAGTAGCAGATAAACAATTAGAGACTAAGCTTAAACGTGAAAGAGAAATAGAAAGCTTCCGTTTAAAATCTAAGTACAAGCAAGCTGAATTAAAATCTTATGAGATGCATCTAAAGATTAATCAAGACTATAAAGATAATGCAGATACTTGGCATGAGATGAAAACAGAAGATGTTTTAGCTAAGATTACAAAATATCAAGATGATTATTTAGATTCTTTATCTCCTGAGACTGACCCTCTTTTAAAAGAAACTATGAAGTTACAGTTTCAAGAGTATAATGTTAAAACTATAGCAGATTTTAATGCAGGTAAAACACAATATAATAATAACAAATTAAATAACTCTTTTAAGGATACGATAACATTAGCATTAACAGCTGATGAAAAGAATACAATACCTACTATTCAAAAGATGATTGATGATTTTGCAATAGCTAATCCTTTACCTAATGGTAAACCTGATTATAAAAGAGCAGTAAATGTTGCTCATGATTTACTATTAGATATGTCAGTTGACAATGCTGATAATAAATTATATGATGCTCTAAATACCATGAAGACAAAAGATGGTAAACCAATCAATGTCATGGACACAGCAGAAAGAGCTAAGAATACTGCTACTATAAGAGCAAGAAGAGATACACAAGTTAAGACAAGGTTAGTAGTGTCTAACAAAGCTGAAGGTATTAATGGTCGTATTGATGACTCAGTAACTAATAGAAAACGTATTGTTAAGACATATACTGACCTTCAAGGTAATGTAAAGACTTTTACTGACAATGAACTAGAACAAGCTTTATTTAAGAATGAAGCATTTATGTCTTTAAGTGAAGGAGAGAAGTATCAAGCATTTAGAGATATGGGTTTTGTACCTCCTAGTATTAAGAATAAAGTTTTAGATGGTTTAACTTTTCTTATAGCTGGTGATGTATCTACACCTGAAACTAATCAAGCTATAGAAAATTCTTTCTTAAACTATATGGCTTTGAAAAACTCTGGTAATGATTTAAGTTTCATCAAGAAAGAAGATAGACTTAGATTTGAAGCTATGGACTTCTGGGTTAACAAGTCAGCTAAAGTAGGTGAGATTGATATATTACAAGAGCAGACAGAAGAACAAGCTTTTGAGGGTGAGCCACCTGTTGCTATAAGAAGTAAAAACTATAATAATGCTGCTAGAAATATACAGATGATGGACTTTAAGATAACAAAGTCACCTGATTTTACAAAAAACATTATAGATAAAATGAATGAAGTTTCTCCTTTTTCTAAAGATTTATCAGAGGTAAGTAATTCATCTTTTATTCAAAATGAAATAGCAACTACTGCTCATTATTTAATTCAATCAGGAATGGGAGAAGAAGCAGCTATAGAAAAAGCTGTAGAAATAGCTAAGAAAGATTATCCAGTAGTTGAATCAGGTAATGGTAAAGCTTATGGTTTTAATCATCTTAACACAGGTGTAGACAGTAGTTTAAATCCTTCAGAGATTATTCCAAAGTATAATAAATTATTATTAGACTCTAACAAAGTCAAACAATATATGCTTGAAACACATGGTTTAGAATCTGGAAAATATGATATAGCTATCTACCCAGACCCTAAGAATCCTAATGCAGCAGTTATTATGGCTTTTGATGATGAGGGTTTACCTCTTGGACAAGTAGGTGGTAGTATAAATAAGAATGTATTACTCTCTGACCAACAGCAGTTAAACAATTTAATAGCTACTGGTATGACTCAAGATGTAAGCAGTACTACTACATATACTCCAGAAGTAAACAAGGTTGTAAGTAACTCTACTTCTCAGAATGTAATAGAGCAAGCATTAGCACAAGTTGATGACTTTCAACAATTTCAACCTATTCCTACAGGTGAGCCTGTTGTAGGTCAACCTATGCTAACAAAGACTTTACAAAAGTTAGAGCAACAAGATGTAGCTGACCCAAAGAAATTAGTAGGTGGTGAGTTTATGGATACCATTACAGAAGGTATTAAATCAACTCTAAATTATGTACTAGGTTCAACATCAGCTGCTCAACAGAACTCAGAAATAATAGGAGAGTTTATAGAAGGCTTTACTACAAAATCAAGTAATAAAATAATAGATATTATTTCTAGTGAAATAGATAAAGCTAAAGAAGAGTATAACAAAAAAGTTACTCTTAAAAAAAACTCAATAAGTAACATGCCTAGTAATCAACTAACAGGAGATAAAGTGATAGTAGAAGGTAATACTATAGAAGATAAAACAGCTAACATGATAGCAAGTCAAGAAGGCTTTTCTAGTACCCCTTATAAGGATGGTAAGAATAAGTCAGTAGGCTTTGGTTTCTATTTACCTGCTTTAGAAGAAGATGAAAAAGCTTTGATTAAAGATGTTAACAACGTTACAAAAGAAGAAGCTTCTCAAGTTCTTAAGTTAAAGGTGCAGAAGATTGGTAACTATCTAGAAAAAGAAATAGAAGGTTTTAGAAACATACCTGAAGAAGCACAATCAGCTATCATTAGTATGGGTTATCAATTAGGTGTAACTAATATTCCAAAGACTTGGAAGAAATTTACAGCTGCTGTTAAAGAAGCAGGACAATATGAAGAAGGTTCTCCTGAACAAGAGAAAGCTCTAGCTAAAGCTAAGTTTGAAATGTTGTATAGCAAAACTAAAGATGGTAAAGTAGTCTTAAACAAATGGGCTAGACAAACTAGAGAACGTGCTTTTGAGATGGCTAATGCTGTAAGTGATGCTGAGTTGTCATTATAATTAAAAAGGAAATCAAATGGCTGAACAAACCTTTCTAAAAGATTTAGGTATAGAAGGACTAGATGAAACTAGAATACCTATAGCTACTACTATTGATGAATCTGCTATCTTAAAAAACGAGATGGCAGCAGAAGATAATGGTAGGGGTTTTATTGATAGTTTAGGTACTGCCTATAATGAGAACCAACTTTGGTGGAGTGCTAGAGATACTATAGATAAGTATACTACAGATGCTAGTACTCCTATTAGTAACTTTACTCCAGAGTTAGTTAAACAATTAACAGAAGGTTTACCTACTATAGCTGTTGAAGAAGTTTTAGAAGAAGCTCAAGTCAATGGTTTAAGAAGAGCCATGAAGGTTAGAGAACAGCATCTTAAAACAGTGTCAAATCGTGCACTACTTGCTTCAGATGGTTGGACAGGTGTAGCTGCTAATGCTTTCTCCTTAATGTTTGACCCTACTGAATGGGCTGCTATCCTTGCTTCAGGTGCTGCAATTAGTGCAATAGGTACTCCCCTAGCAGGAGGTACTGCTGTTACTGCAGGTGCTCTTAAAAAAGCCTACAATGTTAAGAAAGCTTTTACTGTTGGAGCAGCTGTTACTGCAGCAGAAAGTGCAGCCTTTGAAGCTATTAGAGCTAATGTGAAGTATGATGTTGATGCTAATGATGTATTGATAGCAGGTGGAGCAGGAGCACTAATAGGTGGTGGTTTAAATGCAGGAAGGATTGCTTTCAAAAGAGCAGGAGATAGAGCTAAGATTGCTAGGAAAGTTCTAAGAGGTGATACACTTACACCTGCTGAGAAACAGTTTCATGATGCGTTTAACGTAGATGCTCTTGCTGAAAAGATTATAACAAGAGAATTAGATGGTGATAAGTTTATAGAATCTGTAGATGGTATAGATGCTACAAAACTTACAACAGAAGATGTTAGTGCTATACCTAAGATAGCAGGTTTTAACATGTTTGGTTTACGTGAACTTCTATCTACTGGAGCTAGATTAGGTAACTCAGATATGGGTTGGGCTAGATATGCAGGTCGTATATTAGGCATGAACACTGTTGGTTACAAAGGTGGAAAAGTAGTTACTAATGAATCAGCATCAGAAATTGCTGAACGATTACAAATGGTTTATCGTAATAATTTATCTAATACTTTACCTAATGCACAACTTAAATGGAAGAAAAATACTGGTGCAAGTATAGAAGAATTTAACAGAGAAGTATCACGTTATGTCAGAGGTATTGTAACAGATGTACCAGATGAGGTACGTGTTGCAGGTGATGCTATCAAACGTACACAAGATGAATTAGCTAGGTTAGCCATTAAGTATGACGTAGCTGGATTTAGCAAAGGTATGTTAAAGAATCACCCTAACTATATGTCACGTATTTTTAATGATGAGAAGATTAGACAACTACGTATTAAACTAGGAGCTGATGCAGACGATAAGATTGCTGAGTTAGTTGAACAGTCTATGAGAAGAGGTCAACCTGACATTGAATCTTTTGTAAAGAGAAATCTTGAGAGTAAGAATCTACCAGCAAAACCTAAAGCTGTAGCAGCTTACATAAAGAAGATAGCTGTTGCCTATACTAAAAGTATAACAGACCCTAAGTCTAGTAAGGTGGGTGCTGCAGGTGCACATGAAATGAACTTGGAAGACCTTGCAGATATCTTTAGAGCAGGTGGTTTTGATGAAGCTGAGATAGACGATATCACAGATTTCTTTACTAAGACTAACATTCCTAAGTCTCATAAACGTGCAAGACATAGAATGATTCTAGATGAAAGTACTACTATTAAAGTATCTAATGCTACAGGAGAGATAGACGAGATAAGATTTACTGACCTGCTAGAAGAAGATGCAGAACAGCTTGTAAATAGTTATATCTTTCAGTTATCAGGTGCAATAGGTTTAGCACGTAATGGTATCAATACCAATCAGACTGGTTCTAGTTTTGATACTCTTATAACAAAAATAAAAGATGAAGGTAAAAAGAAAAGAATATCTCAAGACGAAATAGACAAATCTGTAAATGCTGCACAGTTTATGTATGATGGTATTACTGGCAGATTAGCTAACAGAGAAGATGTATCTAACAGAGTAAGAGATGTTAACGTAGCTGTAAGAGCTTATAGCTTTGCTGTTAACATGGGTATGTCTGGTATGTCAGCCATGATGGAGCTTACTAATGCTTTGTTTGAGTATAGTTTTACGACTCTACTTAAATCTGCTCCTGCTTACAGACAGTTATTTCAAACAGCTTCTGAAGGTAGATTACCTGATGGACTAATGAGAGAGCTAGTTGAAACTATGGGAGCAGGAAACGAAGTAGCTTTAGGTAAATGGAATGCTGTTACACGTTTTGATACTGAAGATGTAGGAGCTATCATATCTCCTGAACGTATGTGGTATGACAAGAAAGGTTGGAGTACTAAGAAGTTAGGAGCAGCAGCTGAGAAAGGTGCTTATGGTTCACAGAAATTTGTAGCCTATTGGTCTGGGTTAACAGGTGTTACACAGACTTTACGTAGGTTATCCATGATGAACTTTACTAATGAATGGGCACTAGCTGCACGTAAGGGTAAGATTCCATTTAGTGCTATCAAGAGACAACAGCTTGGTATTAGTGACGAGATGGCTATAAAGATTAGAGATACTATGAATAGTAATCTAGTTGAACGAGCACCTAATGGAAGAGTAACTAAGCTTAACATTGAAAAGTGGGATGAAGATGTTAGAGAAGCTTTTAGTGCTTCTGGTTTTAAAGATGCCAGAACTAACGTACAAGAGACTAACATAGCATCTAGTAACAAATGGTTAAAGTCTAGTCAAATGGGTAGAACAATGTTTCAGTTTATGAACTTTACTTTAGGTTCTTTGGAACAACAGACTCAAAGATTAGGTGTAAGAATAGGTCAGAAAGATGCAGCAGTCGCTAAGATTTTAGTTTCAGCTGCAGCTATGGGTGGTCTTATGTATATAACCAGAGTACATCTAAATGCTGCTGGACGTAGTGATGCTGATGAATATATTAAAGAACGTATGCAACCTGCTAACTGGGCTTTGGGTGCTCTATCACAGATAGGAGCAGCTAGTATGTTCTCATACATTTATCAATTAACTACAGGAGCTATGAGTGGTAATACTTATGCTATAACACCTCCTGCTTACTCTATTGTACAGAATGTATTTAGTTCTGCAAAGAATATAGCAGAAGGAGATATGACTGAAGCAGAGATAAGAAAGCTTTTAAGAGTACTACCTTTTCAATCTTTATATGGTGCTAGACAGGCAATCAACGCACTTGCAGATGAATTAGATTAACTAAACCTAAAGTTACAACATTAATAACGAGGAATACAAATGCCATTATCATATGAAAATTATACTGGGGATAATACTACAACCACATTTAGTATCCCCTTTACGTACACTGCGACTAGTGAGATAAGTGTTACAGTTGATGGGGTAGCTCAAACAGGTTTGACTTTCCCTTCTGCTTCTCAAGTGCAATTAACCAGTGCTCCTGCTAGTGGAACTGTCGTACAAGTTAGACGTACAACAGATTTAACATCACGTGCAGTAGACTTTGCTTCTGGTTCAGTGCTAACTGAAGAAGACTTAGACAATGCTAACATACAAATCTTTCACTCATCGCAAGAAGCTGTTGACTTAACTGACGATACTATCCAAGAAGATGTAGATAGTAAATGGGATGCAGAAAGCAAAGTCATTAAGAATGTAGCAAATCCTACAAATGCTCAAGATGCTGCAACAAAGGATTACATTGAGAATACTTGGTTAACTCCTGCTGATAAAGCTCAGTTAAACTCACTTAACATTTCTAACCTTAACACTGTAGCAACTAACATTGCAGATGTAAATGCAGTAGCAGCAGATGCTACAGATATTGGTACAGTGTCAACAAATATAGCTAGTGTTAACACAGTAGCAACTAACATTGCAGATGTTATCACAGTAGCTAATGACCTTAATGAGGCTATCTCAGAGATTGAGACTGCTGCTGATGACTTGAACGAAGCTGTATCAGATATTGATACTGTATCTACTAACATAGCTAATGTTAACACTGTTGGAGGTGCTATAGCTAACGTCAACACTGTAGGTGGTGCTATAGCTAATGTAAATACTACAGCAACTAACATAGGAAATATAAACACAGTTGCAGGAATATCAGGGAATGTAACAACAGTAGCTGGAATCTCTGCTAACGTTACAGCTGTAGCTGGAGATGCTACAGACATTGGTACAGTAGCAACTAATATTGCAGATGTTAATACAGTAGCTGGAAATAATGCAAACATTAACACAGTAGCAGGAATCTCTGCTAACGTTACAAGTGTTGCAGGTAATGCATCTAACATTAACACAGTAGCTGGTATTAATAGTAACGTTACAACTGTTGCAAACAATAATGCTAACGTAACAACTACTGCAACTAACATAGCTAACATAAATTCTGTAGCAGGTAACTCTAGTAATATTAATGCAGTAGCAGCTAATGAAACTAACATTAACTCAGTTAACTCTAACTCTACAAATATAAACACAGTAGCAACTAACATATCAAATGTAAACTCTGTTGGTGGCTCTATAGCTAACGTAAACACAGTGGCAAGTAACCTTGCATCAGTAAATAACTTTGCAGAAGTCTATCGTATTGAATCTTCAGCACCAACTACATCACTAGACTTAGGTGACTTATACTTTGATACTACATCAGATACTCTAAAGGTTTATGGTGCAAGTGGATGGCAGAACGCAGGTTCTTCTATTAATGGTACATCACAAAGATATCACTATGACATTACTGGTACTCCAACAAGTGTAACTGGTGCA
>Ga0222719_10005791_pt1 | contig 10600 bp, 13 predicted proteins | sample C33_34DmetaG_FD_165039 | JGI IMG/M metagenome (GOLD analysis project Ga0222719, IMG submission 165039) | Estuarine water microbial communities from San Francisco Bay, California, United States - C33_34D | ecosystem: Environmental > Aquatic > Marine > Unclassified | place: USA: California...
ATAACCACAGTAAGTGCCGCGCTCTTACCATCAATGTCTGATTCAATTACGTTTCCGTCACCTGTTACAGTAAACGAAATAGTTGAACCGTCTGCGTCAGATACATCACCTACATTAAAATCAAATGTGTTTGAATCACCTGTTGTTGTTATATTAAGTGTGATGTTTTCACAATTTGTTCCTGTTGTGCTATCACAACTTAGGTCTACTGCGTTTGAATCACCAGTGAATGCCCATGTACCTGTGTATGTGTTACCTTGTATATCAGCCGCTATAGTGTTGAACGATCCTGTTTGTGTTATAGCGAATGTCATTGTATCGCCGTTTAAATTTACGTCGGTAGAACTAGTACCAATTACGTTATCTTGTCCGTCTTGGGTTATATCTAAATCAAGTGTGTCGCCTACTTGCTCAATGTAGATATCATTTGCCATGGCAGGAGTTAAGTGTAGTATTGATGCAAGCACTAAAGCATAAAAGCTATTGGTGTACTTTCTTATCATTTTTGTCCCTCGTGTTGTTATCTTTGGATTCTACTGGATAACACAAATCTACTTTGTCGCAGTATAGCCTGTCATTTGGCCATTTTTTTAAAGCCTGCTTCATCGGTAGAGGCCTTACTTTTGGCATTGCCCCTTTATAAGTTTTATCCTTGAACTTCCAAAGTCCTTTATTTTTACCCTCATAAACCAACTGCACTATGCCTGCTTCAATAGCTGCTCTCACAGCATAATTTGTTGGTTCGTTAACAGAATAACCTGTCTCTGACTCTATTAACTTTGTTCCCATATCAAGGAACTTAAATATATCCGCTCCGGACCTTGAACTTGCTATTGTTTTCTCTGTCGCAATGCTCAATAATACTTTGCCTGAACTTACACTTACTACTCTCATTACAACTGTTACAGTATCAACTCTGTATTCAGTTTGTGCGCCTACTCCTAAATACCTTGCTCCGACTCCTCCTATTGCTACGTTACTATCATATCCGATAATACCGCCTTCTAATATCAGTCCTGCGAAAACCATTGGCTTCAATTCGCGGGGACCGTTAGGTAGATCTTTTTCATATGCTTGGCGTGTGTTGCGGATCAGCTGTCTCTCTTTGATCAGATTGTCCATTCCCACACGTTCAACTACTTCGAACCAGGTTTCGTTGCCTACTTCTGATAATGCCTTTATAACCCAAACTTCTGCACCTTGTGTTACTGCACTAGATAGGTTAGCAATATTGTCTGCTGGCTTACGTTGTCCAGTTTTATCTTGAAAACTGTAAACTGCAACTGTCATTTTCTTGCCATCTAGCTCAGGAACTTGTAGCATACGTTCTGCTAACGGTGCTGGTTGTATTCTCGGAGGACCTGCGTTCTCTTTGATTTCCAGCGACTGTTGCATGGTACTACTACAGCCTGCAAGTGCTAGTAGTGTGCCTATTAGGATTATTAAACGTTTCATTAAAAGTTAAAATTCCCTGATCCTGGTATTTCGATAGTTGTTGTGCTTCCATCTGCTTCAATAACGGTTAACGTAATTGCTCCTGTTGTTGTGTCTTTGACCCACGATATTTGTGAGCCTTCGATTTCTGCTGTTCCACTAGTTGCACAACTGTTCCCACAATCAGCGAACATACTATCTACCATTTGTTTACTTAACGTTGCGTAAATTCTTGACTCAACGTTTTTAACAAATTTATTCAGGGTAGTATTTTCTAATTCACGTTCTAATCTCTTTGCCTCTGCTTCTGCCTTATCTGCTAAATCTTGCTTTCTATTATGTTGTAGTTGTTCAACACTTAAAACGTGTGACGAATAACCATTTCCATAATGGAATGCGGGTGATTTAAAGCCCCATGTAAGTTCAGCACTAACGCTTGTTGAACAAACTATTAAAAAACCAGTGATTAAAATTCGTAAATTCATACTGCCCCCCTATTCACTAGTATTTATCTTGCTTGCTCCCCTCACGCTCTGCTGTATGTATTTATTCAAAGGTGTAAATTTTTTTACACCAAGTTAATGATTATAAATATAGTATGGACAATAAAACAGAACAAGATCATATATGGCAAAGTTTAGACGAAGCATTTCCTGCTGTGCCTATTGTGTATAAAACAGATTTAAATGAAGAACTATCTAAACTTGAACGTGGGTGTATCGAGAATGCGTTAGAAGCTGTAGACGGTAATCAAACTAAAGCTGCCAACATGCTTAATATAGGAAGAACTTGCTTAATTGCTAAGATGAAAAAATACGAAATTAATCAATCTTAAAAGTGAAACCTGCAGGAGGCTTAGTAGCATAGAAATAACTTCCCGCAAGTAATTTAATACCACCAGTAAATGTTGGTGGGTAAATTACGTTAAAATCAGTAAATGCGGCTTGGCCTTCTTTTTCAGACAATTTTGTCATAACTTGGATCATGTTAGAACTTTCTAAAACTGTACCAAAGAAATCTTTGACTTCTTCCATATTTTCATTAAACTTCTTCTCTACCATTCTAGCAAGACTGGCTGTTGAATGGTAATGTAGTTGGTACATATTTTTTGTTCTAGTTGGCTTATAACCTGGGTAGTCAATAGTCAACGTATAGTATTTTCCATTATCAATTGCTTTAAGGCTTTCTATGTCATTTGGTCCAGCTAACATTGCATTGTATGCTTGTTCTGCAACTTGAGGGGTAATAATTTTCATAGCCGCCGCAACATCAAATGCTACCTTCTTGCCTGGCGTGCCTTCCATAACTTTAAGAATATCTATGTAATATTTAAATCTTTTTCTAAAAGTAGGAACTCGTTCTTCAATTAAGTCCATCTTCTTGTTTATAGTATCAATAATAGATGAAATACTAGCAGCAGCTCCGCCTTTGTTATTTTTAGAACTTACGCCAACTTTACTGCCGTTTGGTGTTATTAAATAGCTATCAATAAGTTGTTCAGCAATATTCTCTGGAAATTCAACCTGTTGTATACTTTGAAACTTTACGCCTGGGTCAAGATAATTTAATAAAATATTTTCTGCATCTTGTATAGATCCCGAAACGTTTACTCCGCTAGTAATAGCTAAAGGTGCCGCTACTTCCCCATACTGCACTTCGTAGTTTGCTTTGTATTCTGGATTGATAGTTACTGTGTTACCGCCTAGATTTTCTAGTAGTTCTACTACAGCTACCTTTTCAGGATCAGGAATATTTGGTTGGTTCTTGACACCAGCTTGTACTTCTGCAACAAGGTTGTTTATATTAATTACTCTATCAGTGACGCCAACTTCTCTTGGTCCTAAATTTACAGCACCATGCACTCCTGTTGCACCTGCTGCCTGTTTTGTTACAAGATCAATACCTATAGTTTTCATATCTTGTGTAAATTTAGTAAGTTGCCAAAATATATGCCCTGCTTCATCCTTTGTTCTAAAATACTTGCCTACAAACTCACGGCCTTTTTCGCTTGTAAGTTCAATTACTAACGCACAAAATCCTGTTGCTGGTTTTTGTCCGCCAATCCATTTTATATTGTTTACTTTTAATTTTGTTTCTTCTTCAAGTTCTTTTGCAAATTGTCCATCTATGTCTAAATTTTCAATATCATCATCCGCAAGTTCTGGATTAGGCTGTGAAGGTTCATATCTTTTTATAGTAGGATCTAAAGGAAACTTCCAGGCGTTGGTTGCATTGACGTCTGTGCCGTCTGGCTTTTTAAAACTCTTGCCTCTGCCTTCTTGGTTGTCAAGAACAACTCCAATAATACCTCTATTGGATTCAAATAATTTTTGCTCAACTAATCTTATTTCGTGATAACGCATATTAACTCCTACAGAGTATTTATCTTAGGGAACAACATATCGGTACAGAACTTATCTACGTCTGCTTCGTTAAGTCCTAAACTTTTCATAACATTTGGGGTATGTGGATTTTGTTGCTGATTGTGACAATAATAATCTTGCGATGCTTGTACTAGTGATCTATCACCTTCGCCTTTAGTTGCACCAACTTCATCAAAGTAAGCACGTAGATTGTCAGTAGCAATACGAATAATTTCGTCTGCTTCTTCTTCTGTTTTTACATTACCAGCGGCAAGCATTTTGCCTGTGAAAATATTACGTGCCCACTCTGGCAGTTCACGTTGCTTCTCTGGAACAAAGTGTTCTACACTTTCAAAGTATCCTTGTATCATAGGATGATTGGGATCTGAACTAGGCGAAAAGTCGTGGAAGGCACCAGTCATTTTATTCTTACCGGCAATAACATCAAAGCCGTATATTGGTGCAGGATTATCTAGTGTTGGAAATATACATACATGCATCATCCATAAGCCTTTAGACTCACGTGCATCAACTACATCAATATGAGCTCGTCTAACATTATCATTAGCCCAAACGCGGTTGACCCAACCACCATCAGGGCGGTTAAAGTAATCAAGTCCGGGTTCGTTAATTTCTGTAGCTTGTTCGTCAAAGATTGTAATAATCTCATCTTTACATTCAATCAGTTTGTTCCAAATATGGCTCAATATCCAACTCCATTAGTTCTTTAAATAATTCTGTTGATGCATGAAAGCAATATTTAGATTCTTCAGCCATATCATCATTTGTTTTAGCACGTATTAATTCTTTTAATTCTGCATTGTCGCCTTCAAATTTGTACATACGTCCTTCACCTGGTGCTTTTTTCGCTATCATTTGTCCGCCACTTAGATCACCCATATGCAGTGTATAAATGTGTGCCATTAACAGTGTAGGATCGTGCATGATAGTTTTCATATGCATAATATATTCTCTAGTGCTATTAACTACGATTGGAAGTTCTGGATCACTCCATAATTCAAGAAAATCCTTTTCAATTTTAATTTTCCTTCTAATATCAGGTAGGCCATCTAAACATCCGGCGGCACCAGCAAGTGCTTCTAATATGTCATATTTTTTGTGCTGATTCCATAGGTAAGTAGCATATAATTTTGGATTAATTTTTCCGCTCATTAAGACTTTTACAAAGTCTTGTCGTTCAGCATTTCTGTGTACGTCTTTAGTTAGATCTTTTAAATTACTCATGCTTCCTCAACTTTAACTTGTAATGGAAATCCGTGTCCTCTACTAGCATTATTAGATTCAACTGCTTTTTGTTCTGCAATTTCAAAACTATAAGTCCCTACAACAGCAGAGCCTTTCTCGTGTACTATTAACATAAGGTTTTGAGCTGTATCTTCGGAATGATGAAATATTTTTCTTAGTATTTCAATTACCCATTCCATTGGTGTTACGTTATCATTAAAAAATATTACGTTATAATTACTAGGCTCTTTTGTTTCCTTTTTAATTTTTTCATCGATTTTAATTTCTTCTATAACGTCTGTTGTCATTTATTTACTCCTTAATTCGGGGGAGTCGAAACTCCCCCTAGACTTTTTACTTGCCTTCGATTACTGACGAATCATTAATCTTAATTGTTTTAGGCTTTAATGCTTCTGGTACTTCACGTACTAGATGCACATTTAGCATACCTAGTTCAAGGTTTGCGTTTGCTACCTTTACATGGTCAGCAAGTGTAAACTCTCTTCGGAAGTTGCGGCCGCCAATACCTTTGTGTAGGTAATTGACATCTTCATCTCCTTTAGGAGCTGTACCTTCAATCTTTAGTTGATCACCGTCTGTAGTGATTGAAAGATTGTCCATACCAAAGCCAGCAACGGCTAATGAGATCATATACTCATCATCGTTAATTTGTGCTATGTTGTATGGTGGATACCCGTTTCCGTTTGGACTATTTGCGAACTGTCTTTCCATTTCGTTGAATAGTCTGTCAAAGCCAATAGTTGCTCTGTGGAAGTTTGGTAGGTCTAGAGTTGTTAGTCTTGTCATTTGTTTTCTCCTTATAATAAGCAAGATTTATATTTAGAGTTCCTATTGGACACTCCAAGTACATTGGGCTCTTCCCTTTGTACATTTTTATTTATCATCTATCATTTCCCAATAGTAGATGATTCGAACACAGAATTATGTGTCTGTGTACATCGAACAAATGTAGTACATTTGCTCAAATGCTTTAGTCTTATTGCACCTGCATAGGTACATGAACTACGTAAACCGCCTAAGATATCTTGAATTGTAGATGCAACTGCGCCTTTATATGGCACAAGAACTTCTCTACCTTCACTGCTACGGTATTCTTTAAGTCCGCCAAAATGTTTGTCATTTGCGGCTTCACTACTCATGCCGTAAAACTGTACATATTTTTTTTGCTCTACAACTGGATGATAGTTTTCATTCTTTTTATCAAACCATTGTTCACCAGTTTCGAAATACTTGGTAATTACTTCGCCGCCGCCTTCATCATGCCCAGCAAGCATACCACCGAGCATAACAAAATCTGCTCCACCTGCAAAGGCCTTAGCGACATCGCCAGGGCAAGTACACCCACCGTCAGCAATAATGTGACCCCCAAGTCCATGGGCGGCGTCTGCACATTCGATAACCGCAGATAACTGCGGATATCCAACACCAGTTTGAATCCTAGTAGTGCAAACACTCCCGGGACCAATACCCACTTTAACAATATCAGCTCCTGCAAGAATAAGTTCCTCCGTCATTTCTCCGGTAACTACGTTACCTGCTATAATTATAATATTCGGATACAACATTCTAAAGTCCATAACAAAGTCTCTAAACCTTGTGCTATATCCGTTTGCTACGTCAATACAAACATATTTTAATTTACTATCAACTTGTTCATAAACGTCTCTAAATTTTTGATGGTCTCGATCTGTAATGCCAATACTCATTGCTACGTAATTTGTACGTTCTGGCATATCGTTGTCAAAATAAATTACTAGTTCTTTTACACTGTAAGTTTTCACTAGACAGGTAAAGATTTTACCTTCTGCAAGTTTGTCTGCAATTTCAAATGTACCAACGCCATCCATATTAGCCGCCATAATTGGAACACCTCTCCAATGTTTTTCTGGATATGGCCCTGCAGGATAACCATATGGAAGACTACCAGTATCGTTGTGTTGCGGTTTATAGTTTCTAAAATTGTAACCACGTTCTAGATCAACTTCTTTACGTGATCCTAGAGTGCTACGTTTAGGACGTATAAGAACATCCTTGTAGTCAAGTTTAAGTTCTTCTTCAAGCCTCATTTTTCTCTCCGAAATTAAAGGATATACTTATTCTGTCTGTGTTAGATTGATTTCCTTGTACACTGTGTTTTAGCCATCCTGGAAATATATAAAGGCCACCTGTCTTGCCAGCATAAGTTGCCCTCGTAGAATTAAAATAATTAGGTTTTTCTATGTAGAGCGGCAAATGATATTCCGCATTATCTGATCTTTCAAATTGTATGTTACCTTGCATTTTAGTAGCTTCTACATAATATACTCCGCTTAGTACAGCGTCAGCATGTGTATGTAATTCATTATAACTACCGGGCGGATTTATATTAAGCCATATATTTTTTAGTTCTAATTCAGGCAATGATACTTGTTTTGAAATTGCTTTAACTTCTTGGTTTAAATGATCTACTAATTTATCAATCTGAGGACTAACACCCTTACGAATATCGTCGCTTTGATATCCGCCATAGTTAGTTACCCTGCGGCCTATGTCGTTTTTCTGCCGCTCATAGGCCCAGTTTTTTAGTTCGTAATTATCTACTACATGAATTATAGCAGACCAAATAACTTGCGGGAACCATAGTTCCGTATGCATCGCCATTTTAGTATCCTCGTTCTTGTTTCTCTTTGGACTGTTTTTTTAACCAACGAGCTCTACCGGCAGCTTTTGCTTTACGTCTTTTCTCGCTAGGTTTAGTATATTCTCTTTTTTCCTTGTAGTCTTGCAAGATGTTTGCTTCAGCAACTTTCTTTTTAAAAATTCTAATTGCTTTATTAACATCATCGTTCCTTACAGTAACAGTTAGTCCTTGTGGACCTTCTTCCCTACTACGTCTAAAGTTTCTCAATTACATCACCTCCTATCCATGTTTTAAGAAATTCAAAATTATATATTCTATTTGCACTTAGCTTATTATAGTACAGATGTTCACCTTTTGTCAACCAGAAAGTTGAACTAAAACTAATAAAGTATGATACTAATGTGCTCAATTCAGGTGGAATATTGTCTAATTCTAAAAATGTTCGGTCACAGAACTTGTGTACACTGAGCAACCAATCAATGTCTTTGTCTTCTGTATATAAGTAAACATTAAAATGTTGATCCGACTGTGCTAGGAAAGATTGCACTGCTTGTCTAGATTCTTCGGAAGGATAGATTAATAAAATACTTTTACTCTGGTTAAAAATTTTATCCGGTGGAGTAATTAGTGTAATGTCAGACATATTATTTTTTAATTCTTTGCCAAATTGATGTATCGTTTTGTTCTGCGTTCTGTATATATCCTTGCGGCTCAATAACTTCAGTTAGAGTTGGTTTAGTTATTCTTCCGCTGTGCCTCTTATCTGCTTTCCGTCCTGTTTCATTAGATACGATCTCTTTTTTTTTGGATCTGGTAAATGTTTTTCCCAAGGAAGTTCATCTATTTTGCCTGATAGGTACCAATCTTTATATGTCTTGATGTTGTCGTCTGGGTTGTCTGCTTTCCACTGTTGCTTTGCATTTTTCCAATCTAGGTCATCATCCAGAGCATCTAATTCTTCTTCAGTTAGCTTTTTTGATTCTTCCGAAGACTCGTCTTTTTTTTCGACGATCTCTGTAGGCTCGTTTGATTCTAATGCTTCTTGGACAGTATCTACTTCTTCATAAAGCTCTTGCCACTCTTTAGTTTGATCTACTTTTTCCTCCTCTTTAGGCGGCGCAGGATCATCAATATTATAGCCAGGGTTGTCAATTATTGCTTTAGCTCTTGCTTGCTCGTATTCTTCTCTCTCGAGCCGAAGACGTTCACCGTCTTCATCTTCTCTCTTAGCATGTCGCCATTCGAAGGTATATTGTGATGCAATAAGAAGTAATACTGCTAATGGATCAAAAACAAATATAATAGTTATGATTACCCAGCGTACTGCTTCTTCTAATAAGTTCTTATCTGCTTGCTCGCCGTAAACAAACTCAGCAATATATTTAATAGGACCTACTTCAGCTTCTAGTTTACGGTATTCAGATTCTAATTCAATCCGTTGTTCATTTAGAATTTCTATCTCGTTCGACGCTGTTCGAACACGCTCTTCTTGTTCATCTATAGCCTTTTGAATGTCATCTGCTTTGTCGGTTTGTGCTAGTTGACTACGCAATCTTTCGATAAGTGCTTGACTATTTTTAACTTGTGCTTCAGCACTTTCACGTAGGCGTTGTATTTCGTCTCTTGCTGTTTGTATGACAGGTGATTCAGTTTGACGTACTTCGTCAATCTTACCTAGCATTACAAGTTCACGTTCTTTGAGTGCAGGTATCTGTACTGTGCGAATATCTTTAACAACGTCTGCTAAACGTACACGTTCTGCATCTACAGTTGATGTAGCATCTTTACGTACTTGTGCTACTTCACCTTGTATTTGTGTGATTCTATCACGTTGTCCTTGTACCCATTTAGCGAGGGCTGTACGAGTATTGCCACCAAACAATCCATCGCTTGTTACACCAATGATTGCTTGTCCGGCACGTACTTGTCCTTGTTCTTTTGATTGTAATTGATTGGTTACACGAATGATTTCTTCTTCTAGTGCGGCTATTTGTGCTAGTAAAGGTTCAACTCCGCTTGAGTCTGAGTCTAAGTTTTCAATCTTTTCTTCGTATTCTTTTGCACTAGTTTCTAAACGTAGAATCTCTGCTGTAATACTTGTTAATTGATCTTCATACGGCTTAGTTCGATTAGCGTCTGTGCCTCTAGCATCAGTAATAATTTTGTTCTGTTGGTCAATAGCAGGCTTGATACGATCAAATGCTTTGTCAATACGTTCTTGCTCTTTATCAATTTGTGATTGTATATTAGCATCACTACCTGAGCCACTAGTCTCTAGTGTTTTAATTTTATTCTCAGCACGTTCTATAATTTTTTGTAAACGTACAGTTTCTTTTTGAATAGTTTCAACACGGGCAACTGTTTCTTCGCTTGCACTCGTTTGCTCAATATGTGCTTTACTTAGAAAGCCAAAGATACCCATGCTCGTAATAAGCATAAGAACAATCACAGCTAGTGCAAGGTAAGACCTTAACCACCATGCGGCTTGTTTCCAATAACGATGTAACCAAACTGCTGTAACTAGTTTACCTATTTCTAATGCACCACCCATAATCATAATAGGTAATGCGGCCGCGGCAAATATGGCCACAAGGCCTGCGACTGAATAATAAATTGCTATACCGCTGATTGTTAGAGCGGTTATTAAAACTAATAATCCTAAGAACATACTGTATTTACCGGAGTTTTGCATATAATATAAGTACCCTTATTTAGAAATGAACTGCCATTTGCCGATATTAGGGTACCAACAGGCTGTGTCTTGTATATTTTTTGTCTTGCCTTTATAATTTAGGCTTGTATGAAATGTTTGACAACTACCACTTCCGGCAGGATAAATGCGTACAACTTGGACAACGCCTGAAGCACTGTTGTCTGGACTATACCATTTACATTCTTCACCTACGTTTAAAGTTTC
>Ga0222719_10005792_pt1 | contig 10600 bp, 17 predicted proteins | sample C33_34DmetaG_FD_165039 | JGI IMG/M metagenome (GOLD analysis project Ga0222719, IMG submission 165039) | Estuarine water microbial communities from San Francisco Bay, California, United States - C33_34D | ecosystem: Environmental > Aquatic > Marine > Unclassified | place: USA: California...
GATTATCTCGCGGTCTAGCAGTTTGTAATAGTCACGCAGTCTGGTAATGAAATGCGGTATCTCACCCCAGCCCAGATGGTCGGTGCAATGCTTTGTAAACGTCACACCGTTGCTGGCAAACACTGTGTCTACCGCCATGTCCATCTCTTCAATCATCTTCTGCTTAAGCTTGCCCATCTTCATGCTCCCCAAACAAAAATTCGTTTATGGTTTCAACGCTTTCCATCACCGCAAAAGGCTTTTCAAAACCAGACATCCAGATGGCGGTGTATTCTTCCTCTTTACCATCCGACAACATTGTGACTGGCCACATAACAAACTGTCCGTCAGCAAAATAAAACACCGACTGTTCTACATAGTCAGGTCTTGGCATACGGTTCTTGCGCGGTGGCATGAGACTTAATACCATGCGTCTGTTTTGTATCTGCTTAAAGCTTTTATTGATTTCCATTATACGACCCTCCAGCCATCGTTGTTTAATAACTCTACTAACTGCGATACAAACCCATGTTCAACGACCAAGGCATTACCCAAAAACTGTGCCTCTTCATCGGTGTTATCAATCAGGTTCTGTAAAGCCTCATCATTCTGTGGATAGAACAAGAAGATAGAATGATGGTTAACTACCCGATAATCTCCGTCCTCGATCCACGAACCTATGTCCTGTACTTTCTGCGATTCTGTTGTCATTTCCTATATCCTCCGATATAATTACTCATGATTCCATATAACCATATATCTAACTATATCTAATAGTCAACATAAAAAATCACTTTCTATAATGTTTTTTCTGCCCTTAACTGTTTTGAAAAAAAAAATCGAAAATAGGTGGGATGAGTGGGATGAGTGGGATGAGCGTTGAAAACATTAACAAATTCTCATCCCGTTTTCATCCCGTTATAGCACTTTTAATACCGCACGGAGACGAGTTTTGAAAAATAAAAACACTAAACCCATAGAAAACACTACTGGCAAAGTAGGCAGGCCAGCAGGACTAACAGAACGACAAAGAACTTTTGCCAAGTATTATGTCGAGGGGAGATATAGCAACGCTGAGTGTGCGCGGATGGCTGGCTATGCAGATAAATCTGCCAATGTTCAGGCTTCAAAGCTTCTCAACGGCCATGATTTCCCAGAAGTAGTAGAACTAATAAAGGAACTACGGCAAGAGGCAGAGAGAAAATATGGCGTCACTCTCATCAACCAGCTTAAAAGACTGGATGAATTATCCAGAGGCGCAGAAGAGTCGGGGCAATTCTCTGCCGCTATCAACGCTGAGAAGATACGCTCTGCCCTTGGCGGACTGACAATAGACAGGCGCGAGGCAACCCATGTCCATCAGCTTGACAACATGAGCAAGCAAGACATTGTGGCAAGGCTGGCCGAACTCAGGAAATCTTATCCAAATGCATTTATCGAGGGGGAGATAAAGAATGTCACGCCAACAGACAACAGAGACAAAGATATGGAACTCATTGAGGCAACACCTACCGAAGAAGACACACAGCCAACGGATTGAAAACCGCGTATCTGAGGGGATGCCGGACTGCTATCTGTGTATAGATGGTGTGCCTATCTGGGTAGAATTAAAAATAATTAAAAGTAACCGAATATATCTAAGGCCATCACAAATAGCATGGCATACCAGCCATTCGCGGTGTGGTGGTGTAAGTTTTTTTCTTTGTTACAGCCCCACGGAGAGGCTTGCATTTTTATTTGAAGGGGGTTTAGCGGCCAAGATCCAAGGTTCGGGGTTCGATGACCTGCGACCTGCGGCCTTATTCTCTGGGGATCTAAAAGCTTGCGCCTTGAACCTGCGACCTGCGGCCTGCGACCTCTGGTCTATATAGAAAAAGAGAGACGCCTGCGACCTGCGCCTGCGCCTCTAAGTTATAGGAGATATATTGCATGGTAAAATTATATAGGGAAAGGGCAGCGCGTCAAGGCACTGCCCCTTTTTGTTTAGTGTTTCGGGTAGGATACTGTTTTAACGGCAGGCGACCAGCAAGCGCGGCACTTGCCGCAATAGCCTAGATCCAGCTTGCCGATAGTCTTGGCCTTTTTAGCGGCCTTGTATTCGTCATGGGTTACCATATCCCCGTTTTTCTTTGTGCGGTATGCCTCGCAAAGCTTGCCTACGGCCTTGTGAATATCAGTAACGACCGCGCTAGAGTTTTGCCAGGCCTCAGGCGGGGCATCATCAACCATGGTTGCGCTATATCGCACAACGGCATTGCCTGGCAGGCTATCCATCTTTAAAGCTTCCTGCCAGAGCTTGCGTTCCTTTGTGGGAATCCAGTGTTTTTTGTTCGGTGTTAACTTGGCAACCGCTATTATCTTTAAGCAATGCGCGACCGACCGCACGTCACCGCTATCAAACCAGCGCATTGTATCCTTGCGCGATTTATTGAGAAGCGCGGCCATGTCCTGCACAAAACTATCAGAGTTTAGAAAATCCAGCCTAGCCTGCATGGCGTTCTGGACTACAGGCCAAGGGTAAGCGCCTTTCATGGCGTAGCAATCATGGCAAACACTGCCCGGAATTTTGGCCAGCTTCTGGCCAGTAACACAACCAAAGGCAGATATATTGAAACTATCGCCCGGCATCTTTTTGGGTTTGGATAACATTGCAACCATTTTAAAATCTCCTGTTTCTATGGTTATCTTATTTTATCTAATCTTATTATAAACTTCAAGCTTTATTTAATCCTGCGACCTGCGGCCTGCGGCCTCGCTCTAATATATAAAGGCCAAACAAAACAAGGCCGGAATAATCCGGCCTTGCTCTGGGAGATAACTCTCTAATCGTCATAGCGGTTTAACCCGCGCCCCATGTCCGCATATTGCTGGACAGTGTCGAAAATCCACGGGCAAGCTTCGCGGAGCTTGCGCCTGTTTTCTAAATCCAAGTACCCGACCGCGGCATGAAGACTGTCCACTGCCTCGCGGATGCTATCGATGCGGGTATCGGCGAGGCCGATACCCTTTAAATAGTGATGATACAGGCCGCTCATGATGCAAACCCCCCATATATTGCCAGCTTTTCGGTTAGCTCATTGATGACATTGTTTACGTTTTGCACTTCGGCTTCGGCATCTTCTACCTCTTGCCATAATTCCTGGGGGATATCGCTATCCTCGCGGCAAACGTGCTCCGCCATGCCCATCATCTCTTCTAACTCAGATGCTAGTTGTCCGGCTTTGTGTACGTGCTTCCACAACTCAGAATTTAATTTACTCATTTCTTTATCTCCTATTGGTTTAGTACCCATTGGCTGGGCTTATCCCATTTTATCAAATTTTTAGATACAGGTAAAGCATTTTATTTGTCCTGCGACCTTGCTCTGCGACCTGCGGCCTTGTACCAAAATTTCCGAAGGAAATTTTGGACAGAGAAAAGGGGGCTTTCGCCCCCAGTCCCTTAGTCTCTGTCCCTCCGTTGCCATGCCCAGTCTGATACCTTGCCCTCATACATGCGCTTGAGCCATGTGGCTTGAGGCACGTTCGAAGCATTGGTATGAAGCCCGACCAATTTGCGGATAAACTCTCTGTCTTCGAGCGGATGGTATTCTTTGCCATCCTCTGCCCTGTCCGCAGGAATCCAGAGCATAGGGCCGTGAACCAAGCGATAGAAGTGTGCTCTGTCACACCATCTATCGACATTATCTTTTTTAATCTGTCCTATGCCCATTCCCATAGTCCAGTCGATAACACTGAATTTATAGTCTGGGAGATTGTCCCATTCCTTAACGGATTGTGCGTTCCAATGTAAAGCCATTGTGTTTCCTTTCTGGGGGGCATAAGCCCCCCTGTTATTGGCGAGATTAAAGCGGTAATTGCCCATCCCAGAAATCAATATTAGCAGTATCCACTGCTTCGAATGGCGTCATATCATCATGATAGTAATCCATCCATTGTGCGTCGGGTAAATCGTCGACGCCCAGCCCAAGAATGCCCGTGACAATCTTATCGCATTCTTTATACCAATCACTGAATATTGGTTTGTAATCGTTATCATAAGACATTGGTTAGCCTTTCTGGGGGGCATAAGCCCCCCTGTTATTGATTGGTTTACTTAGCAACGATAACCGCTGATTTATTCTGGGGGCGTTCGTTTTGCTTTACCCATTCCTCGCCCAGAGCAGATACCCATAAATCTTTGGGAACATACATAGTCACTGGGGCAGGGATAAGAGAGAAGCTCTCTGAATATTCCCCGTCGCGGATTTGCTTTTCGATAGTGGCCTTTAACGCGGTAAGGCGTTTGATATCGCGCTGAAGCTTTGCATAGCTGGTGCGGATGTCTTCAGACCCTGAAGCTTTTAGGTTGTATGCAATCATGACATTATCTCCTTCTGTCAAAATATTGACGCCGTCCGTTGTGGTTCGCGTCTAATACAAGTATTAGATGCCATATCTAATCATTAGTCAATACACAAAATGCATTTAATTCGGTTGTATTAAAACTTTTTTTACAACCTATGGTTAACGGCTCCCCCTAGTCTGGGGTTACTGGGGCGGATTGGCAATCAGATTTGACGCGCCGCCGACCCCCCACCCCCTATATGAGAATGCGAACCATTCGCAGTCGTGTCGTGTCGTTGGGTTGATAAATTCACTCAAATATATTATCGTTCGGGTTATGGAGAACACCGCTGCCCTAGAGCTAGTACCTGACGACGTACTAAAAGAAATCTACCTTCTTGAAGATCAAGCCAAGCGTCTTGAGATGCGAGGTCGTGCCCAAGAAGAATTCATGGCCTATGTCCATCATGTTTACGACGGGTTCATAGAGGGGACCCATCATAGAATCATAGCGGAAAAGCTAGAGCGGATTGCCACCGGCGAATTAAAAAGACTGATTGTCAATATGCCGCCCCGACATTCCAAGTCGGAATTTGCATCCTATCTCATGCCCTCTTGGTTTCTTGGCAGGAACCCCAAATTAAAAATTATTCAGGCTACCATGAACACCGAACTTGCTGTAAGATTTGGTCGTAAGGTTCGTGACTTGATTGCCGACCCTGTTTACAAAGAGGTGTTTCCTGACACCGAACTGAAAGCGGACAGCCAGGCGGCGGGTCGATGGGAGACCAACGCTGGCGGGGAGTACTTTGCTGCTGGGGTGGGCGCGGCAATGACTGGCCGTGGTGCTGACTTACTTATCATCGATGACCCGCACTCGGAACAGGATGCTTTGTCCTCGACCGCATATGATAATGCGTATGAGTGGTACACTTCGGGTCCTAGACAGAGACTCCAGCCTGGGGGAACCATCATTATCGTTCAGACCCGGTGGTCTAAGAAGGACATTACTGGCAGGTTACTGTCCGCAATGGGCAAGGATATGATGGCTGACCAGTGGGAAGTGGTAGAATTCCCTGCCATTATGCCATCGGGGGAACCATTATGGCCTGAATTTTGGAAAAAGGACGAGCTACTTAAGGTAAAGGCGTCACTGTCCGTAGGTAAATGGAATGCGCAGTGGCAACAAAATCCTACTTCCGAAGAGACTGCGATGGTCAAGCGGGAGTGGTGGCGTCCATGGGAAGAGGATGACGTTCCTGATTTAGACTATATAATACAGTCGTATGATACGGCGTATAGTAAAAAGGAAACGGCTGACTACTCCGCCATCACAACCTGGGGCGTGTTCCGTCCGTTCGACAATAACGAAGAGCATTTAATACTTCTTGACGCTAAAAAGGGTCGCTGGAACTTCCCAGAGCTTAAAACTATAGCGCGAGAAGAGTTTGAGTATTGGGACCCAGAGTTGATGTTGATTGAGGCGAAGGCTTCTGGTCAGCCATTGGCGGACGAAATGAGGTTACTGAACCTCCCTGTTGCCACCTTTGCCCCCGGTCGCCGGAAGGGTGGGGGAGGTTTAGACAAAACTGCTCGTATGCATATAGTATCTCCTATTTTTGAATCGGGAAAAGTGTGGTATCCTGAAGGGGAAAAATTTGCTGACGAAGTTATTGAGGAGGTCGCATCATTTCCTAATGGCGACCATGATGACTTTTGTGATAGTATGACCATGGCTCTGATGCGTTTTCGTCAGGGTGGTTTTATCAGACTGGACGGCGAAGAGTTTGAAGATGACCTGCCTCCACGCAAACGAGAGTATTACTAATGGCTGAAACTGCCAAGGACATGGTCAAGAAGGACCTTAAGAAAGACAAGCTTAAGGTTCCAGAGCTTGACGAGAAGACCAAAAAACATCGTGACCAGATGGCTTTGCTTGAGATTAGGGCAGAGCTTGAGCCATATTTTATTGACAATCCGTTGGCACGATTGGGATTTGATGTACTTGAGAGAGGAGAATACTTAGATGGAAAAGGCGGCGGTGAAATACTTTCGTATATTGTTGGTAATGTTGACGCTGGTGATAGTGCCTACAGTACTATGGGAGAACTTACCCCTTCTGACAAACTCGACACAGAAGACAGATACCCAAACAAGCCACTTGCAAAAGACATCTTATCCAGGCAAGGCATCACATCATTGCTGCCTACGTCTGAAGGGTCAACAGTGTACTTTCAGCAAGGTGTCGCCAGAGGCGAGGACGGAGAGCTAGCGTACCCTAATTCAGGGTTATACACTGAACCAAAGCAAGGCCTGTCTACTTTGATGCATGAGTTGTCCCACTTAGGTTCACGAGTGCTGGTGAACAGAGGCTATGAGTTTGGTAATTCGTTTTCTGAAGAAGAAGTAATGGATGCGATGGAGGCACGTGCGGCGGACAAGCGTGGTGTTCCTCTAGCAAACAAAAAAGATTTAGAGGACTATAGGAAGTACCCGCTTTCAACAACCGCTGCCCTTAAAAGGGCGGATGAAGCTACTATGCCTATATTGAAGGAGCGTGGTGTTCCTCCGCAAGCGTTACAGGGCACATTTAAATATGAACCTGGAATCATGGAAAAACTACTAGGGATGTTTAAGTAATGTCAAAAGATCCATTTAAATACGACTTAGGCGCACATTTGCTAAACGAATATACCAAGGGTATATATATGAAACCAAAGCCTGGTACAGTGAAGATTGGCAGTGATACCAAGAAGGGTAGCACTAAAGGCACCACCAAGAAGAAGTATGGTGGCACATACAAAGGAAAGAACTAATGGCATTACCTCCTAAACCTCTGGCCGGGATGGTCGAAGAAGCAATGGGTGCTGGCGGTCCCATGACCGACGACCAAGGTACTGAGGTCCAAGTTCCGTTGTTCGAGGAAGATGAGCTTCCGCCCAATGTAGTTATGTTGGGTATGGAGGACGAGGGTCTTGAGGTTGAGGCAGATGTGTACGACCACAATGCGAACTTGGCTGAAGTATTAGACGACTCGATACTTGGAGCTTTGTCCTCGGACCTTGGATCTCAGGTTGATGAGGACAGGGGTTCACGGGACGAGTGGGAAGAAGCTATCGCCAAGGGATTGACGTTACTTGGTATTAATTACGAGGAGCGTTCAGAGCCATTTATGGGTGCGTCTGGTGTAACCCATCCGTTATTGTCTGAGGCTGTTACTCAGTTCCAAGCGCAGGCTTACAAGGAGATGTTACCGCCGGGTGGTCCTATTAAGACGCAGATTATTGGTCAGCAGTCCAAGGAAGTTGAGGATCAGGCGCAGCGCGTTAAGGATTTCATGAACTATCAGGTTACTGAGGTTATGGAAGAGTACGACCTTGACTCTGACCAGATGCTTTTCTATTTACCGATTACGGGTTCTACGTTTAAGAAGATTTACTTTGACCCTATTCGTCAGAGGGCTGTGTCGAAGTTTGTTCCGGCTGAAGATTTAGTTGTGCCATATAGTGCTACTGACTTGGCTACAGCGGAGCGATACACACATGTTGTACGTATGACGTACAACGACATACGCAAGATGCAGGTTGGAGGTATTTACCGTGATGTTTCATTATCTATATCTGAGGATGATGAGTCTGATTCCACTATTCGTGGCAAGGCTGATGAGATTCAGGGGTTACGTCCGGGCTATTCTGACGAGATGTATACATTGCATGAAGTGCATGTGGATTTGGACCTTGAGGGATTTGAGGATATGGATGCGGAAGGTGAGCCAACAGGCATCAAACTTCCGTATATCGTCACTATGGACGAGGCTTCTGGACAGATTTTATCGATAGTCCGTAACTGGCGTGAGATGGATCCGCTTCGTCGCAAGCGTCAGTTCTTTGTCCATTACAAGTTTTTACCGGGCTTTGGCTTTTATGGCTTTGGTCTATTGCATATGATTGGGGGTTTGTCTCGTGCGGCCACATCCATCTTACGACAACTCATCGACGCAGGAACTTTATCGAATCTGCCGGGTGGGTTTAAGGCGCGTGGCGTCCGCATTAGGAACGATGACGAGCCAGTTAATCCTGGCGAGTTTCGTGATCTTGATGCTCCCGGCGGTGATATTCGGAACGCTATTATACCCCTCCCATACAAGGAACCTTCTGGCACACTTGCTCAATTACTGGGCGTTGTCGTCGATTCTGGAAGAAGATTCGCCCAAGTTGCCGATTCTAAGGTCGCCGATGTCAACGCACAAGCACCCGTCGGAACCACCGTTGCCCTGATTGAGCAAGGCTCTAAGGTAATCAGCAGCATCCACAAGCGGTTGCATTACGCTCAGAAGTCAGAATTTAGATTGCTTGCTGAGATATTTGCGAACAATCCTGTACCTTATCCATACATGATAGCGCAGAATATTGACCCCAATATTATGGCGCAAGACTTTGATGGGCGGGTCGATGTTCTCCCGGTATCCGACCCATCAATCTTTTCGATGGCACAGCGTTTGTCGCTTGCGCAGACACAGCTTCAGTTGGCGCAGGCTGCTCCGCAGATGCACAATATGTATGAGGCTTACCGTCGTATGTATGACGCGCTGGATATTAAGAACATTGACACTATCTTGCCACCACCACAGCCACCACAGCCGATGGATCCGGGTACGGAGAATGCCAAGGTCTTAATGGGTCAGCCCTTGCAGGCTTTCCCGCCTCAAGACCACATGGCACATATCCGCGTTCACGCTGCCATGTTGCAGCAGCCAGCTACGGCTACTAACCCGCAGGCATTTATGATGTTGCAGGCACACGTACAAGAGCATGTGGCTATGCATGCTCGTGACTTGGTGCAAGAAATGTTTAACGGTGTGCTTCAGCAGGCACAGATGCAGGGTGAGGTGGTACCACAGATTGACCCGGCTGCTCTTGAAGCTGCGGTTGCCCAGCAGATTGCTGACACCACAGAACAGTTGGCACCTCTGTTGTCACCACCACAGCAGCCTGACCCGCTTGTAGCTATCCGCCAGCAGGAATTGCAGAACGATACGCAGGAAATCCAGCGCAAGGCTATGAACGACGCGATGGACTTCCAGATTGATCAGGCGAAGTTGATGCAGTCTTATGAGTTGGCGCAGCAGCGTCAGAACATGCAAGAGCAGATTGCTGAAGACCGTAACTTGGTAAACGTGTATCGTATTGATACACAGGCTGACCTGAAGCGCGGTCAGTAATGTCGATAGAACTACAGTACTGGCTTGTGTTAATGGTGACACTCAATACAGGTATTAATGTCATTGTTTTCCTCAAGCACAGATTTAGGAGTAAATAAATGCTTCAAGCTCTTATTGGCCCCATTGCATCACTGGCAGGCTCATTTGTTGAGGGCCAGGTATCCAAGCAAAAAGCGAAAGCAACTCTTGCTCAGACTGAGGCAGAAGCAAAAGCTGAAATAATGAAGACCGCTGCTACCCATGATAGCAAGTGGGAACTGATTATGGCTGAGAGCACAAAAGGCTCTTGGAAAGACGAAGTAGTTACCGTTATAGTTCTTATACCTGTTGTTCTGGTGTTCATACCGGGCATGGAAGGAGTGGTAAAGAATGGCTTTGACAGGCTCAATGAGCTTCCTGATTGGTATCAATATCTTGTTTTTATGGTTTGTAGTGCCGCACTTGGGATAAAAGGTCTTGATAAATTTAGGAAGAAATAATGACATATACAATGGAAAAGATACTGGCATGGAAGTTACTACCAAGAGCAATGATGGCGGTAATGACATGGATGTATATCGAAGTTCTGTTTTGGTTCATGTCTCTGACAACAGAAGCAATGACAAGTCAAGCGACTGCGCTAACTGCAACCGTGACGGGTGCGATGACTGGTGCTTTTGCTGTCTGGCTGGGGCATGAGAAGTAGATGGAAAAGCAAATAATCACTGGCCTTATGGCTCTTATCATTGCCTTGGCTGGGTGGAACTTAAAGACCACCTATGATCTTTCGTTGGCTGTCAATGGTATGCAAGTCAGCCACGCGGATAAGGATGCCATTCAAGATATGCGGATGGCTATTCAAAGATTAGAGCTTATACTTTTAAATGATGCGAGTGAAAAGTAGAAAATATAATGCCGTTCACAGCTAAAGGTAAAAAGATAATCAAGGCCATGAAGAAGAAGTATGGCCAAAAAGCTGGGGAACGTGTATTCTATGCAAGTAAGAACAAAGGCAAGATTAAGGGCGTAGAGAAGAATGACAAGAGTAAATCAGTTCGCAAAAGACCTCGGAATAAGTCGAGCCGCCGCTCTTAAG
>Ga0222719_10005796_pt1 | contig 10595 bp, 9 predicted proteins | sample C33_34DmetaG_FD_165039 | JGI IMG/M metagenome (GOLD analysis project Ga0222719, IMG submission 165039) | Estuarine water microbial communities from San Francisco Bay, California, United States - C33_34D | ecosystem: Environmental > Aquatic > Marine > Unclassified | place: USA: California...
GTAGTAGCCGAGTCACCCGAGAAACCAACGGCGGGCTCATTAAACAGAGCTTCGTCGTTAACTTGAACACCAGCGCGTTGCGACTTGTAACGGCTCTTCATGGCAAAGATCAAACCGGTGGGGCCCGTCATAGGCTGAACACCAGCAAGGTCATAAGCCATCAGGTTAGGCATGGCACGACGAACCAGGGCGATAAGAATCGGATCCCAGTTAGCACCGGCCGAACCAGCAGCAGTTGTAACAGCAGCGTTGCTGTTTGTGGGGGTTTCGTTCAACGAACCAAACTGAGCACGTTGCTCAGCAAAGGCACGTTCTTGGTTTTCAAGGATTTGAGCCGTAACAGCTTTACGGTGTGCATCCTTAATGGCACCGGCAGATTCTTCATTCAGAACCGGAGCCCACTTTTCTACGAGTTTATCGTACGATTGCATTTGGATTCTCCCTTATTTGGCAGAGGTTTTCTTGAGCGCCGAGAGGTATTGAGCCATCGAACCGGTAGGAGCAACGGTGGTCTCGCCATCGTCATCTTCTTGGATCTCTTGTGTGGACTCAGTAGCCTTCTTCGTGAAGTATGATTCCTTGACGGTCTGAACTTTCTTAGCAAAAGATTCAGCGTCTTCAAAATCAACATCTTCAACCAAAGACTTTAGTTTCTCGACTTGAGTTTCGGCGAGGTCACGAGAGGCTTCGCGGATGATAGCATCACGCTTATAGGTCTCAAGTTCTTCTGCCATCTTGATTGCGTCAGCCGTTGTGGCATTGAGTTTCTGCTCAAGGTCATCAACAGTTTCGGCAAGTTCGTCAACCAGGTCAACCTTGGCTTCCGGCACTTCAATGTAAGACTCAGTGAACAGATCTTTCAAGCTGTTCATGAACTTCTCAGCAATTTCGGTACGCAAGCCGGTTTGGATAGCGACTTGATTGTCTTCCATCCACTTTTCAACAACGTAGTTGAGGTAGCTGTCGACTTTTTCAACGAGGTCGGCTTTAGCAGTAGAAACTTCCTCTGCCAATTCTTCGTTGTATTTCTCTTCGAGGCGATCAATTTCTTCAGCCAGCTTCGATTTGATAGCAGCTTCGAAGATCACTTCGGCTTTCTCTTTGAACTCTTCAGACAATGTAGCTTCGCCTTCGACAAGAGCTTTCAGGTCGGCAGAGAAATCAGCTTCGTATTGGAAATCAGCTTTTTCAGCAATGGCTTCCTCTTCGGCTTCTGTCTCTTCAGCCATGATCTTGCCGAGCAATACGGCCAGATCTTCCTTTTTCATGCCAGACATCTTTGTATAAGCGGCATTAATCATACCAGCTTTAGTACTTGGTGCCTTGGGCATCGGATCTTGTTTTGTGCTAGACTTGGGCAACTTCTTTGCAGAAGGGCCGGTACCAGCAGCAGCGGCTACACTTGCGACTGATTGAGCTTCGGCGTTTTTCGGGTCGTGAACTGCTTCCATAACTTCGTTGTCGTCATGGAGTTGTTCCTGATCCAATTGTTGGTCCTCAGACATATCAGACTCCTATTTTTTAGATTTGAGCAACGAGAGGAAATTTTTGAATTCACGAACCTGCGTCTCATAGAGATCGGCACGAGGTGCTTTCTTAATTTCAGTCTCCATCTTTTCAATAGTCCTAGCTTCAATGATACCGTTATTCCAGACCCACTCAACACCTTCCATAATTCCATTAACGAAAGCTCCAGGTGCGGATGGATCTTGCACGATGTCAATCGCGTTAAGAAGAAAGTCGTCCTTGACGACATTCACGTTACCTTGACGCATTAGACTTCCCATACCACGAGTTGAAACCCCTAGTTGAACACCGCCTTCGAGTAGACCTTGAACGATCATACCCATTGGAGTATCCAGTATAGTGGCCTTTCCGACAACATCATTTCCTTGAAATTGCAAGGACTCGATCTTGTGCGAAACTTTATCAAGGTTGATTGTCGGGCCTTCCGGATGGTTCAGCTCTCCGACAGCTCTACCTTTTGCAACCTGCTCTACATTATATTTCTGTACAGCAGATTCCATAATTCCACGAGGATATACACGACCATTGCGGTTTTGCTGCTCTGCTTGCGCAAAGATACCTTCGATGGCATACTTTTTGCCACCACCATCTTTGGCTTCAGTCAACACTTCAAGGTGTTGATCAGTAAATTCCGCAATAAGTTTCATGTTAATCCCTGTACTGTTTAATAAATTCTGTTGCAGCTTTCACTGCATCATTCTGTGATTTAAAATCATCTAGCATGTCACCATCGACATACGCTTCAAATCTACCAGAATTCTTACGAACTTCAACTTGAAACCCATCTACTTTTTTAGAATAAACAGGTTTTTCTTTTTTACTACGAACGTCACGAAATGTTTTCATATCCTGATATTTGTGTTAATTATTTATAATAAATTGATTTTTAAGATTTATTTTTCGTCATCATCCGAGGCTTCATCTTCATCCTCTTCAGATACCTCATCTTCCTCAGACTCATCATCGTCTCCTTCAAGATCTATAGCGTCGATCTCTTCATCACTTAGGTCAATGTCAACATCGTCAACATCTACCGCATCAATGCCAGCATATTCTTGACCACCGCCTTCAAGCTCTTCGCCGTTATAAATTTGACCGGCAAGTTTTACTTTTTCTTGATCTAGAAGATCACTAATTTTCACAGACATAACATCGCCAAAGACTTCACTGGCTTTATTATAATCTTGATCCAAAGCGTATTGGATCAGGTCTTTGATTTCACTCATTGTTTACTCCTTTGAATTGAGTGCATTTCAACATTTATTTGCTAATAAAAGCTTCTGTTGGGGGCGTAAATGTGCTAGTATATCTTGCAACACCTTTGGTGATACGAAGATCATCGATGTAACCTTGGAATGGTGCTACATTATCACTTCTCACCCCAATGTATAGAGATGTGCTCGGAGCTCCACAAGCTGAACCCCCTGTCTTTGTGGCTACCAATGTTCCATCTAGATAAATTTTAATATCGGTTCCATCATTAACAAAAGCAAGGTGTTGCCAAGCATTTGTGGTAATAGCTGCTGCACCTGTCATTGATGTCATGGTAGTTCCAGCACTGTTATTTGTAATAAAGATTCTACCAGAAGTATCAATATCATATGTCCATCCAGTTCCGCCTGAAGTACCCGTCCAAGCACCAATTAAATGACTTCTAGGACTTGTAAGAGTAGTAGGATATATCCACATCTCTATTGTGTTTATATATTGAGAACCAGGATTGGTCATATTATTATAAAATGTTGGTACAAATGATACACTGACCAAAGCGTCTCCGCTTCCATCAAAATACATTGATCCAGATCCATACTTTTTAAATGCGTTAGAAACCTTAGCATCTCCTACCGTTTTTATACTAGTTCTTGCTTTTGCATCATGGATTGCAGCATCATTGAATTGCGCAGCTAATATTTCTTTTGAGTGACGTATTAACCGCTTTGGCGGTGTAAAATTAGCAGTGTATAAACTTTTATCGTTAATTACTTGTACATCAGAAATCCACCCAATAAAATCGTTTGACGTTGATCCTTGCTGGCGTCCAATATAAATCGTACCAGAATTATTTAAGGCATAGTTATCAGAATTAGCAGCAGAATAAGTTTGAATACCATTTAGATATATTCGAATTGTTCCATCAGATCTTGTTAAAACTACATGATTCCATTGGTTTCCTAATATAGTACCACCACCACCTGTTCCACTACCATTAAACCAAGTTAATGTATTACTAGTAGTAGTATAGAACATTGGACCTCGTGGGCTTCCGTTTTGGCCTCTTAAATCAATAAATGCTCTTTGAGTACCTAAACCTTCCGGCCATAACCAACATTGATATGTAAAATCTCCGGTACTAATTGTGTAATGTGTATCGGCTGGCCAGCTTAGATACTGGCCAGATGTTGACAGGTGTACACTACCACCATGAATATCAGGATCATACACTACACCGGTAGTAGTTGTAAATCCAAATGGATTGAATTCAGCTGCTTGAGCGTTACCATTACCTGTAACAGTATTAGAATTCAAAGAATTATCTACTACCGTCGATGATTGACAGGTTAGCAGTGATACTTCAGATGCAGTGGCGCCTTGGCTTGTTGTTGTCAAAGGTTCTGTGGAGGGTGTGCCCCCTCTATTTACTCCAACGTCTATAATTTGGTTGGTAAAATTAGTAGAAACACTAGGAGCTGTGCTTGTTCCTATAGCTACCCCGTCTAAGAAACCATAAAGAGTTGAGCCTGACCTACAATAAGCTATATGATACCATTGATTTAAATTTAAATCATCAGTTGTAAGTAGGCGATTAGAACCATCTCCCATAAAACAAAATCCACTACCGTTAGCAGATATCTGCCATCCAGGTGTGGTATCGTTACCTACAAGTCCATCATTGGTAGCTAGAGCTGAGGTAATATAAAACCAACATTCTACAGTAAAATCATCGGTCCCAAATGCATAATCTGCATTGGAAGGAAATCTTAAATAATCACCAGTACCATCAAAATATACACTATGACTATCAGGCGTTACAGTATGACCAGCAAATGGTGTATAAGATGAGACTCTTACATCATTAGCTCGTGTTACTGACAATCGATTTTTACTATTATCAATTAATAATGATGGGGATTGACATACTAAAAGAGATGTATCGCTTGTTGGAGTCAATGTAGTTGTTGAGGGAGTAAAGTTAGATGTGTAAAGTGCAGCATTGGTTAATCTTACATTAGACAAATATCCATTCATTAGTCTGGCGCCGGGGGTGCTACCTCCTATAATACAAGTTGTTACATGGTAATCATTACTATTTGTTACAGTCGACCCTACTTGTGTGCCATCTACAAACACTCTTAAATCTGTTCCCGATCGACAATATGCAACATGATACCATGTATGCGCTACAGGAGACCAAGCGAACGTATTATCAAAAAGAGTATTAATTCTACCAATATTAAGACCAGTAGATACTCTCCAGCAAAAATCCCATTCTGCTGTAGCATTGCTACCCACAAAGCCACGATCAGCACTTATGTCACTAAAATTCACCCAAAATTCGACAGTAAAATCTCCTGTACCAAAGTCTAAAGCACTATTAGCATCAGCTGCAGCTAAATAATCCCCAGTACCATCAAAATAATTACTATAACCAAACGGTGAGTATGGGGTAAATGATCCTTGATATGCATCACCTGTTGTTGTGATTAGGGCCGATAAACTTGACTTATCTACAAATGTTTTATTAGTAATTGGTTTGTTTGTTTGCAGAGTTAATAATTTTGTATCTGTAACAGCAGTCAAAGATGTTGTAGGTACAGAAAATGCTGCTTGATAAACAGCACTGCCTTTTACAATCCTTAAATCTGAAATCCAACCATTCCATAGATTATTAGTATCCCCTGATGTACCAATCTTTAAATCTTTTGAAGCGTATGAAATTGTACCAGTTTCACTTTGAGCTCCACCAGAATCAGCAACACCATTAATATAAAAATAAATGTTATTATTATATCTTTCAACTACTACATGTGACCATTGATTATATGGCACAGTATCGGTACTTGTTTTTTGTATACTTCCAGGAGCAGAATAGATGATATTTAGTTTATTAGTATTCAATATCCTAAAAATAAAGTTACCACCGGTTTGCCAGTTGTTAACAATACCACGTTCTGTACCAGTCGTTGTGGGATATACCCAAGCATCAATAGTAAAATCGCTTGATCCGAATACAAAATCATTAGATGCTGGAGCCGTGAAATAATCTCCGGTACCATCAAAGTAAGCACTACCATAATCAGCATAAGAGCTATCAGCTACCCAAGGAACGTGACCGGAAACAGATGTATTACCTGCAACCGTAATAGATAGATTATTTAAAGAGTTATCAATGATACGATTTGATTGACAAGTAAGTAGCTTAACTTCAGATGCTGTGGCCCCTTGACTTGTTGTTGTGAGCGGTTCTGTAGGTGGGGTAAACACTTGATCACCAAGGGTGGGTGAACCACTCATATCGTAGAGAGCAGATCCATTTGTTACTCTGAAGCTGTGAAAATAACCTAAAGAGTCTGCGTAATTACCTTCCCCGAGTCTCAAACTGCCTACATCTGCATAATTAGTTGTAGCAGCACCCCCTGCAATAAACACGCCATCTGCAAATATGCGCAATACCCCATTTTCCCTAACCATAGCATAATGTTGCCATTTAGAAAAACCTGGGTCGGGCATAGTAGCATAATGAATAGAAGAGCCTGGTGTAGATTGATAATAAAGAGCGTTGCTATAAATTAACATACAAGGACCAGAGCTAAACTGCCATATTTGTTCAGTTCTTATCGCGCTCGTTAATCTATAAAAGAAAACTTCTATAGTAAAATCTCCGGTACCAAAGTCCATGGACGTTGTATCAGCAGCATCAATTTCAATATAGTCGCCAGCACCGTCATGCCTAGTACTATAATAACTACCTTTATATGGACTAAATGAAGTGGGTTTTACATCTCCGTTCTCTGTTAATAAATGTTGACTAGAACTTACATCTGCTAAATATATGTCATTATCAGCTTGTAATAGTGCTGTGACATTTTTAAAATAAGGATCGGCAGCAACCTGGATAGACCAGGTAATTGTTCTAGTTGCAGTTCTACTAGTAGTTGCTGCTGTAGCAGTCAAAGTTGTATATTGTGAACCAACAACGGTAGGTGTGCCACTAATACTATCATTTGCCAGTGTAAGACCTGTGGGTAATGAATCAGCGGCATATGACACACCATATCCTACAGCACTTGATGCACTTAAGGTCAACGGTGTTATTGCTGAATTAACATATAGTGTTTGACTCGTATCTGGTGCAGACCATGTTACAACATCGGTATTTACTGTAAGCGTAAATGAACGCAGCGTATCCTGAAGATCACTATCTGTTGCTTTAATTGTAAATGAATATGTGGTACTACCACCATCAACAGGTGCAGTACCTGATAGAGTACCCGCATTACTATCTAATGTAGCACCAGCAGGAAATGCACCATCATACAAACTATAGACAATAGATGAACCAGCATCTTGTGGATTTGTTGCTTCAAATGAATCTAAATAACTTGTTGTCTCATAGTATGGACCCAATTCAGCACCTGCCGCAGGACTGGTCCATGATGGGAAACCGGAATACAATACACCAGGTGTAAGAACTGCAGTACCACCATTTGGATTAGTAACATAAAGTGTATAAGTACCTGCAGTCTTGGCCGGTGCTGTAAAAGAAATTGCTGTTGGTGTTACTGATACTGAACCTATTACACTATTATCAAGTCTAACTTGAGCACCAGATTTAAATCCAGAACCATTAATTGTAATCGTTTGACCACCGGCAGTATCTAGTGCAAGATCGTCTGCTTCATAGTCAGAATCACCAGTAACGCTATAACCAGTGATAGTAGGAATCAGAAATTCTTGTTGGTTAAAATGTGCACCAACTGAAATAATACCCGCACCATCTTTGGTGCGTTTACCTCTACGGCCAGCATTAAACATTAACTAATCTCCTCATAAGAACATACTGCTTGCAAGTCGCCGGTAGCACTAGCAGTGAGTCTTAGAGCATCTCCTTCTTCAAGGTATAACACCAGCGATTTATCAATCGCCGTAAATGATGTATCAGCAGCAACAGAAACTGTTTTTACAACATGATATGCAGTGGATGATCTATATAGATCAACAGTAATATCTGCTGCGCTTGTACCATCCACGTTTGAAATAATCAAACAATTAATTTTATATATTTTACCACTTGCTGCAGCATTTTCAACAATGGCTGTAGCTGATTCACCTACTGATTGTACAGCGGTTTTACCATTAATAGTACTTACATTTACAATATTGGGGTTAGCCATTTTATCCTCCGAATACAATAGACATCGCTATTGCCTTACCCGTTGATGCCGCAGTTGTTGTTACAGTAACAGTATTATTGTTGGGGTCTTTAGTAATTGTGATATTATCGCCTTCGGTGAGTTCAACCGCACCATCAGAGTCAATATATGCTCCTGCGGCTTTTGCTAATCTAACACTCTTTGACTCAGCCATTACTGCTCACCCTGTTGTTGATCTTGTTGTTCCGGTTCCATAATATCACCGGCTTTCTTTTCAGCTTCAATTTCCTCTTTCATTTTCTCAATATCATCATCAGACATCATGAGAACATTCTTATATATGTACTCTTTTGAGAAGAACTCACCAACATAATTTTGCATTTGATCCATCATCTGAACACGTTCTCTAAGCATCTCTGCATCACGTAGTTCAGTGAAATGATTATCGCGAACATAATCAACTACAATATCTTGTTCCCATTCTTTCCAATCTTCATCGGTAATAATACCTTTAAGAATTAATTGCTTTTTAAGAATACCAAGGAACAAGTGAGAGAATCTTCTACGCAATCTATCAATAAACTTTTGGAATTTAAGTTCATCTCTGGAAACTTCTGTTGATCTACCAAGACTAAATTGAGCTTCTTGCTCTAGCCTATTAATAGGTACATTCAGTGAACGATAAAGTTTCTTTTGGAAATAAATGATATCATCAATTTGTCCAAGATTCTCACCGCCAGGTAGCGTGGTAATCTCTGTGCCACGACCACCTTCTCTACGTGGTAGCCAAAAATCTTCAAGCATTGACATATGCTTACGGTCATCACGAATCTCACCGGTCTGAGCATCATAGACAAGTTTATTACGATACTTGGCCATGATATCTTTCATATATTGCTCGGCCTTACCACGTGGTAGGTTACCAACATCAATATAGAAAATACGACGTTCTGGTGCTCTGGCCAATCTATAAATGACCAAAGAATCTTCCATCATTCGCAATTGGTTGATGGGCTTTAATGCTTTATGTAGGTATGAAACAACCTTCTTACGGCTTTCATCTAAAAGACCAGACGTAATATAACTCACCGAATCATTTGTGAGCTTTACACCACCAGTTTGTGAACCAGGCTTTTCTTGATAGATGTAAAACTCTTCAACGTTCTCAATAAGTTCAACACCTGTTTGCTGATCTTTTTTCTTTTTAATTTGTTTTACTTTACGAATCTTAGAAGCATCAATAGGTCTAATCTCTTGGATGCCCGCTTTTAATTGTGATTCGTTGACTACAAGATGGTGATACAATCTACCATCAATATACCATCTACGAAAAATATCGTGACCATACTCACCAAACTGGAGCATGTTGTACACATTATCGAATTCTTCTTTAATTTGCTTTTTAATTGCGTCAGTAATTTCAAGATTATCTAAATTAATATCTACGTTTTGTTTAAGTTCTGACGTTGAAACAGACTCATTTGTAATATCTTCAATTGCCATATCAACTTCAGGTTGAGTAGCAACTCCACGATATTGCATGATAAGTTGATGGTTATCTTTTGAATCATTACCTTCAAAGTTAAGATACTGACCAAAGTACATGTTACCAGCTGTAACATATCCAGCACCATCATCGTCTCTGGCAGGAACAATGGACGGCTTCTTTTTAGGGTCGTCCTCTACAGCACGCTTAATCTCAAAACCAAATAATTTAATGCTTCTATTATTTTCTGCCATTATGGTTATCCTGTTAGAATTGGGGTGGGAAACCCCACCCCTCCTCTATATCTATTAAGATGTAGTAGCGACAGGATCTGTAGCTTCAAAGTATTGGTATGCAAACGTGACCTGGAATCTTTCGATTTCATCTGTTGTTGCATAGCTCAGATCAATTGCCGAAAGGTCAGTCGGGAAAGAACCTCTAAAGACATATTTCTTAACCGATTCACCTGAACGATCAAGTTGCTCAATAAACAAATCAGCTTCGTAGGCAATGGGACTTGCCAAACCTGTGTTTTGCGAATGAGCATTGATACCGTTCATCCATCTTTCAAATGAGTTACGAACCGTAAAGTCTGTATCATTGATGATGGTAACTGTCCATTCTGGGAATGTACGGTCACCAGCCAATTTCAAGATACGACCACGGAAAGGAACATTAATAATACCAAACGTGGAACCGGGCAACTGAGCTGCTTCGCACAAGAACGAAGTCAATTCAGCATCGCCATTGGCGTAACCCGGAAAGTTGATGGTCGCCTTAAATAAATTAGGTCTAGCGCCACCACCTCTGAGTTTGGCTTTAAAATCATCTACGCCTAAAACTGCCATTTTATTTCTCCTATGACGCTAGATTAAACTGTGCCGACGACTTCTTCGAAGTCAACGCCAGTTCTGACGGCCACGAAGTTCAGTGTGACGTAGTTGATTGACCGAGCAGGTTTAATGAAGATACTTGCAATAAACTCGTTACGATCAATGACTTCAGGTGTGTTATTGGTTTCATCTGCAACAACACGGAAGTCGGTAATACCACGTCTACCTTGAATTTCACGGAGGACCGGCTCGACAATGTTGACGAACTCGGCACGTGTAAATTCATCGTTGAACTCGAACAATACTTGTTCAGCGGCTCTACCAATTGCTCTCTCAAGGATGAGGAACAATCTACGGACGTTAATTCTATCAAAGGCA
>Ga0222719_10005798_pt1 | contig 10594 bp, 19 predicted proteins | sample C33_34DmetaG_FD_165039 | JGI IMG/M metagenome (GOLD analysis project Ga0222719, IMG submission 165039) | Estuarine water microbial communities from San Francisco Bay, California, United States - C33_34D | ecosystem: Environmental > Aquatic > Marine > Unclassified | place: USA: California...
TTTCATGTGAAACAAGCAATCATATCACGACCTCCCCAGAGGGGACTTCCCAGAGGGGTACCGGCTCCGCCGGACGGTGCGGGTTGGATTACTCCAACACCTTAACTCCACTCCTAGGATAAAGAGTTTTGTCTTTAGGATTTTTAGAAAATCTTTTGTCCCAAATGTCAACCCATAAATATCCGTTGTGACAAACTTTATTGTCATAACCTTTAGGGTCAACATCTCCCTCATTTAAATAACAGTTATAATCCATTCCACCGTTTTCATCATGTGTCCAACATTGTTCTGTATGAGCGAAAGAATTTTCACATCTTGCAACTACATGAGTTACAAAACCATCTGCTTCCCAATCAATTCTCATACTTTCCGCCATTTGGTCAGTACAACTCAAATCTACTACTAACGGTGTTTCACAGCTGTCACAAACATATTTAGGATTTTCGTTGTAGTCAGACTCTAATTCGTAAAGTTGCCTGTGCATTTCTTTTTCTTCTGCTTCTGTATATTTACTCATGCTATTACCTTTGTAATTTCTCCACAATCAGTACATTCTTCTATTGAAGAATCTCTTCCGTTTGGGTTGCTAATATATTGTCCTGTTATATTTTCATGTGAACAGTTCATAATTTTCCTTTCTAATATTCTCTATCTAGAATACTACATCTTAATATTCTTGTCAAATAATATTGGAATAAATATTTACGAGTGCGACCCGCCGGGAGGCATCCTCTCCGAGAGGTCCAATTTGGATTAAAAAAAGGGGGTTTCCCCCCTCTTGTCTATTTCTTTTTGCTTTTAATATGTATATATGTTTTAATTAAGGCATACATCATTTTTCATTCTCCAATCTCTCTAACTCATCTATCATTTTATTTGAGATTTTGGAAATAGTCTCAACTGAACTTGTTAATATTTCCTCATCTCCTTTACTCCAGCTTGTTATATATCCGACTGAATAAGGGCTTGTATCTATCCCCAAAAAGTCAGCTACTACAAACGCTATCGTCTCGGCTTCTGTCTCTATTCTTGGAGTAAATCTCCTTTTGCTTCCTAATTCTTCTTTAGAGTGTGCGAACATGTGACCGATTTCGTGTAATAGTGTATGAATTTTATCGGCTTCGGTTGTGTTATCTTTAACCACTATTTCTTTTTTAAGATGGTCAGTCCAACCTCCCAAACTTGGTTTAGTTATTTCTTGATATTCTAAAGTAAATTCATTATCTGTAATCATTTTTTTAAGTAATGGCTCTAAGATTTCAAATTGAACTTCTACATCTAAAGTTTTAATTCCTAAGTCGAAACCCTCGTTATAAATTTCCTTAACTGGTAAATCTGGAATTGCTTCTGTGTCACTAATATCAAATACAAATACAGTCTTAAACCATATCCCCTGTTGTTCTTCTCCCTGTTTATCTTCATATTTATAAGTTATCGGTGCAAATTGAGGAATTCTAACTGGTGCTATTCGTTCCTCACACTCACAATCTTTATTGCTTAAAGCTCTACAATCAATACAAGCGACAGGAATCCTATTAAATTTATCTATCCATTGTTTATAACCCTGTACAAGTAAAGAACTCTCTTTAGTCATATAAATTAGCATTTGATTAAAAAAACTTCTATTTCTAAATTTCTTTATAAATAATAAATAGTTTTTATAATCGGTATCGTTAACAAAGTTTTTAACTCTGTTGTGTATCTTCTCAATTGTCTCTTTAGTTTTTGTGTTTGTTTTGTTCATAATATGAACAGTTTAATATTCTGTTTTTTATATGTCAACATTTAGATTAAATTATATTAGGAATAATAGAAAAAAATTTCCACCCACCGGGAGGGTGCCGCTCCGCGAGGTGCCGTTTGGATATAGAAAAAGCAAAACATTATAACATATCTACAATATATGCATGTATATTTACAAAAAAGTCTAAAACAATATTTGTATATATTGCATAAGCTAGTATATTTATTGTATTGGCTTTTTGATAAATAAATAAAAAGAATCTTCTCAGAGGATTTTGAAAGGTGGCTCGTAAAGAGTTCAGAGTATCGAAAAGAAACTTCTTGAACCAACGGCTTCTGAAACTTGTAAGAATACTAGTTAGGACTACAACTGAAAGAGGTGTCGGGTTTTCACTAGTGGAGCTTATCGAAACTACCTGTTCAGAGTGGTCGGCGAAAGTCGAGGTTGCAACCCTAACACCAATCGAAGTTCTCTGAGAAGATTCTAACTAAATGATTCCTTTCGTTTGTTAGTACGGGAAAATCCTCGCTCCAATAGGTGGCGAGGATTTTTTTTATCACACTTGGACCCTCCGGGAGGACTGCCCGAAGGTGCCCTCCGGGTGCCATTTGGATAGCACAAACAGAGAGCGTGGAACTCTCTGCTTGCTTGGGCTTTAATGTATTATATTGTTTTATTTAGATTGTATTCCATGCTTCCTTTAAGCATTTTTAACCAATCTTTTATGTTTTGGTCAATTGGATAGTTGTTAATGGTATTATCCAACTCTCTCATTGTCCAGTTATAGACTCTTTCGTATTTATCCATAGTTTCCTCGCTTTCATTATTAATATTACATATATGCAGATACTATGCAAGTCTTATTTAAAAAACATTTCACAAACTACCTTTGATTGTGCATAAACAATACAGACCTGTCAGAGACAGCCCAAGGGACCCCTCCGGGGAGGTCCCACTTGGATATCACAATTCCCTATCTCTTCTAATTAATTCTTCAATGTACTCTGCTTGAAAGATATAAAAATCCATTCGTTTCTCTATCTCTGCTATCAAACTTAACTTGTCTTTCTTTAATTGGTTGATAAAGTATTTTAGTTCTTTGTCTCTTTGTTCTTCGTTGTATCTCATACTTATACTTATAGGGGAAAAGTTTTCTATTTTTGTGTATATATGTATATATTTCTGATAAAATTATTTTATGTACGAAAGGAGTTAAATATTTTTATGTCAATCAAGAAAGGGGGTGATATTTCTTGCAACCTATAAATTGGGATTTTGTCCGTGTTCTAGTGCGTTCTCGTGCGTTCGTTAATGGCGTTAAGCTATTTAATCGTAGAGGTAACCTAGAAGATTTGCTATGGTATGGTGCTGATGCTCTTAGAGATTTTGTAAACTTTAAAAAAAGCTATGAAAATAATTTTCATGATGTTTACAAGTCTGTAATGTATGCGAAAGATTTAATCAAGATGAATGATTTTAAAATCGTTTATTCTAAATCTAATCGCTATCATTCTGTAGTAAATAGAACTCGTGTCTATCCTCGTTCAACAGCTAATGATGTTTATGTGCGTGATTTTCGTTTGGAAGACGAAGAGGCGTATGCTCGTTCTATTTGCTGTATGCCATACGATTGTATGTGCTACGAGGCCTATGACAGTTTTGGCGAAATCTGGCGTAAAGCTGAAGATGTTCATTGTTTTCATCTTAAAGTTCGAGAACTCATAAATAACTATGAAGATTTCGTGTGTCCAGATTGTGGCTCTACTGAGGACTAGTCTTTAGAATTTCTGAGTAAGACTCGGAGTGTAATTAGCTTGGCAACAGAAATAATTAGAAAGGAGTAAATTATGCGTTCATGTATCCAATGTGGTGAAGAAATTTCTTACGGCGAATTTTGTTCTAATTATTGTTATAACATATTTGTCAACGGTGAAGAGTAGGGTAAAACCTACTCCGACCCTCCTCCGGAGGGGACTGCCCAGAGGGCCGCTCCGCGGTCCATTTTGGATAAAAAAAATCCCCCCGATTTCTCGAGGGGAAATTTTAACCTTTCTCTATATCCAATCTGTTACAGTACTTTTAGTCATACCTTGAGCGAATACAACTTTATACTGTCCTGCATAATAATAGTTATGAGCAGTAGAGGTAGTAAAAATACCTTTACTTTCATACCATTGGTCTTCGCCAGTTTTACTTAATCCATGAAGATAAATAACACTATCGCCAACCTTTTCAATAGCCATATGAGTAAATCCTCGTGAATTTACACTAAGTGGCTTAACCAGTAATTTTTTCATAATTTTTATCCTTTCTAAGAAGGATTATAATACTCATACTTATATATATGCAAATGATTTTATTATTTTATATACATAGCATGTATAATTATACATTGATAAATAGAATAGAAAATGGACCCTTCGGGGACACTGCCCGTGGGGCCCCACTCCGTGGGGTGTGACATTTTGGAAATACTAACACAAGCGGCACCGTACGGAGTACGCACTGCCCCCCCGGGAGGGCCCGCCGGAGGTGAAATTTGGATAAAAAAAATCCCCTCTAAAAAAGAGGGGTTTGGATTTTCACAAGGTGATGGTCATTGTGAATTTGAATCGCTCGTAGCTAATAACTTTAATCTTATAGGGTTTAGAGTTGAACCACAACCACCACCAAACGCTGGGCTTATTTCCCAACCTTTATGTTTTTTTATTTCTTCATATTTCATACAAAAATGTTCGCCAGCAATTTCTCCACCGAGATATTTGCAAGAATTGTTTGCCACGCTTGTAGCTTCTCCAAACTCGCAAGGGGCTTGCTTACAGCAAAACCCCGAACGAACGCATGGCGCGAAATTAGTCATTTAATATTTTCTTTAATTGTTTTAATTGTTTTTGAAATTCTAACAATTCTTCAACATCACTTTGGAGTTGCTCCAAATCATATTGAAGATTTGAGATATTGTTTTCTAATTCTTCTAATTGATTTACAACTTCTTCAAGTTGAACTGTAACTTTTACAAACATATCTGTTTGAACTTTATTATTCATTGTTTTCTCCTATTTTCTCGTGTTTTCTTTCCGAATCGCTCATAGCTACGACCGATTCGGAAAAGTTTGCTACGGTATTGGCGAGCACTAGCACCACCCTGTTACAGTGCTCTTACTCATACCTTGAGCGAATACAACTGTATAACGCCCACCGTAGTAGTAGTTATGGGCTGTACTTTCGGTAAACATACCCTTTGACTCGTACCATTGGTCTTCGCCCTTTTTACTTACACCATGCAAGTAAATAACGCTTGAACCTTTTTCGGCTATCGCCATGTGTGTAAACCCTCTAGTGTTTGGGCTTAACGGCTTAACAAGTAATTTTTTCATAATTTCCTTTCGTTGTTATATAAATAGATTAACAGGTTAAAAAATTAAGGTGTCAATTTTTAGATTAATTTATGCATGCAATGTATAAATATACATTCACATAGACCCAGACTTTGTGAAAAATATTTCACAATCTACCTGTGCTTGTGCAAAGGAAAATTCGACCCTTCGGGGACACCTCCGGTGGGGCCCGCTCCGCGGGGGTCTCACTTGTAAAACCTTTATCAGAGTTAGACAGGATAGATAAAACTACTGCCCCGACAGGAGCCCCAGCAGGTCCCATTTGGATACCCAAAACCCCCCCGAAAGGAGAGGGGTTAGGGAATATTAATTTATGAAGTGGGGGTTATCCCCACATGTTTATTTCGTCCTGTGTTAGCCAACCTGTTTTATTTGACTTGGATATACTTCCTCTACTTTTAAGCAATTTAATATACTTCCCACCATTAAGGTAGTTTAATGCAGTTGCATTAGTGAAGTCAGTATTTGTTTCATACCATTGAGAAGAATTATCTTCTTTGCTTAACCCATGTATATAAATGACAGTTCTTTTCTTACCAACATTCATAGCCATGTGTGTAAATTTTCTAGAATTTCTAGATAATAATTTTTTCTTCATTTCGTTTTTTCCCTTCGTTGTTTTCATAAGATAATCATAATATCTATTTATATATATGCAAATAGTGTTTCATGTGAAACAGAATATACATACTATATATAGTGCTTAAACATATGTTCTATACCATATATAGTGTAAGTTTTTTATATTAAAATATTTTGTGATTTTGACTTTGTGAAATCATAATCTTGTCATGCGTTTTAAAATAGCCTTATTTTATAGGCTTAAATGGGTAAAGTCTTAGAGGGTTGCACAAGCAGTTAAGAGCTTGTGAAATTAGTCTAGATTTATTAGAAAATCTAAAGTAAATTAGAACAAATGTTCGATGAAAAAAGCCTATAAACATTGAGGTTTTGGATAATCTAAAGTTTTTGTTTAGATAAATACTAGTCCGAGGCACGCTTGAAAGAACGAAGCGCGCCGCTGGGGCCCCTACCCCAGTCGCATTTGGATTGTTATAGTTGTGTATAAGTAGGATAAAGATACTGGTTACTGCACTGTCAAACTTGTAAAAAAAGAAACAAAAAAAAGCTCCTCGATTTCTCGAGGAGCTTAATCCTACCCTTTAAGTATCCCTGCCGTCGCCATTGCTAAGAAGGTTAATACTAAGGGAATTATTATTTCCCAAGGCATATTTATACACCTACCTTTCTAGTTACTGCTTGAACAAATGATTCTAATGAATTCTCGAATGCTCTTTCTTCTGTGCAATTGCTAGAACTCTTTAAGTAATTAAATGCCTTTTCGCCATTCATGAAGTCAAGAGTACAATCATCTCTACGACTGCTGTCAATAACGGCAACCCCATAATCTCCAAGGGCTATATACCATTGAGCCCCGTTGAAGTGGTGTAATCTAGCTCCAGCGTTTAAGTAGCTATTAAGTACTGCAATTACTTGGTCTGTGTTTAGTCTTATAGTGTTCATTTTTTTTCCTTTTCTTATTTGTTACTTAATAACATATTAGAACAATATGTATATATATGCAAGTTATTAATACATTTATTTTATACATGTAATGTATATTTATGCACATTTTAATTCATGGTTATATCTGTAAAAATATTGGATTAAATCTATTTCTTAATATACCTCCATCTAATCCAATCGCCACCAACATTCTGTTGGATTGACCCCTCTCCGAGGGGTGTGAGACTTGGAATTAAAGAATACGCTTAGGGGGAGGGGTATGTATATTATCACTAGATTGAATTTATCTATATATTAAGCTCCCCGCACAATTTTCTAATGAAATCAATGCGCTTTGAAATAGGCAGGTATAATAAACCTATGGATATTGACCACACAAAACAATTGCCGCCCCCTGTGGAGGAGACCTCATTGGATTCCTTTACTAGCCCATTGGGCCGACCGTCAAAATTGGATGACTCCAGGGTAGAAGAGCTAGTAAAATGGCTTAAACTAGGGTATTACATAGAAGATGCTTGTACTATGGCAGGAATTGCCAAGCAAACCTACTACAATTGGGTAGCCAAGGCGGAATCAGAGGAAGAGCAAAAATATATAGACTTTTTGGACTCAGTAAAAAAGGCGAGAGCCGAGGCTGAGGGTGCTCATATCATGAATATTCGTAAAGCCGCCGACAATGGAGTATGGCAGGCCTCTGCGTGGTTCTTGGAGCGTTCCCACCCTACTAAGTGGGGTAAGCGTAACCCAGACCTTATGACAGAGGAATCAGACGAACCTGTAGAGTTCGATATAAAATACGCTGACGGCTAAGCTTCCCGCCAGATTTTCTAATGGAATGAATGCGTTTTGACATAGGCACTCTATTTACAACAAATTTTCCTGTATGCATATATATTTTGGATTCTTTTCTCCCTCCCGGGGGGAATAGGCCCCTCCCCTACCCTATATAAAAATTTTTTTCAGGGGGTCAGGGATTTATAACACTACTCCTGTTCTCTTTAGGAGTTCATGGCGCGAATTTCTCTCTTAGTAGGGGAGTGGTACTTCTTTGCTAGTAAGAATATGGTATTTATAGCGAGGCTTACAATGAGGCCACCCTTGGGGGTAGGTCTTCTTAGGAGGCTTGTATGTGGCTAATAGGGGTTAACATGCGCCACCTTCACAGCAAGCTACTACTTTTTGACTAAATTGTGGGCATTTGTCGTTATAACAGTAGAGTCCTGCGTGTCTCTCGAACAAAGTCGAGTTGCATACTGGACATGTTGGGTTCATAGTTTTATTTCTTTATAGAACCAATATACGAGGCTAAATAAAGCAGCCCAGTATAAAATATTATAATAACCCATTCTTTCATTCTTCTTCATCTGCTGGGTTGTTTAAATATATAACCTTAATAGAAGATGGACAACTACTAGGCGATTGGTCACACATCCATTGATTGTTATGTATATGCTTGAGTGGCTCTTTGCACTCAACACATCTATTGATTTTTTTTCTGCTCATCTAAAATCTCCTGTACTATTGGTATAAATTCTTTTATAAATCTTGTTGAAAGTACTGCAAGCCAAACTAATCCACCAATAGAGATAAGTGAGACTGTTAGTACTAATATGATTTCTGTCATTTGTAACCCCCTTGGGTTGATTGACTACATTTGTGTGAATAGAGCGGATACCGTGCCTACAACGACAACCCATCCTGCGAGTTCCTGTCTTGAAATTTTTGCGTTTACTTTTTCGTGTAGAGAGTCTATTCTCTCATTTATTTTTTCTTGTCCCTCTAAAACCATCATTAACATTTCCTTCTGTGTTAAACCATTACTACCATTTGAATTAGTCATTAGTTTTTCCCTACACAGTATTCAGAGCCATATTTACAATTACAAATTTGTATATAACTTTGGTCAGATTTTTTATAAATTTTGCACATAATTATTTTTTCTTTGGTTTATCCATTATAGCAAAGGATTCGTTTATCTCGTCTAATGTTATCTTACCGTCATCTATATATGCTCTAGCTAAGGATTCAGCTACTTTAATAACTCCTAAGCTACCTGCTAAAAGTACGGAACTTACTGTGTCCACGCCTATAAGTGAACCAGCACCTATTACCGCAAGACCGTTAGCTATAAACACAGCAAGCATCCGCGCTAGAATAATCTTAATCTTTTGAAGTCTTGTTGCTTTAGCTGGCATTAGTCCCTCATGTATATGGTAAGTAACCATACTGCTATTGATACAAGTATTGCAATACCTACAATGTCCTGTGCAGAACCTGTAAGTGTAAACCATGCAATAAAGAAACCTAAGATAGTGAATATCTGTGCAATAGATTCTTTAATTGCGTCAATAAGCCACTTACCAATAAACTTTAGATTCTTTACTGATATGACATATTTTATTAATTCAAAAGGAATGCCTAATACCTTATATAAAAACTTTATTAATTTTTTAATCACTTAAAATCTCCTCATTAATGCACCTGCTTGTGCTATTATTTGAGACGCAATGATTACGGGGACGACTACTTCCTGTGCCTTTTCCCTTTGGTCACTGGTCATGTCGTTTCCAATTGTACTGATATCCAACTCTACTAAGTTTACACTAAAAATCTCTGCAACAGGGTTTTCAAGAAATGCTTCTATTTGTACCTCTGTGACAACATCTGCAAGTGTAAAGTCTTCTACATCTGAACTAGCAATTGACCTTTCAACAAACTCGTCTAATGCTTGTGCTGTATTTACATCTTTAGATGCTTGTTCTGCAATGATTGTAAGGTCTTCAGAGGCTTCTTCTTCGGTAAAACCTAATACTTGACCAACTTCTGTCTTTTGTTCTTCAGATAAGGTAGCAACTGTTTCAACTTTGGTTACTTCTTTAACAACGGCTTGTACAACTTTTTGTGTAGTTTTATCAGCTGTACCTAAGTTTTGTATCTTGGTTTCTGCAACTGCTTGAACAACTTTAACCTTTTCTTCTGTAGGTAATTCAGCGACGGCTGCTTCGACTTTTTCTGTAAGCTCTTGTTCAGCTTTTTCTTCTGCTTCAACGACTTCCTCCTCTGTCAAACCTTCGGTATCGATAGGCTCTTCTTCTATTATATCAATAGTAATAACTTCTGCAATGGCTTCTTCAGTTTCCTCAACAAGAATTTCTACTTCTTCTTCTGTGAGTTGTATCTCCTCGTCTCTCTCCTCACTAGGAAGTGGCTCAACCTCAAGTATCTCATCGACTTCTTCATCTGCAAAATCTTCAACGATAGGTAAGGTTGTAGTCGTGGTGCTCGTAGTAGTAGGAGCAACAATAATAATTTCTTCAAGCTTAAAAACTTCTTCTTCAATTTCAATAACCTCTAATGTTTCTTGTAACTCTTGTATTGTATCAACTAATACTTTTAAATCTTTTTTTTCATCGTCAGATAAATTATCAGTATCTACATCTTTAAGTATAGAAGCTTCTAGTTCTTTCTGTATTTGAGCTTCTTTTTCAGCTTCAATACGAGCTAACTCTTCCTGCTCTGCTTTAATTCTAGCTTCTTCCTCTAAACGGATACGCTCCTCTTCAGCTAAACGCTCTTCTTCAGCAATACGCTCAGCCTCAATACGAGCTTCTTCCTCAGCTTTTTCTTTAGCTATTCGAGCTTCCTCAGCCTTACGAGCTTCCTCAGCTTTACGCTCTTCCTCAGCTTTTTCAGCAGCTATACGATTTTCTTCAGCAATACGAGCTTGTTCGGCTTCATAAGCTGCTTGAGCAGCAGCATCAGCATCATCTTTTGCTTTCTGATTAAAGACAGTTAGTGTCGGTTCGGTAGAAAAACTACTATAAGCATTATCATCAGAGCTATAACCTCTGACTGAAAAGGTGTAATCTCCATTAGGAATGCTTGCATAAGGTATAGTATATTCAGTTTCTGTAATATTATTAAC
>Ga0222719_10005799_pt1 | contig 10593 bp, 7 predicted proteins | sample C33_34DmetaG_FD_165039 | JGI IMG/M metagenome (GOLD analysis project Ga0222719, IMG submission 165039) | Estuarine water microbial communities from San Francisco Bay, California, United States - C33_34D | ecosystem: Environmental > Aquatic > Marine > Unclassified | place: USA: California...
GAGCTAGACCGCTTGCAGAAAGTGTTGTTACACTTGCCGCTGCCGCTGTGTTAGCACCTAGGATACCATCAATGTTTGTAGTTGTAATAGCATTAGCAGTAAAATCACCACTGCCATCTAGTACAACTGCACGACTTACGGTACCGTCACTTGCAAAAATGTTAGTGTCAGTTAGATCAACTGCAATTGTTGCTGTTGAACCTTCTGCTGGTGTATGTGTAACAGTAATACCATCACCACCACTTGTATCTGACATATAGTTACCAGTTGTGTCTGTACCAAGTGCAACACTGTTAGCAGCAATAGTTGCTGTTAGTGTGCCGTTACCTAGGTTAGTTAGTGTAACACTACCTGTTAGATCACCAGCAAGTGTGATTGTTGGATCTGCTGTTGCAGTTGTAACAATGTTAATCGCTGCACTTCCATCAAAGTTTGCAGTACCAGTTACAGCACCACTAACTTCAATTGCTCTTGCTGTTGCAAGTGCTGTTGCTGTATCAGCATTACCCGTTACATCACCAGTTAGATCTGAAGTAATCATGTTAGCAGAGAAGTCACCACTGCCATCTAGTACAACCGCTGTACTTACTGTACCATCGCTATTAAACACATTAGTATCTGTTAGATCAACGCTTAGACTGTGTGCAATAGTTTCACCTGATGTAGCACCAGTACTAGCAATACCAGCACCGCCAGTAATTGTTGCAACATAATCACCTGCAGTGTGTGTGCCCATTGTTACAGCATTGTTAGCAATATCAAGAGTAACTGCTGCAGTTTCACTGCCACTGTTTGTTACTGTGATACGACCTGAGCCTGCATCAGCAATAGTAGCAACATAGTTACCAGTTGTATCTGTGCCTAGAGCAACACTGTCAGCTTGGATAGTTGCTGTGATACTAATATCACCTGTACCATCAAAACTTGCTGTACCTACAACGTCACCTGCAATTGCAATATTTCTTGCTGTCTCAAGTGCGGTTGCTGTACTAGCATTACCTTCTAGAGCTGCTACAAGTGTGCCACTAGTGATTGTTAGATCACCTGTGCTTGCACCTGTTGCTGTTGTTGTACCAAGTGTAAACTTGTCTGCACTCTCATCCCAAGCAAACACAGCATTGTCGCCAGTTGAACCACGCTCGAAAATCAAGCCCAAGTCGTTAGCGTTTGAGCCAGCACCTGAGTTAAGTTCAATAAGTGAATCACTAACTACTGAGTTTGTTGTTGATAGTGTAGTTGTTGTGCCCTGAACTGTCAAGTTACCTGCAACTGTTAGGTCATTACTAACTGTAACATCACTTGGTAGACCAATTGTTAGTGTGTTGTTTGTAACTGCTGTTGTAACTTCGTTAGCAGTACCACTGAATGTTAGTGTATCACTACCAATTGTAACGGTATCTGTACCACTGTCACCAGCAATACTAAATGTACTACCAGCACTAACTTGCGAATCCACATATGCTTTTGTTGCAGCATCTTGTGCTGATGTAGGATCTGCTAGGTTGTCAATCTGGTTGCCGCCAACATCAATAGTTTGACTTGCTGCAACTGTAAAGCCACCATCAAAATCTACACTAGGTGTAAATGTTGTTGTACCAGCAACTGTGATTGTGTCACCACTTGCATCACCAATGTTAACGTGACCATTTAGTGTTGTTGTGCCACTTGCAGTAATGGTTGTAAATGTACCTGCTGCAGGTGTGTTTCCACCAATGATACCATCAATAGCTGCTGTAATTGTGCCTGCACTAAAGTCACCACTGCCGTCTAGGACAACAGCGCGGCTTACAGTACCGTCACTTGCAAAGATGTTTGTGTCTGTTAGATCAACACTTAGGCTATGAGCAATGCCCTCACCTGTTGTTGCACCTGAAGAAGCAATACCATTGCCACCTGTGATTGTACCAACATAGTTACCAGTTGTGTCTGTACCAAGTGCAACACTATCTGCTTGAATGGTTGCAGAAATACTAATATCACCTGTACCATCAAAACTTGCTGTACCAACCACATCACCTGCAATTGCAATATTTCTTGCAGTTGCTAGAGCTGTTGCTGTGTCAGCATTGCCAGTTACATCACCAGTTAGATCTGAAGTAATCATGTTAGCAGAGAAGTCACCACTACCATCAAGTACAACTGCTCTACTTGCAGTGCCATCACTTGCAAAGATTGCTGTGTCAGTTAGATCAACACTTAGGCTATGTGCAATACCTTCACCTGATGTAGCACCAGAACTAGCAATACCATTGCCGCCTGTGATAGTTGCTGTATAATCACCAGTTGTATCTGTACCAAGTGCAACTGAGTTAGCTGCAATTGTTGTTGCAATGCTTGCTGTGTCACCAGCACTTGTAAATGTAGCACTACCTGTTACATCACCTGTTAGTGCAACTGTAACTGCACTACTAAGTGCTGTTGCTGTGTCAGCATTACCTGTTAGGTCACCAGTTACATCACCAGTGATTGTGCTACTTGCATTAATTGTTGTTACTGTTAGAGCACCCATTTGAACTGGTGCATAACTTGAAATAGTTACGTTACCTGCGGTGTCGCCAACTTCGGCGCCTACGTTGGCAAATACAAACTGATCTGCACTTTCGTCCCAGATCATTGCTTGGTTGTCATCATCACCGCGGTTAATAAGTAGACCACTGTCTACACTGGCTGAGCCAGTTGCCTCTGCGCTAAGTGCAATGATTGCATCTTCAACGCGAGTATTAGTTGTACTAACACTTGTTGTAGTACCTGAAACTGTAAGGTTACCTGTGACTGTGAAATCACTGCCGTAGGTAAGGTTGTTAGCCAGTTTACCTGCTGTAACAGAGTTTGCAGCAAGTTTTGCTGTGGTAACTGCTAGGTCAGTAATCTGGTTGGTTTTAATTCTGGTCAATGCCATTTTAGTTTTCTCCGTCCAATCGCGTTTTATTACGTTATTGTATTTATTGAATAAGGGAGAAATATAAACCAGTCGCACAGAAGCAACGTCAAAAGTTCTTGTGTTTATTAACGTTTAAAGAGTGGTTTATTAACTTATGACGAACTTTTTTCATTGCGAAAAAGAGTGGGCTTTTTGATAACGTAGTAATGCCTAAACTACGCCGCGATCTCTCACGGTACCGGAGAACAAACCCTTAATGGCTTGCACTTTTATTTAGTATTGTTTATTCTATTCTGCTTGTTTTACGAGTAATGCTTCAAAGAAACTGTTTGCAGCACTTTGTCCACGAGTTGTTGCGCTTTGAGTATATGATTTAAACTGTACATAATCAGTTGTTCCGTTCATGTAAAGATGGGTAACCACTTGTGGTCTAATGGCTCCGATGTGACCATTTGCTGCAACCGAGGTACCATTCTTCTCAATGTAGAGGCCGCCTTCTTGTGTTGCACCACTGTAAGCATCTACACTGACACGGAAATACCACAAGCCAGCAACTGTGGGAGTAAATCTATCTGTTACACTTGACCACATTGCATCTGTTGAACCGTAATCATCTCCGGCATCTTCGTAATCAATGGTCACACTACCGTAACCGCCTGGGTATACAATACTGGTATTGGTACTGCGTTTTACAAAATAAAATGTGTCACTCTTAATAGCACCTTCTACAACAAGATCATTTTTAACTGTTGTAGTGTTTGCTGCAATACTTGCTTTTTCTGTGCCGGCAATGTCAAAACGGATTACATCTTCATCTGCAGTTTCTTCAACTTGAATCTTTGTGTCATTGTCTGCGTCTTTTATAACACTAGTATTAATATTAACATCCTGCGCACTAAAGAAGTTACGAACTTGTATTTTATCACCGCTGGCAGGTGCTTCATTAAATGTTAATGTTGTTCCACTGATACTAAAGGTATTTGTATATTCTTGCACAACACCATTTATACTAACGATTGCTGCGCCAGTTGTACTACTTCTGCTTAATGTAAAGTCTGTTGTACTTCCGTCTCCATCAAATTCATCATTGGAAACAGTGCTAACACTGCCTACTCCTGTCCAGCTAGATCCGTTATAAACTTCAACTTGACCATCTGTACTATTCCAACGGATCATACCTGTTTGACCAGTTGGCCGTTGCGCTGTTGTTCCTACAGGTACTATAAGTCCACTAGTGGCATCAATCTCAACATACCCAGTACCGGCTGGTTCAATAATAATCTCTTCGTTGGTTACAGTGGTTTGTAGCCTGTTATCAGTAAAAGTAAATGCACCTGTATCACCACCAACACCAAATGTTCCACTGTATCTACTTGCTGCAATATATACACTCTTGCCTGAAAAACTTACACCATTAGGCAAGTTGTCACCAATAAAGTGTAGCACACCTGATTGATAGTCAAAGAACCATTCATCATCGTTGCCACTTCCTGTGGCAAATACTTGTGTTCCGCTACCTGCCGCATTAACTGCATCACTGCTTGTGTGAATGTAAACTTTGGCTTGATAGGTACTACCGAACTCTGGTGAAATCCAATCTGTTTGTCCTGTTTTCCAAGTTCTATTTGCTGTTGCTGTACCATCTGCTGTACATTCAATAGGATTACTTGTGGGATATACAGTAACAACACCTGTAGTACTTGCGGGTTGTGTACCAGGAATACTGCTTGCTTGCGTCATTACTTTGTCAGCACGAAGTTGCAGAGGACTTGCTATTGCTTCGTTAGGTGCTTTTTTGTTAGCGTTTGTGTCTGTTTTAGTAGCAGCATAACCTAGTTTTTTCCAAAGGTAGTCAACTTTTTGGGTATCTGTAATAGCCATTATGCAGCAACTCCTACACTAAGAGCGGTTACTGTTTGCCCACTTGTTAAAGCAATGCGTACTAGTACAACATTGTCTTGTGCGTTGGACATATTTTCTGTACCCAGTGTCATTGTATAGCCACCACTTAAACTGGTACTTGCTTGTATTCTGTCACCTGTTGTAAACGCACATCCGTCACTGCCATTACCACCGCTACCTGTATTACTGCCAGGCTGTCCACTACCAGCATATGCTGTATCTGCTCTCAACCAACCGTTAAGTCCACTCGAACTATCGATACCTGTTCCCGGTGCTGCAATCCAAAGTCCAGCAATACCGCTCGAAGTAATATTGATATCAAAGTTTGCTACATTAGTTCTACGGAAAGCAAAAGTAAAATACTGTGTGCCTGTGTCACCACTTCTATCAGGTCCAGCTGGCAAATAACCACTACTGTAATCTGTTACATCGTGTTTAAGTACACCTAGTCTAATGGTTGCTTCTTGTGTGCCACTAACACCTGGATCTGCACTTTCACTGTATAAACTGTTTGTATAAAAGTTTGTTGCACTTGTATAACTTGGCGTATCTGTAGTGTCTGCACTAAAATCAAAAACACGCACGCCATCGTCATCATATGTAGCACCAAGTGCATCTGCTACTGCAATAGCAATCTCACTAATGCCACTTTGTGCTGACTTATGTACAGCAATATTGGTAGCAATGTCGCTGCTATAACTACCTATGCCATTTACGTTTCTAGCACGAACTTTTACTCTACTAACTGTGCGCACACTAGAACTTGTGATTGGTACAGTTAAGTTACCAATAGCATAGGCACTGCTAGTACCAATGTTCACAGTAGGGATACCGCCCGACAACATCGTCACAGCACCGTCAATATTTGTGTATGTGTAATCACTATTGGTGATAGCATCACTTGATGTGCCTTCTTGATTTGTGCCATCATCCACTTCAACAATATTGTTTTGGTTAGTATAACACTGTCCTACAAGATCATCGATAGTAACACTTGCTAATGTTAGACTCGGCGAGCCACTGTTGTAATAAGGAATGCCCGAAACATATCTATAAGTTCCGGCAACATTTTCTGTAACTGTTGCACTACCAACATTTACTGTTGGCGTTGCTGTTAAATCATCTTTTACAAATTCTACTGTGTTCGTGCTGCCTGTAGCACTATGACTGAGTTGATAACTGTTTGCGCCAACGCTTAATCCACTAACTGCTTTGCTTACTTTTGCTTTAAAGCCACTGTATAATCCAGGGTAGTATATACTTGCGGCAAAAGTTGTACTTGATCCACTTGCATTTAACAAGTTGTAGTCACTTTCATCTGTTATAACAAGACTAGTGTATGTTCCGCTGTCATCACCGCTTGTTAACACTCTATTGCCATCACCACTGCCATTTACATTAGCGGTAAGTGTACCACTGTCTGCATTGTATGCAAATGTTGTAATAGGTCCTGCTTCTGCTGTACCACTGGTAACACGATTTACTGTATCACCTGCCGCAATAGTAGCACCGCCTGTGTTGTCTGTAAATCCACTTGCTAGTTTTGGACTTGTGCCTGTGCTGCTCACTGCTGGCAGTGTTTTGCTACTTAATCCGTTAGGCGCACTAGGCGCATCATCATATACTTTAAGTGTTACGGTGCCTGTTGCAGGTATGTCTGCCGGCAACGCTGTACTATGACTGTTTAGTGTAAGTGTAAGTGTGTCTCTACCTGTACTACTGTTTGTGCCATCTGACCAAGTGTGCTGAAGTCTTGCACCTGCTGTACCGCCTGCATCACTGTCACTGGCAATACTATCATCGCTAGAGCCATCTCCCCAATCCATTGTGTAATCAACTGTAGCAGCACCAATGTTTGTAGTGTTGTTATCCATATACAAACTGTTGCCTTCGATCACATATAAATCGTTGCCCGTTAGCGCACTACCTCCCGAACTTGCTCTATACAAATCAAAACTCACAACAGGTGTTGCTGTATAGATTGTGATATAACTTATTCTTGTTTTACTTTCTTCACTGCCGCTACCACTGCCACTGTTGTTATATGCTCTAACTGTTACTGTAAACGGCGAGCCGACGTTGGTGCTATATGTGTGTGTCGGAGTGCTATCACTTGTGCCTGTAGTAGTATCGCCATCTCCCCAGGTAATGTCATATCTATTTGGATTTCCATCTGCGGTTATCGTTAGTGTAACTGCTGTTCCTGCACCACCTGCTGTGGTATTAGCAGTAAAATCTACATTGCTAACTGCAGTATTGTTGAGAACATTTTGTAATGCTTCATTTAGATCATCAATACTGTCAGTAACTTTTGTTGAGGTTGTGAAACCTTTATACATAGCGTCTGTTGTTAGACTACTGTCAGTGGGTGTACCCAATGTGATCTGCATACCATTGCTTACACCACCACCCGCTACTTGTGCATCCACATATGCTTTGATACTTTGTTGTGTAGCAAGTGCGGTTGCATCATCACTGTTTAGATCATCTTCGTCTAAAATCTTATTTGCTGCTACACCACTTTGTAGTGTAATACTGCCATCAATAGTAGTATTTGCAATAACTTCAACAACACCAGTGCCATTTGCATCTAATGTTAAATTGGCATTACTAACTGTGCTTTCAATCTTATTACCTGCGATAGTAATTTGATCTAGAGTAAGCGTACCGCTAGTAATAGCAGTATCGCCTATGACATTTAATTTGCTTGAAGGACTTGCTGTTCCAATGCCAATACGACCATTGGAATAATCTATCGCAAGAGTATCAGTGTTAAATGTGAGATTACTATCACGTTCTAGATTTGCTTTGAGGGCTCTGCCCCCAATACGACTTATAGCCATACTCACACTCCGCTATCCTGCGATCACCTACTAACATCCGAGGTGACAGGGTTTGTTAAGTATATTTATACTTAGTGTGTGGTGCTGTCATAACCGTGTATGACAGTTATAGTTTCGCTATTTCCCGGAGGACTCGTGAACGTTATGGTTGTTCCGCTTAGTGTATAAGCACTTGCTGGATTTTGATATACATTACCTACAGCAACAACAATGCGTTGTGTTTGGTTACTAGTAACACTTGTACTCATTGTAAATGCTGTTGTTACACCATCACCAGTAAAGGAATCCTGTGTAACCGGCACAGCGCCTTCTTTACTGAACTGCACAAAAGCACTGCCGTCAAAGTATTCCATTTTGTTTGTGTCTGTGTTAAAGCGCAAGTCGCCTGCTTTTGATGCAGTAGGTCTTTCAGCAGTACCGCCTGAAGGTATTTCAACTGCGGCAGTGTCTGCGCCTTTGATAACATCTCCGCCATCAGCTCTGCCTCTTGTTTTTACAAAGCCAGCCATTAGATTGTTACCGAACTAACTGTTGCGTAGATACTAGATCCTACACTTGCTGTACACTGAATAGTATCGCCGTTGCTGAGAACTAGTTTTTCTAAGTTAATAACATATGTATCCGCAGGATCAATGGTAATATTTTTAACAATTTGATTTGTATTTGCTAGACTTCCGCCATTTTGCACAACATGAACTGAAAGTGTTCTTGCTGCAACATTGTCATTCATAAAGAACATACAAGTAATAGCAGTTGTGCCGCTACTTGTGTATACTGTTGTTGCGCCTGTGCCTACTGCACCTGCTTGGGTAATAGCCATTTGTTACTTCCTTTAAAAAATTAATCCATACACGATGGCTTTTGATTTACTTACAAGTTCGTCACTGGTACTGCCATCTACAAAGTACACACCTGTGCCGCCACCTGCTGCTGTATCTGCATACAGCAATGTTGCGCCTGTTACACTGCTAGGAGTAATTGACTGATCATTTAATTTAAGCGCACTTGCAATTGTTACTTTGCCAGTTCCACTTGGTATTAACTGGATATCTTCGTTGCTTACTGCGCTTACAATGTTATAACCGTTGGTTTCTAAATCTCCACCAAGTTGTGGACTGGTATCATCTACAACCACTGTTAGTCCTGTGCTACTAGTTACCATAATGTTGTTAAAACTGGCACCAGCGTCGGTACTTATTTTAAATTTATCATCTGCTTCATCAAACACCAATAGTGCATTTGCTAAACTGCCACGATCAATTTCAATACCCGATTTGCCACTGCCGCCTGCAACACCAGCACCTGCTTCACCACTGTTGTATGTTACAATGATATCTTCAATAGTAGTGTTAGTTGTTGAAACTGTAGTAGTTGTGCCGGTGATGGTTAAGTTACCAGTAACAGTTAATTCACTGTCAATGGTAGTTCCACCGCTGGCTGCGATAGTATAGGCTCCACCGATTTTTTTAGTTTGACTCATTGTTTAAATTCCTGCTTATAGATTATTTATCACTTGCGCAAACTCAGGCAAATACATGGTTCTGAAGTTTGTATGTTTCAGCCAACGATCACTGGTAAACTCATGCAATGGGTTAACATGCACAATTTGTTTACCGGGAAACTGTGCTAACAGTGAACTTATCTGTGTCTCCCAACTGTGCCATGGGGTAGGTGCACTGTCTTTGCTTTTATAATGTTCTGTTCCAGCATATATGTTATTGATAAAGTTATGCTGACCTTTGAGATCAAATCCTATGAGAAATATATACTCTGCATCACTTAAACAAGCAAGTCCACATGCAGCAGGGCCACTACTAAAATCATGCACAAAGTCGGGCAATGTTCTAGCACCGCTATGTTCAATTACATACTGTTTGCGTGTATAGTGCTGGCGTCTTTTACTGTATCCACAGAGTTGTATTTCTTCTGCCATGCCAGCGTCTGTGCTTACTAGTACAGTAGGCTCAAACTCTTGATATATTCTATTACAGCCATAGACTTTTCCACGCTCGAGTAATTCTTCTGGAACCACTTCTAAACGTGTTACACCATTACCCAATATAAATGCAAATTCAATCATGTCAATAAAAAAGGTTACAGTCTTATTATAACTGTAACCTCTCTATTAGTCAACTGCAAAAATTATGCTGTTACAACTTGGAATCTGCCTGGCTGATTTACATCGCCAATAGCATATGTGCCTGTGTTGATAGCAACTGCTGATGTTTGATCATCAACCCACTGTACACGATCGCCTACTGCAACCTGTGTACCTGTGCCTAGAGCACCAATTTCAATCCAGTTAGGACCGATACGACTTACGAAGTATGTACCTGCTGCACTGTCTGTTGCTGTTAGCTGGCACTGACCTGCTGCTAGTGAGCCACTTGCTACTGCAGTTAGTGTACAAGTTTCTGTGCCGTCTGATGTTGTGCAACGGAAACGATGTGTGCCTTTTTGGATAATAGTTGTTGTGACGTTAGCACTGCCACCAGTTACAAATGCTTGCATTGTAATCTGTTCGCCTGACTTTGAACTAAGTCCGATAACGCCTTCTTTTTCAATATTTGTAGATGATCCGTTTGGATTAGCTACAACTGTTTCTCTTGTTCTGAGTGGTCTACCCATTTGTTTTCTCCTTCAAGAAGTCCAATCCTAGTTCTCCTAGGTACGGGGTGGTGTCCCCATAAACTAACTTTGCGCTAGTAGTGTATTTACCAAAAAAACAGCACCCGAAGGTGCTGTTTCTATAATAGTATGCGTTAGGCTTATGAGAATGAGATGTTGCTCATTGCTACCTCGCCAACGTAATCGCCGGCGTTACCTAGTGAACTTGCTGTGTTTGATAGCTCGACATATCCGTAGCGAGTCATGAATGATACGACTGGCTCGAAAGTTGATGGATCAAGCACTGTGCCACTTGACATTAGCGGAACGTATGGGCAATAGAATGCTGCCGCATCTGTT
>Ga0222719_10005805_pt1 | contig 10589 bp, 6 predicted proteins | sample C33_34DmetaG_FD_165039 | JGI IMG/M metagenome (GOLD analysis project Ga0222719, IMG submission 165039) | Estuarine water microbial communities from San Francisco Bay, California, United States - C33_34D | ecosystem: Environmental > Aquatic > Marine > Unclassified | place: USA: California...
TTGTAGAGGCTTACTTTCCTCTCAGAGTTGAGAAATACGAATTTATAGTTGATTCAGGGGGAGCTGGTCTTCATAGAGGTGGCAACGGCTTATCCGTTGCTTATAGATTTCTTGTAGATGGCCATATTGGTATTCATGATGATAGATGGCTTACTTATCCTTGGGGAGTAAATGGTGGCAAGCCCGGCATGCGCTCCACTAAGCGCCTGGTAAGAGTTGACGGTTCTGAAGAATACATACCTGCAAAGTGTGAAGATGTAAAAGTAAAAAAAGGAGATCTCTTGTATTTTAATACTTGGGGTGGAGGAGGCTGGGGAGATCCTCTTCAGCGTGATCCAGAAATTGTTGTTTCAGATGTTTCAAAAAAATTAGTTTCTATGGAAGGTGCCCGCAGATATGGTGTTGTGATAAATGATGACCTATCATTAAATCAAAAAGAAACGGAATCTTTAAGAGCGGAAATGTCCAAAGACACAGTAGCAGATGAAATGTTTAATTTTGGAGGCACAATTGAAGAGATTAAATCTAAAAGCTTTGAAGAAACACATTTAGAAGCCCCTGTATCACCTACATTTTTAAATCAGTAACTTTTGAGTAAGCTTGAGTCGCATTCAACTGGAATAGGGGATTATCCAGCATTGGTTGTGGTTGATATGTGTAAAGCATTTATCGACTCTTCGTCACCCCTTGGTTTTGAGTGCAATGAATTAATTCAGGCTAATATTAATCTGGTTAAAAAATTTAGGTTAAATAAATTCCCTGTAATTTTTACAACAACAATTTATAGAAATCCATCTGAGGCTAGCGTCTTTCGATCTAAGATTCCTGCGTTAAATATACTTGAACCTGAATCGGATGCAGTTACTTTTATTGATGACTTAGCACCATTGAAAGATGAAATACTGATCGAAAAAAAATTTGCAAGTGCATTCTTTCAAACAAAACTAATAGATTCTCTGCATAAAATGAAGGCTGACTCTATTGTCATTTGCGGAGTCACAACAAGCGGCTGTGTAAGGGCAACGGCTGTAGATTCCTTGCAAAATAATTTTCCAACCACCATTGCAGAAGATTGCGTTGGAGATAGAGATTTAGATGCTCACAAAGCAAATTTGTATGATTTGCGGTCCAAATACGCAGACGTAATTCACTCTAATTCAATCTCATAGTAATTCCTTTAAATTAATTATATTTTTTTAAAAAAAAGTGTTGACACTATTTCCTAAAGGCGTATATTTAATAGACCAACTCGGACCGACTTACAAACAACTGCAGACGGGAGTAAGAGAGAAAGAGAAGGAAGAGACGAAGGGCGAAAGCGTTACTAAGAGTCGACGATAAAAAAGAGCTTAGTGACCCACCAAGAAGGAAAGAGAAAGCCTTCAAGGAGCTAAAGAGATTCTCACTTTAGACCCCTTCCAATCTCGAACTGAAAAGACAGAGCTTAGCTCTGTTTTTTTTTGCCTATAATTTGTATTAGTGATTAACATTGGTTTATGCAGAAACATAAAAAAGCATTAATTATTGAAGGCGGGGGGAGTAGAGGAGTCTTTTCCTTTGGCGTAATCGATTCATTTATTAAAGCCTCGTATAACCCCTTTGATATTCATTTGGGCGTCTCGAATGGAGCAGTTGTTCAACTTTGGTATTTATTAGCAGTTTCAGATTATAACTTAGATAAAATGTTGTTTTCTGCATCAAGGGATTATGTTCGATACTCAAATCTCCTTTTTAACAAAAGCATTATGAATTTTGAGAAACTCTATCAGGATGCAAATAAAGTTTTTCCAATTGATTTTGATCGGTTGCAAAATAACCTCAAAGGTAAAAATTTTTACGTTGTGCTTTCTGATGCTGGATCTGGCAAACCTGAGTATATCCAACTGACTAAAGAGAATTATATTAATGAAATGCTTGCCACTGGTTCATTGCCAGTTTTAATGAAGAATGCAATTCTTTTGGGTGGTAAAAGAAAATACGATGGTGGGATTACTGATCCTATTCCAGTTCAAAAAGCTTATGAGATGGGAGCTAAAGAAATAGTGATCATTCGAACATATGAGGAAGCCTTCATCAGAAAAACGAAACTAGAGAATTATATTGCTGCTTTTGCAACAAGATCATATCCCAATATCTCCAAGGCGTTAAAAGAAAATACTACAACATATAATTCTGCGCTTGAGTTCATCAATAACCCACCGAGTGATTGTAAAATTACGCAAATTTGTCCACCTAGAAGGTTATCGACTAAGCGAGCCACGACTAATCCCAAGACAATGAAAGCAGACTATCAAATTGGAGTGAATTGTGGTGAAAGGTTTCTTGAAAATATCGTTAGCTAGATTTATTTTTTTTATTCAACCAGGCTGACATTCTCCCACCAAGAGACGCATTAAGCTGGTTCTCACAAAATAGAACAATTTCAGATAATTTCTTAAGATCTATGTTGGTTATGTATCCCATTTGATCGAGCATATTTGCTAGATCTTCTGTGGCAAGATTACCAGCAGCACCAGGCGCAAAGGGACATCCTCCTAATCCACCTATACAGCTATCAAATTTTCTTATACCTTCGGATAATGCAGCATAAACATTCGCCAAAGCCATGGCTCTAGTATCGTGGAAATGACCAGATAATATTTCATTGCCAAATTCGTTCACACAATCTTTAAATAATAATCCTACACTAGCAGGGTTTGCAGCCCCGATAGTGTCAGCAAGAATAATTTCATCAGCCCCAGAGGCAAGAAGCTTGTTTGTAATATTTAAAACAACCCTGCCATCCACCTTGCCTTCATAGGGGCATTCCCATGCTACGGATACATATGCACGAGTTTTTAGGTTTGATTTTTTTGCTTCCTCTAAAATACTGCAAGAACTTAAGATCGTTTCATCAAGGCCCATATTGATATTTTTTTGGTTCATTGTCTCTGTGGCTGAGGGCACTACTGTAATAATTTTTGCGCCTGCATCTCTGGCAAGCTCAAAGCCTTTAAGGTTGGGAACTAAAACTGAAATTTCACATTCTTCAATGTTTAAAAGACCTTGCATGATCTTATGTGCTCCATCCATGGCTGGAACCGCCTTTGGATTAACAAAGCTCGCAACTTCAATTCCTGGTAAATTTGCTTTTATTAAACGATCGATAAGTTTTAAGCGCTCACCAGCAGGAAGGATAGTTTTTTGATTCTGGAGCCCATCTCTTGGACCAACCTCATTAATGAAAACAAAATCTTCGCTCATTTTTTTATCTCAATTACTTGCTGCCCATCTAATTTAATTAATTCCTCTTGGGAAAACCCTAACCAATCCTCTAAAACCTCTTTAGTGTGCTCTCCAAGGAGGGGTGGTGCAAGAAATTCTTCATTTTTGACTGAGGAAAGTTTAATCGGATTACCTGGAATTTTGGCAGAGCCACCCTCAGGATGTGGAACATCTACAAGCATATTTCTATGTTGAGCTTGCTCATCATGTATAGCTTGCTCCAAATTATTTACTCTGGCACATGGAACGGATTCTTTTTCTAGTTCATGGAGCCAATAGTCAGCATTTTCTTTTAAAAGCTCTTTTTGAATAATGCTTTCTAATTTTTGTTTATCTTTCTGCCTTTTAAATGCAGTTTCATAGATAGGATCTTGTAACTCGGGGTTTTTAAATATTTTTAATAGTCTTGGCCAAAACTGGTCACCCACCGCAGCTATTACAATAGGATAATCTTTGGTAAGAAATGAGTTGTAAGGCATGTGAACAAAATGTGAGTTGCCAATAGGTTCAGGAATAATGCCAGACATTGTTTGCATCGTAGCCATATAGTTGAGCATAGAAATTTGACAATCAAGCATTGAAATATCAACATTTTGACCGATTCCGGTGCTAACCCTATCAATTAGCGCTGCTTGTATTCCCATGACTGCAAACATCCCACCACCTAAATCTCCAATTGGTATACCTGCTCGCATGGGTTCTTTAGATGAAAGGCCAGTAATTGACATACCACCTCCCAGAGCCTGAGCAATTTGATCAAACGCTGGACGTTGAAATTTTGGACCAGACTCTCCAAATCCACTCACTGTGCAAGTAATAATTTTTGGATTAATCTTTTTCAGGTTATCAAAATCTATCTTTAATTTTTTTGTAACTCCAGCTGAAAAATTACTTAATACAACATCTGCTTTTTTAACTAGTTTGTAAAATATTTTCAACCCATCATCATTTTTAAGATCAATAGCAACACTTTTTTTATTTCGATTAAGAGTGTAAAAATATGCCCCCATACCATTTACAGAGTAGTCAGGATCATTTTCAAGCAGGCGCCTTGTAGCTTCCCCTTTCACTGGAGGCTCTATCTTGATTACCTCATATCCCAGATCAGCAAGTATCATTCCACCATATGGGCCAGAAAGCATATGAGTTAAATCAAGGACTTTAATATTATCTAGTGGTTTTTTCATATTTGTTACCTAATATTATATATCTTCTAAGATAAAGTAGATGATGAAAAATATAGGTTTAAAAAACATATATTTTTTAGTTCTTAAATACGCATTAGTCCTGCAGTTATGACATTTGTTTTAATACTTTTTTTCATGTATAAATTAATTATAAGTTTTCACTAAGGGGTAGAATATGACTTTTTCCAACACTTTCAATAGATTTATTTTTGCTGCTAGCTTTGTCTTTATATCATTTAGCTTGCTTGCTGAACCAACATTAGAGGAGGTCGTAGTATCCGCTCGTAAGGTTGATGAGAGTTTACAAGATGTACCAATAGCCATGAGTGTTTTTACCTCAAGCGATATTGAGGATGTAGGCATTGAAAGACCAGAGGATTTTATTGCCTTAACACCCAATGTTGTAATGGCAAATACTGTTAACGTTGGAGATACCCTGGTCACTATAAGAGGCTTAACCTCAACTAGAGACGCTGAATCAAATTTTGCCTTCGTGGTTGATGGGGTCTTACAGACTAATCCAAATGCATTTAATAGAGAGTTGCTTGATGTTGCTCAAATTGAAGTCTTAAAAGGTCCTCAAGGTGCTTTATATGGGCGGAATGCTACCTCAGGCGCTATTCTTATAACAACTAAAGCTCCGTCAGGAGAATCAGAAAATACTGCTGTAGTTGGGATGGGTGTTAATAACTCATCAAAATTGCAATATGTTAACTCTGGAATGTTGGGAGATAACGTTTATACAAGATTTTCAGTAAGCACTCGTGAAACTGATGGAGAACATACAAATATATTCAGTAATTCTCAAAACGTTGATTTTTTTGAGGACACAACTATTCGTGGCAGGATCCTGGTTGATAATGATTCAAGCTCATGGGATTTGAGAGCAGGAATCAGTGAAGCTAGTGGTGGAACAATTAATTTTAATGCTGTTTTTGCTCTTCCTGCATTCCAGGGCTTTGGTACTCCAGGCGCAGATCAATTTTTTAAAGATGTGAATTCGCACGAATTTGCTTATATGTTTAATGTCCCCCCAGTAAATGAACAAGAAACAGCAGACTTTTCATTAAAATATACCGAAGATTTATCTAATGGAAGAGAGCTAACAGCAATCCTAGCATACAACCACTTAGAAGAATTTTTATTATCTGATGGAACCTCAGGGGCTTTTGGTGGCTATTTTGGCGTTCCTGCTTGTGCAGCGTCAAATACGGCTAGCAATTTAGCACTCATTAATTCTTTGCCTCCTGGATTCTCATTTGCAGCTCCAGGCACAGCACCTTCTGCTGCAAATTCAGTGCTTGGACCTTATTTGCCTCATACATGTGACGGTTATCAGTTTCAATCAAGAGATCAAGATGATATTTCAATTGAGGTTAAGTTAACTAGCGAGCAAGATCAGTCAACTCGATGGTTGGTTGGTGCTTATTATGCTGAAATTGAAAGAGATGTTGCTGTGTCTTATGGGGCAGATTTAGGTAAAGGTTTTGAATATAAATCTTATGTTCCAGCAAGCGGGAAGAATCCTACTGACCTAATGTTTGATGACTCATTTAATACTGACGTCTTTTCTTTATTCGGTCAAGTTTCATTTGATTTATCAGATGTTACCGAGCTATCAATTGAAGGGAGATATGATAAAGAGAAAAGATCTGTAAATAATAATGTTCCTGGTGTTGCGTCGGCGCTTTACTATGGCGGCGGAGCTCCTATTAACCCTGCTATGGCATCCGTTGGAGACACTATTCCATCAAGAAGTAAGAACTTTGATCAATTTCAACCAAAAATATCTCTAACAACTCAAGGTGAAAATACAACTGTTTACGCCTCTTATGGTGTTGGATTTAGATCTGGTGGCTTTAACTCATCGGGTAGCGCAGCATTGATTAATTCTCAGTTAAATATTCCTGTTGGTGCAGGGCTTGGAGTATCCGATACTTTTAATAAGGAAGTTTCAAAATCTTTTGAGCTTGGCTTCAAAGGAAGATATCTTGATGGCAGGCTTGAGGTAAACGGAGCTTTGTTTGAAACAGATGTCGATGATAATCAGTTCTTTGAATTCTTTGCTGGGCCATGGGGCTTGCTAAGAGTTGTTACGTCAATAGATCAACTAGATATAAGTGGTTCAGAGTTAGATTTTAAATATGCGCTAACAGATACCTTGAGACTAGATGGGGGAATAGGTTTTACAGATGGTGAAATTAAGAAGAATGATCACCGACCTGGTACTGTTGGCAACAATGCACCATTAGCTCCAGAGCATACATTAAACCTCGGATTACAATATGAATCCTCTTTTTCAGCTAATTATGATCTGGTTTTAAGAGCAGACTATATGCAAGTTGGAGAGACATGGTTTCACACTGTCCAAGATAATCAGCAGCCTGCAGTTTGGGGAGCATTATTAGGTTTCCCTGTTGATTCTGATATGAGCAAATCTGTTCGTGATGAATATAGCTTGATAGATTTAAGAGCTTCATTGATTGGAGAAAAATTGACCTTAACTGTATGGGGAAGAAATATTGCTGATGAAGAATACCTTGCTGAGGTAATTCCAGCCCCAGAATTTGGTGGATCATTTATTCATGAGGCACCTTATGCTACTTATGGAATAGATTTAAAATATAATTTTTAATTTTATAGATTAGGAATAAAGCTTTATGTCATATCGATTAGGTGTTGATGTTGGCGGTACATTTACAGATTTTTTATTGATTAATGAATCTGACGGCTCAACTCATACTGCAAAAGTGCCTTCCACCCCTGAGGATTCTTCTATTGGAGTTTTAAATGGCGTGGCAAGAATTTGCGATCAGTCAGGCGTAAACCCTAGAGATATAAAGCTTGTTATGCATGGTACAACTGTTGCAACCAATGCAGTTTTAACAGGCAACGGCGCTAAAGTGGGACTTCTAACCACTCAAGGCTATGAAAGTGTTCTTCAGGTTGCTAGGTCTTTTTGTCCTGGAGGCTTGGGTGGATGGGTCAGTTTTGTTAAAGGCCCATTATTAGCTCCATTAGAGTTAACTTATGGTGTAAAAGAGCGAACTGATGCCTCTGGTGATATCTCTTTAGAGCTTGATGAAAACCATTTGAAAGAGCAATTACATCATCTTAAGAGTAAGGGAGAAGTCGAGGCACTTACTATAAGCTTTGTAAATTCTTATATTAATAATGAGAACGAGATCAAAGCAGCTAAAATTGCAGCTGAGATATTCATTGATGTTCCTATTTCTATTTCCAGCGAGGTTATACCTGAAATGCAAGAGTATGAAAGGGCTGAAACAACAGTGTTAAATTCCTATGTGAGACCACAGGTTTCTAGCTATGTAAATAATTTACAGGCTAATTTAGAAAAATCCCTAGGTAATGATGTGCAGCTATCAATTTTACGCTCCGATGGAGGTCTTGCTTCAAGTCGCGCTACAGGAGACTCTCCTGTAAATCATTTAATGTCTGGGCCTGCTGGAGGTGTAGCTGGCGCAATCCATTTTTGTAATCAAGCTGGATATGAAAATATCTTGACTTTTGATATGGGCGGAACTTCTACCGATGTTGCATTAATTCAAAATTCTAGAGCAAAGGTTAGAAGAGAAACTTTAGTTGGAGATGTTAGAGTTAAAGCTCCCTCTGTGGATGTGAGAACTGTTGGTGCAGGTGGTGGTTCCATTGCATTTGTACCTGAGCTAACAAAAGCTTTGAGGGTAGGGCCTGAATCTGCTGGAGCTGTTCCTGGTCCTGCTGCCTATATGAAGGGTGGTGACCAGCCTACTGTTTGTGATGCAAATATTGTTTTAGGCCTTCTCCCAAGCGATGTTCAGCTTGGTGGAGATATGGTTATTGACAAGAAAGCTGCTGAAAAGGCCGTTCAAACTATTGCAGATGGGATTGGAGTAGATCTAATGGAAGCCGCTGAAGGGATTGTTAGAATTGTTAATGAGTCAATGTTTGGAGCTTTGAGGCTTGTTTCAGTTGAGCAAGGATTTGACCCTAGAGACTTTGCTCTAGTTGGTTTTGGGGGTGCAGGGCCTCTGCATGCAAATGCCTTGGGCATTCTTTCAAATTCCTTCCCAGTAATTATTCCACCAGGTCCAGGAGTGCTTTGTGCCTATGGAGATGCGACTACACAAATACAAGATGAAGCATCTAGATCATATTTAGCAATGGCTCAAGATATCACTACTGATAAATTTCTTAACGACTTGAGAGACCTGCGAGAAAAAGCATCTCAATCATTAATAAAAGACGGTGTTAGCGATTCAAATCTTGAGGTAACTTATCAAGCTGACGTTCGTTATGCAGGCCAAGCGTTCCAAATCACGGTAGAGTTTGATGAAAAAGAGTATGAAACTAAGGGCATTCAATTAATTACAGATGCCTTTGATGACGAGCATTATCAATTATTTACGTTTAAATTAAGTGACGGCCATGAAATTTTGATGATCAGAGCAATTGTAAAAGTTGCTCAAGCTGAGATTAAATCTTCTGCGAACATCTCATCTGATTCATCCTTGGAAGATGCTGTTATTCAAGACTCTCGTTTTTATCATGAAGCCCAGTGGCATGACGCAAAAATATACGATCGGAATAAACTGCATTCTAAACACTTGATTCCAGGACCAGCAATTGTATCTGAGATGGACTCTACTACTGTGATATTGCCTGAACATGAAGCTGCCGTTGACGAAGTCGGTAATCTAATAATCAACCCAACAAAATAATATGCCTGCAAGAATTATTGAAACAAACGAGTCTCCATTAAATCCAATTGAGGTAGATGGAATCACAGTTGATTTAATCGAAAATGCCCTAAAAAATGCAAGAGAAGAGATGGATGCCCTTGTAAGCAGAACTGCTTTGTCACCTGGTATTAGAGAGCAGGGAGACTGTTTTCCAATGATTGCTAACCGAGAAGGGAAGATGGTTGTTGGTCAATTTGGCTCATTTATTCATGGCTTTACTGAAGCTTATGATGAGGAGATTGAAGAGGGAGACATTATTCTTACCAATGATCCATATATGTGTAATGCAGCGGTTTCACATCTTCCAGATTGGATGGTTTTAAAGCCAGTATTCAGAGATGGTAGACATATTGCATGGTCAGCAATGTTTGGGCACATGTCTGATAATGGCGGGATGGTGCCAGGATCTATCCCAACCGAAGCTACAACAATTTTTCAAGAGGGTATAAGAATCCCGCCCATTAAACTTTATAAAAAGGGCGAATTGCAATCCGATGTATTGGAATTAATTCTTCATAATGTAAGAACCTCTCAATGGAATCGATTTGATTTAAATGCTTTGGTTGCTGCATGTAATACAGCAGCTAAGCGCTGCAATGAAATCGCAGACAGATTTGGTGATGATATTTTTTGTTCTACTATGAAAATCATGCTGCAGCGTAACTATGATGCTATGAAGCATATTATTTCAATGTTTATTCCAGAAGAGCCAAGAGAATTTTCTGATTACATCTGCGATGATGGCATGGGCATGGGCCCATATAAAATTCATTGTAAGATGTGGCGAGAAGGAGAAAAGGCAATCTTTGATTTTGATGGAACAGATCCCCAAGCCCAGAGCTCTGTAAATTTCTATCTTAATGAAGATATGTTCAAGATGTTTTTTGGTTCATTCACCATTAACGTAGTTGATCCTCAGATTGTTTTTAATGATGGCTTCTATGATCTTGTCGATGTCAGAATTCCGCAAGGAACACTTCTAAAACCTAACTATCCAGCAGCTTTATCTGGAAGAACGCATGCATTGGGGAGAATCTTTGATGTGTTGGGAGCTCTCTTAGGAATGGGTGCTCCTGGAGAAATGCTAAATGCAGCAGGTTTTTCTGATTCTCCGCATTTGTTTTTCTCTGGATATGATGACAAAGGCGAATGGTTTCAATTATTTCAAATTGGCTTTGGTGGTGTGCCTGGAAGACCAATAGGAGATGGTCCTGATGGGCATTCTCTATGGCCGTCCTTTACCAATGTTCCTAATGAATTTGTTGAGGCCTACTTTCCTCTCAGAGTTGAGAAATACGAATTTATAGTTGATTCAGGGGGAGCTGGTCTTCATAGAGGTGGCAACGGCTTATCCGTTGCTTATAGATTTCTTGTAGATGGCCATATTGGTATTCAT
>Ga0222719_10005810_pt1 | contig 10579 bp, 13 predicted proteins | sample C33_34DmetaG_FD_165039 | JGI IMG/M metagenome (GOLD analysis project Ga0222719, IMG submission 165039) | Estuarine water microbial communities from San Francisco Bay, California, United States - C33_34D | ecosystem: Environmental > Aquatic > Marine > Unclassified | place: USA: California...
CCTTACACGCTTTCCAAGCGTGCGCACTAGGCCAGACTATGCGATCCCTCCGAAAAAAAACCTGAAATTCTATTTTAGTTATCTCTTGCTGTCAAAGAAAGAGGATAATATAGCTTCAGATTCATGGGTAAGTATATTATCTTTTATCTCAACAAAATGATTTAATCTAGGATCTTGAGGTATGTTATACAATGAAAAAGCTGCACCTGCTTTTTCATTTTGAGCACCATATATTAATTTTTTAACTCTTGATAGAGAAATAGCACCAGCACACATAGCATCTGGTTCTAAAGTTACTGCTATGGTAGTATCTTCAAGTCTCCAAGTACCTAAAACCTTTGAAGCTTCTTCTAAAACGAGTATCTCCGCATGAGACATTGGGTTTTGGTCTAATTCTCGTCTGTTATGATTTGCACAAATCAAGTTATTATTTTTATCAAATATTGCTGCACCCACAGGCACTTCATCAATATCTAGAGCTTTTCTTGCTTCGTTAAGAGCTACCTTCATCTTGTCTTCATCTGATGTATATTCCATAATCTTTTTATTCTATTCTTGATGTTAATATAGCCAAATGTTTGAGTTTTTCATATTTGCATTTGTAACTGCAATAACTCCCGGTCCAAACAATTCTTTACTTATGGCCTCCGGGATAAAATTTGGTAGAAAAGCATCCATACCCCATTTTCTTGGAATTTGGCTAGGATTCACCTTTTTATTTTTTGTTGGCGGGTTTTTACTTACCTATATACCAGCTGAAATTTTCAACTATCTTCAGTATGTTGGTTATGCAGTTATTACATACATTGCATACAGAGTTGCCACTACTTCCCTAGAATCAAATAAAAAGAGGGCTACTGTAGATAAACCTTTTACATTTATACAGGCTTGTCTTTTCCAATGGATTAATCCAAAAGGTGTTGTCATGGCCGTATCCGGCCTTACAGCATTTAATATTACAAATAACCAAGGAGCATTTATATATTTTTTGGTATTGCCTTTTTGTGTGGGGATATGGTTAATTCTTGGGGAGCAGCTTCAGAACACTTTAGGAAGGAACGAGAAAATTGCGCGTGCAACCTATGTTGTGCTTGGTATAAGTATGATTGCTAGTTTATTGTTAGCCTAGGTTTTTAACACCAATAATTTCAGCGACACTGTCAGAAAATTCGACTTTACCATCTTCAGTTTGGTTGTTTTCAATTAAAGCAATTAATATTCTTCCGACAGCAATAGCAGTGCCGTTTAGGGTGTGTAAAACATTAGTTTCTCCATCTGCTTTTCCTCTGATATTGAGCCTTCTTGCTTGAAAGTCTGTTGTATTAGAACAGGAAGTAACTTCTCTATATGTTTGTTGACTTGGAATCCAAGCTTCTATATCATATTTTTTTGAAGCTGAAGAACCTAAATCACCAGCACAAACATCTACAACTCGATAGGGAATTTCTAGAGCTTGCAAAAGCTCTTCTTCTACTGAAAGGATAAACTTATGCTCTTCTTCAGATTTTTCAGGGTCACAAAATGAAAACATTTCTACTTTGTCGAATTGATGTACTCTAAAAATTCCTGTTGTGTCTTTTCCGTATGTTCCAGCTTCACGTCTAAAACATGTTGAAAAACCAGCATACCTTATTGGTAGAGTGGAAGTATCTAAGATTTCATTAGAGTGTAGTGCAGCAAGTGGCACTTCGGATGTGCCTACTAAATAAAGATCATCATTAGGAATTTCATAAACCTGTTCAGCATCGTCAGGAAAAAAACCTGTTCCATAAAGTGCATTTTCTCTAACTAAAACTGGAGGGATTGTTGGTTTAAAACCCTTGTCAGATAATTGCTGCATAGCCCACAGGACTAAATTGAACTCAATTTTTACTAAATCGCCAAACAAGTAAGAAAATCTTGAACCGGAAACTTCAGCAGCTTTTTGTACATCAATCAACCCAAGGCTTTCTGCTATTTCAAGATGGTCTTTAGGATTGTTAATATTACGTATCTCCCCGTATTTCTTAATTTCAGAATTCTCTTTGTCGGACGTACCGTCGGGGGAAGTGGTGGAAATGAGATTAGGAATTTTTATCCAAATATCCATAAAACTCTTATCGGCAACATCAACCTTTTCAAATAAGTCTTTAACTTTTTCACTCATCTGTGATGCTTGGTCAAGTAGTTCATTTTTAGTTTTCTCATCTGCAGATGCAATTTGCTTTCCTAACGCCTTTTGTTCAGATCTCAACTTTTCCGCTTCAAATCTTAATTCTCTTCGCATTTCATCTAAAGCTATTAATTCTTTTAAGTCTACATTCATGTTTCTTCGTTCTAAATTAAGCTCTAGGCTTTCAATATTATTTTTTAAAATTGTAGGATCTAACATTGATTAACCTTCGGGTGGAATAAAGCCAAATACAGATAATAAATTATCTGTGAGGTCTTCTTCTTTTTCAATTTCTTCAATTTTTACAAACCATTCGTGTACAACACCTTTTTCTATATTAATGGTATCGGATAGAAAGATTTTACTTTCTTTAGGTCCGATGGAGTTAATTTTTGTTTGCAACTCATACACAGTTTCTCCATACTCATCTGTAACTAACACAAGAACAACTACATCATAAATTTCTACATTACCTTCATTTGAAATGACAACTTGAAGTGATGTTGGTTCATCTAGAAGTACTGCTGCTCCATCTTCAGTGAAAGTAATTGGCATTGGTGTAAATTCTGTACCAGTAATTGCAAGATTTTTTTGGAGAAACAAACCTCCAGAACTTGATTTAGCTTTGTCTACAAGAAGGTCAGCAAACTTATAAGAATTGTCTTCAAGTCCAATATATTCAATTTGATAGAAATTTGGCAAAAAGGCTCCGTCTATTGATGCGTTCTGCTTTATTAAAAATAAAAATTCTGCATATGCTTTATCACCAATTGATAAACTAACAATGCTCTGTGCAATTGACTCTTCAATTTTTAATGTACCTGGATTATCTATTAATGTCGTAATAGATGCTTGAAAAAGCTCGACTCCATCAAGCCAACTACTTGTAGCAATCTCCAAAAGCTGCTTCTCTTTAGAGGTAAAGTCAATATTGCTATTTTGCAATAATTGATAAGATTCTTGAGAATTAGACTGTATTAGAGCAAGTAACCTCTCAAAACTCTCTCTGTCGACTTCAGAGAAATCTAATATTTCTCTAAAATTAACTGCATTTGTATTATGAAGCTCTGAAATAGTTGAGGCATCTTCTAAAAATTCATTAAATTCATTAGCTCTATTCAACTCTTGAAAATAAAATGTGGCAGTATATAAAATAACAGCTAACACAACTCCGATTACAAAATTTTTAATTATGCTAATTTTCATAGGCTGTAAAGCTTGTATTTCTTAATAAACATATTCTCTCACTAGGTTTTTAACTTTCGCTGTGTATTTTAGTTCTTTATTAAGTCTAGGAAAACTAATACATTTCACAACTATGATTATTGGGGAATGAAAAAATATAAATTTATTTGGACTGTAAAAAGTGAGTGTGGGCCAATAAGAAAAAAGAACGAAGATTCTATATTTCCTTTAGAGTCAGGTTCTTCTAAAACATCCATTAAAGCTGGGGTTTTTGATGGAATGGGTGGTCATAAAAAAGGAGAAGTTGCAAGTGATCTTGCATCAAAAACAATGTATAAAGATTTAGACAACATCACAGACTACGTAAAAACTGCAAATACAGATATTTTAGAATACCAGTCCCACAATGATGATGCTAAGGGAATGGGTACTACAATGACAGTTGTCGAAATCAGTCAAAATGGAACTCTATCATTAGCCCATGTTGGAGACAGTAGATGTTATGTTTTGTCGAGTAGAAACTTGATTCAATTAACTGAAGACGAAAATGTACCAGGGTATCAGAATGTTCTCACACAAGCACTAGGATCAAAAGAAAAGTTAAAAATACAAAATAAAGATTTTCAATTAGGCTCTGGAGATGTTGTATTTCTTTGTACGGATGGAATTTACAATGAAGTTGGAGATGAATATTTAAAGAATAAACTCCTAGATGGAATAAATGCTGAGTCTTTGGTTGGAGAAGTTTTACTACAGAACCCAAAAGACAATATTTCGGCAATAATAATAAATGTGATTTAGTTATGAAAATAGGACAAATTATAAAAGACCGTTACGAAATCGAGGAAGTCCTCGGAGAAGGTGGTATGGCTTTTGTTTATAAAGCAAAAGATAGACAGCTTCAAAGAACTGTTGCAATAAAAACTCTTAAACCTAACTATGTAAATCAGGAAAAATTTGTTGAAAGGTTCAGAAGAGAGGCTCAGACAGCTGCAAATTTGAACCATCCTAATATTGTTCAAATCTTTGATTGGGGAATTGAAGAAGAGCCTTACTTCGTTATGGAATATATCGAAGGCAATACTTTAACATCTATTATTGCAAGTAATAGGACTGTTGGATTGAATGACATATTATATATCGGTTCTCAGGTAGCAAGTGGTCTTAAAGAAGCACATAAGCATGGCTTAGTTCACAGAGATATAAAACCTGGAAACATAATGATTACACCAAGTGGAAAAGTAAAAGTTACTGATTTTGGCATTGTTTCATTACAAAATGAAGAGAGTGACATTACTAAAACTGGAGCTGTCCTTGGTACTGCAAGCTATATTTCTCCAGAGCAGGCTCAAGGAAAAGCTGTATCTTTCGAATCAGATTTATATTCCCTAGGTACAGTTCTCTATGAGCTGATTACTGGTCAACCACCTTTTTCTGGTGATTCACCAATTGCAACAGCAACAAAACATTTAACTGACAAACCGGAAAAACTCTCAACCTTTAGAAAAGATGTCCCAAAAGGAATTGAAAATGCTGTATTAAAACTTCTTGAAAAGAGGCCCTATGATCGATTCAAATCTGCAGAAGATTTGAGAGCTCTGCTCCTTCAGCAAAGAAAACAAATACAAATTAATCAAACTCAAGAAAACCTAGTTGATTTAACAAATCCTAAAATAAAATTCAGATTTACTCTTCCTGCGTTAGTGATTTCTATAATGTTAGTCTTTGGAACTGTTTGGACTCTTTCAAATATATTTGAAGGTTTACCAGCCGATGGTGGTGCACCATCTTTAGTAGAAATTCCTGATTTAACTGGAAGTGAACAGGCACAAGCTCTTAGTGATCTTCAAGAATTGGGATTTATTGTCGGGATAGAGAACTCTGCAGATTCATCTGTTCCAGCAGGCTTTGTAATTAGCACACAGCCTACTGCAAATACTGTTACTAATCCTGACACCCTTGTAACCATTATTGTTTCTGTGGGACCCGAAGCTTTTCCAATACCTTATGTGGTTGATTTAGAAGTTGCAAGAGGTGTTTACGTTATAAAAGAAAGTGGATTTGTAGTTGGGCAACAGTTGGAAATTAATGATGACAATATTCCACGAGGTTTTATTATTTCCCAGAACCCAGTTGCGGGAACAAAAATGGGACCAGATTCGACTGTAGATCTTGTAATTTCTGCAGGACCAAGTTTAATTGAAATAAGTGATCTTTCAAGAAAGTCACTTGTAGATGCGATACAAATTCTTGAAACTCTTGGATTTGAGTATGAGTTTGTTGAAGAGTATTCGGAAAATGTATCAATTGGGCTTGTTTCACACACCATACCTAGAGCTGGGGAACTTGTGACTAATGATCAAATAATAAAGGTTATTATTTCACTCGGTTTGAAGGTTGAGGTTCCTAACCTAGTCGGATTTACATACCAAGAAGCATCAAATATTCTTCAAGATATTGGTCTTCTACCATCAGCCAGCGGGGATACCGGAGGCAGGGTCAGTGAACAGTCCCCTCAGGAAGGTGAGTTTGTAGACCCTGAAGGTTTTGTTGAGTTGAGCTTTGGAAACTAAAACCAAAAAATTTAAAAGAGATATTTTAAATTGGTATAAAAGTAACAAACGAGACTACTCCTGGAGGAAAACTAACGATCCGTGGAAAATTTTTCTCTTAGAAGTAATATCTCAACAAACACATTTGGATAGGGCGGATATCTACTTCAAATTATTTATTGAGAAGTTTCCAAATCCAACATCTATGGCTTCTTCTTCCCTCAAAAAAGTATTAATATTGTGGTCTGGTCTTGGCTACAATAACCGTGCCAAAAGGCTCTATGAATCTTCAAAAATACTGTCTAAAACTGGATTTGATGAACTATACCCAAACTTTGAGGTCCTACCTGGAGTGGGGCCATATACAAATAATGCAATATTGTCTTTTGCATATGGTGAGAAGGTCATAACTAGAGATGTAAACATTGACAGGGTATTTTCAAGATATTTTGGTTTAAATGATGTGAAAGATTTTGTACATAATAATAAAAAAATGCTTCTGAACAGGGTTCCCTCTAGAGATTTCAATCAAGCAATTATGGATTTTGGCAGTATGGTTTGTAAAAGCAAAAATCCTTTATGTAGCACTTGTGTTTTAGAAAAAAACTGTGAAAAAAATATAGTAAAAATAAAGAAACCACAAAAAACTTTTTCGGGATCGAATAGAGAGCTGAGAGGAGCTTTATTAAAACTATTACTAAATGAAACTGTAGCCTCATTAGAAACCATACAAAAGAACCTTAAAACAGATAAAGCAAAACTTTTAAAGGCTTTAAGTACATTAGAAAAGGATGGATTAATATCTATTAAGAAAAATAATCTTGTTGAAATAAATTCTTAATAATATTAAGTTGTAAATTATGCCAGTATCAAAAAAAAGAACAAAAAATAGTGGGCCGACTCAGTCAAAGAATATCTCTACCCAAATGTCATCAGGTAAAGGACCTTCTCCTAGATGGTATGTAGTAACCATGACTTCAATGATGGTCATTGGGGTTTTATTAATTGTTCTAAACTATTTAACTTTATTACCAGGTTCAGTATCTAAGTGGTATTTGTGGAGTGGTTTAGCTTTAATAGGTGGTGGATTCATAATGACCACAAATTACAACTAACTAACTGGTCCCTCATTAATCAATTGCTTTTTTTTTCTGGAAAAAGCATTAGTCAAGAGCTTGCATTTCATCTTTGCAATGTTTTGGAGGTTCGTTTGCAACTACCGATTGTCTATTTACAGTAAGTTGAGTCCCGCATTTATTACAAATAAATGATTGAGATATTTCTACTACATCATCAGTATCAATTTCTGGTGGAATGGTTGCTAGGGAGAATATAGAATTCCTCAAAAATCTAAAGATAAATAAACCAATTGTAAAAGCAATTAAGTACTCCATTACATGGTTAGGTATCTATACAGAGATATTAAAACAGCAATAACAACCCAAACAGTAGTAACAGCTTTAGTATTTGTAGATGCCAAAACCTTTCTATATCTACGATTTGTAATTACTTCATCAATTTGATCTTTAAGCTCTGAAAGCTCAGATGCAGATAAATTTTCTAAATCTTTTTTATCCATAGTATAAGATTACCTTGTTGTGGAGATGATGGGACTTGAACCCACGACCCCCTGCTTGCAAAGCAGGTGCTCTTCCAGCTGAGCTACATCCCCTCGCTTTTAATATTATGCACTGAATTTTAGAGTAAATGAAAAAAAAATTTAAATATTTCCATCAATAGACTATTGTTAATTAGACATATGGGCCTATAGCTCAGCCTGGTTAGAGCGCATCCCTGATAAGGATGAGGTCGTTAGTTCAAATCTAACTAGGCCCACTGCATTTTTCAGAAATTGTTTTGTTAAAGTCACTAAAAAGTCACCAAAAAGGAGCTTTATTTACTTTTATTTGACACCATATTCTAAATTATTTTAAAATTGGATATGAGTAGTGCAGATGAAATTAAAAAACTTAAAAATTTACTAGATGATGGTGCAATTACACTTGATGAGTTTGAACAGCAAAAGAAACTTATATTAGATTCACAAAAACAAAATGAAAAAGATAGCCGATTTTCTAATTTAAATTTTAAAAATTTTGATTTCAATAAAAAGAATAAGAAAATACTTTATATTGTTATAGCGTTATTAATTCTTTTTCCATTTAGATACAACCTCTTTCCATCAACCAATTCTTCAGATTTGATTAATTTGCTCCAAAAAAATAATCTTGCTTATTCTTTCTCATTCAATACATTTAGTAATGAAAAAGTAGGTAGAAACAGTCAAGGGCTTTGGGGAGATAGGTACAGATTTACTGAAAAAGTTGAATTTGAGATAAGAGGTCATAACAGAGGTGGTCAAATATTTCTTTGTTCCAGTAGGTCTGAATGTAATGATTTGTACAATTACTTTACAAATTTAGGTTTTCTTTCGCAGCCTTTTGTATATAAATCTTCAGATGGAAAAATGGTTGCACAACTTAACGATAAAACACCATCAAAAATTGTTGAAAAGTTTGAAGAGATTGTTACAGGTATAAGAAATGTAGAAGCAAGAAGTCACACCTGTTATGGTTCAAGATGTTTCAGTGATGAATGGTAGTTTTTTAAAGACAACAAATCTTCGGACAACTTTAGATACACTCTTATAGCTCATAGAAGATGCCCATACACATCAAAAGTAGTTTTAATACTTGTGTGACCTAACATCTTAGATATCTCAAATGGATGCTTATTGTCTTTAATTGCTAGTGCAACAGCTGTATGTCGTAGATCGTGAAATCTAAAAGGTTCTCCAATAGATGCTTTTACAGCAGATAAAAAGTATCTATTTCTAAAGTTATTCGCCTGGATTCTATTTCCACGAAGTGAAGTAAAGATTGGACCTTCTGTTTTGCTTGCAAAATACTCCTGCAACTCTTCTGGTATGAAAACACTTCTCACACTCTTAGCAGTTTTTGGCTTTGTAAGAATAGACTCTCCTCGCACAAGAGACAGTGATTTTGATACTGTTACAGAGCCATCATTGATATCAGCAGAATCTAAAGCAAAAAGTTCACCTTTTCTCACTCCAGTAAGTCCAGCAAAAAGAATTAACTCTCTAAAGTGTAGATCTATGCTGTCAGCTAACCAGTTGAGTTTATCTCTCGTTAAATATCTCTGTTCTTTGTATTCAGGTGGGGAAATACTTGAGCGAACAATAGAAGTCTTACAGGGATTTTTATAAATCATATCTTCCTCTATTGCTGTAGCAAAGACTCTTGAAAGCAAGTTCAATGCTTTTCTCTGTGTCTCTGATGAGTAGTTAAGGTTCTGTAAATGAAATAGGTAATCAACAACATCTGTTAGTTTCACTGCATCAAGTCGTTTATGTCCAAAGAACGGCAAGATAAGCTTGTTATACATCTGTTCGTGATGAATTTTGGTGATCTCTCTATTAGATTGTTTTGAATATCCTATGACCTCTAACCATTCCTGGATAAGCGTCTGTCCTGCAAAAGGACTTATGTATTTGTTGGTTAAGAGTTCTGCTTCAATTATCTTCTTGAACTTGGTTGCGTCTGTTCTTGTAGCAAAAGTTTTCTGTCGTTTTTTACCACTTGGTTCATACCAGTACACAGATGGTTTTTTAGTAGTTGGGTGTAATCGTATTGCTGCCATATAGACAGTGTAAAAATTTAGTGTGACGATTTGTATTTATAGAATTAATAGAGACAGTAAAGCTATTGGTTTATGGGGTGGGCAGGGTAAAAATTTAGTGTGAAGTATAAAAAATGTCATTAAAATATTCTTTATGGGATTATTTGAAGAAGCTTTTGATATAACAGCCAATATCTTAGGAAAAAAATACAAAACCTGTCCTGGGTGCAATGAACCAATTTCAATTTATCATAATCAAACTATCTGTAATAACGACCGGTTAGATCGAAGAAGGTGTAAAAAATGTGGAGATAAAATAGTCAGAGGGTCTGGAAGAAAAACTTACTGTAGTGCATCTTGTGCTAATCATACAGTTCAAAATCCAGGTATCAGAAAACTTCAACAATTTGAAAAAAATGAAAACTTTAAATCGACTGGATTATATGAAACAAACAAACAAAGAAAAACAAGAGAAGAAAGGGAGTTAAGAAAAAATACAAATGAAACCGGCTTAGCTGAAACAAACAAACAAAGAGCTAAAAGAGAGTTTTCTGAATTGGAACAACAAAAAGAAAAAAATGAAATTGAAACTGGAATAAGCGAAACCAATACAGAAAGACTGCGAAGAGAGCGAACTGAAAAAAGAGTTCTTGAAAAGAAAAAAGAAGAAGAATATAAAAAAAAGAATTGTTATGTTTGTTCTGCTCCAAAATTCTATGCAGAGTTTGCTACGACGCCAACAGAAGAGGAGCAGGCTGAACATATTGAAAGAATTGTAAATAATGGAGAGGCAATGATGTTTGATGATTCTATGTTTTATTGTGATGAATGTGATGAAAAAATTTCATCTGCTTACTATAAAAAAAAGTACTCAAAAAAGTACTCTTAATTGAAAATTTAGTGTGACTTTTTATTTGTCATTCCAGTCTCCTCTGTGCTGATCCCCTGGAATCCATCTACTTTTTCTTTTTGCATTTGCGTTTTTTAACTCAAGTTCTTCACGATATTTTCTTGCTTTATCAGATTCAAAAACACCTGTTTCTTTGAAGTT
>Ga0222719_10005811_pt1 | contig 10579 bp, 18 predicted proteins | sample C33_34DmetaG_FD_165039 | JGI IMG/M metagenome (GOLD analysis project Ga0222719, IMG submission 165039) | Estuarine water microbial communities from San Francisco Bay, California, United States - C33_34D | ecosystem: Environmental > Aquatic > Marine > Unclassified | place: USA: California...
TGCATAGGCTTTCGGAAGTTCAGTGCGCAGTACCTGCGATCTGTCACCATAGGGCACAGCCAGACGTTCTTTCCAGAACCGTGTCATGTAGAACGATTTGAGTTCACGCAGTTCTGCGCGCTGGTCGTCCCAATAGGCATCATGTGCTGCCAGAATGCGTTCGATGTCAGATGGTTTCATGCTCTGCCCTCATTTATCAGAATGGTAGCCCATAGCTGTGCACACGTCTCGCTTTCGCTTTATCGATAAGACTCTCTGCCCGTGCACGTGTGGATCGATGCCCATCTGTTCGCCATGATGGGGGGATATCTGCCAGACCACGATAGGCGAGCGCACAAGCCATTGCAAGATCGTCGTGATTGCCCGGTGGTGCCTCTGGTGTTGCCTTGCCTGGTGGCAGTGTCAGGCTGCGCAGCTCCATCCACAGTGCTCTGTCCATGCGTTCGATCACTTCCAGATGGTCACGGAGCGTGGACAGGGCCTCCAGTTTGCTCTGCATGGTCGTTGTCCATGGTCTGCCCGTGCGTGGATTTCGCCACACTGTGCGGTATCCACAGTGTTCGATTTCCAGCAGGCTGGCATGCCCGTGGTTGTTGCTTTCGAGTAGCACTAGCGCGCCATTGTACCGGGTAGCGATGCGAACCACTTCGTGTGCCCAGTCCCGTGGTGATACCTTATTGTTTCGGTACACATAAACAGGCTGCAGGGTGCCCACACTGACCACCACTGCTGCGCTGTAGTCGCCACCAACACCACCACCGACATCGACCCCCACCACATACCTATCGTGGGGGTTCGGTGCCTCCAGTTCCCTCTGTGGCCCAGTGGCATCGATGGGTTCGATGCGCTGCAGGATACTCGGATCAAACCAGAGGCCCTCTGTGCGCAGGAAGCAATCAGAGAGGCACCCAGGATATTCCACACGAAAGTTCTGCAACCCGATCTGCAGCACCTTCCTTCGTCGCCAGTACAACTGGTCCAGACTCAGACCATAGCGGTCCTGCTCTGCGCGTTCATCGCTGGACAGGCTGGCAGGGAAATCATCTGGCCATCTGTCGTCTGTGTACGCTGGATGTTCATGCCAGAACATGGACAGGCACAGCCATCCGTTGTCTGGTGCACCACGAACGATCTGGCTGAATCGATCCCCTGGGTTCTGGGCAGTGCTTTCGATAATCAGCAGGCCAGCATCACCGACAGCAGCGTCTGCCTGCTTTAATACCTCATCCTGATTCGGAGCATATGCGAACTCGGAAACGACAGCAGCTGCAGGCTGAAAACTGCGCAGCCCTGTTTTTGATCGGCTTGTAAATGCTTTAATGGATGCACCTGTATCATCCAGCAGCAGTTCCCCTGCGTTTCCGATTCGCAGTGGCCTCTGTAGCTGTTTGGGGAGTTCCTCCAGCCATCGCCGGTTTTCACGCAGCAGCACGGCAGCAGAGTCTGCGCGCATCGATACCAGTGCCATCATGGCACTATGTGGTGTGGTGTAAAGCAGGTGCTGCAGGACCATTTTTGCACCAGTGGTGGCAGCTACCTGTCTGGCCTTGATGATGGCGATGCGTTTGTGACCTGCCTGCACCGCTTCGAATATTTTGCGCTGCATAGGCAGTGGCCGGAATGGTATCGGCTTCTTTGTGTCTTTGTCTGCCACGGTGTGCAGATGGGCAAACTGGTGGATGTCTCCGAGTACCTGCTGCAGGTCTTTTCGGAATCGCTTCTTAATGGTGTGCGGGATGTATACGGTCATGGTCAGTCGTTCAGCAGTGTGACACCGATACCAGATGCATATTTCTTTGCACTGTCCAGTGTGTCTGCCTCACCTGCAGCGATGACATCGCCCTCTGCAGTCCCGCGTCGCACAACCCAGAACCATGACCGTTTTGAACGATGATGAATGGCACGGTGTGTGGTCTGCGTTTGCTGTGTCCACGTACTCTTTTCCAATGTCCACTTCGTGCTGCTCACTCTGCCCCCCTTCCCCTTGGAATCATCGCCAGCACTGCAGCCAGTTCATCGTCTGCAGCATGTTCATCTGCTGTCGTCTGCTCTGTGTGGTCGTCTATGTGTAAGTTCGCAGCTTTCTGGTATCCGAACCTGCGTTCCAGAATCCACGCTGCAGCCTGCCACGATCCATCGTCTGCTGCCCTCTGGATGTGTGCCAGATTCACTGCTGCAGCTTTGGCCTGCCCTCTTTTCAGGGCCTCTCTGAACTTGCCATAGTTGCTCTTCGGCTGTTCACGACCACGGGCTAACCACGCATACATCGTAGATTCACCGATCCCAATATATCCAGAGGCCAGGGCATAAGTGAGGCCCAGCTGCATTGCCTGTTCGACATCGCGAATGTGGCGCGCAGTTAGTTTTGTCGGTCGTGGCATGGTTTCCCCCCTTTGTTTCTATAGCATCTGAAGGTTTTTATCAGAAAAGTGCATGCCATGGTTGACGTCTGGTCTGATACATAGTATTAATATGACCAGATGCAGCGACGCATCAACCCGCACTAACAAAGGAAGACACGACATGGCACCATTCGTTTTCATTGACACCAAAGACGCGACCGTTCACGAGCTGTTCGCACTGTCTGCACTGGGTGCAGCACTTGAGGACCCGTTCGATACCACTGGCGCACATGGTGCGCTGGACGAACTTCAGGCTTACCCAGAGGCCTGGCAGCAGACTCTGCGTATGTGGGCAGACGACCAGTACCGGACTGCTGATGACCTGTCATGGCTGGCAGATGTGCAGTATGCACACGATACAGCAGACGACATCGCTGCCATGCTGGAAGACATGGCACCCAACTACTAAACCACCAGGGGGCACTGCCCCCATTCACCAAAGGAAGGAAAGACAATGACCGCTATCATCACCGACATCATCACCGGACAGTCCTACACCGTACACTGCGCAGCAGACTGCCGTGGCTCAGATGTGCATGCATACGAAATCTACTGCCGCACAGGCCAGACGGTCCAGATGGGCAGTGTCTGTGTTCACATCGACCCAGACACAGACCGCGAACAACAGTGCGAACAGCTGCTGCGTGATTACCCCACACCTGCATGGCTGGAAGCATACATGGCACAGGTTGACGCTGAACTCTAAACCACCAGGGGGCACTGCCCCCATTCACCAAGGAAGGAAAGACAATGACACACACTGAAAAGTACATGGAAGCATTGGAAGGCATCACACGAGCCACTGACAACATCGGCGTGTTCATGTGGATCACAACACTGAAGCAAGTAGCCAAAGAGATGCATCCAGAGATGGACAGTGCAGAGATTATGGCTGCGATTCGTACAGATGCGAAACATGCCGTGGCATCCAAGGTCTGCGCGCTGTCTGATGAAATCATCGATGCAGACGATATTCTGGCCACTGAGATTCAGCCACTGCCTGCAGATAACTGGTACAGCGTGGACCAGATGAAACACGCACCAGACCTGCCTGTGTATGGATGTGCACCCCATTCCACGTTCGTGCTGGTGGATGACGGCGCCGGTGAAAGATGGCTGCCCGTTGTGCAATACAACCACTGATTGACCATGGGGGGCACTGCCCCCCTTTTACTTTGGAGGATTCTACATGCGACCGCACTACCGACAATATGCCAGAGCTACTGCACAGTACTGGAGAGGCAGAGGCAAACTGCGCACAGCACAGGCACGGCTTGGATATGACCTTGCGTGGATTAGTAGCAGTGGGCATCCCTCTGTCATGTCTCAGGATAGACGATGGGCACTGAATGAGGCCATATCAGAAGCAATGGAACACGGGTGCACCCGTGCAGAGATTACGAACGCTCTGGAGCGTGCAGAGATTGATGTCGAACAGGCTGGACTGCGCACACTGGGTGAACTCATCAGCACACCCATGTCTGTTCGCACGAATGGCTGGGTGTCTCACCTGTGCTGTCTGGCACCGCAGTATCTGGTGCTGGCCAGAACGGAACGCAGGTCAAACGCAGACCGCAAAATCATTGCCGACGATGGGACGTTGGTGCGCACATACCAGCACGATGAACTGAAACCACTGATGCACACCATCGTGGCAGAGCAGCTGCGCAGGCCAGCACATGCTGCACGGTTCATTTCCTGGTGCCTCGATGTGCTGTTCCCTGAGTACACACACCGGACAGGCAAGACGCATGCATGTCAGGAACGCGTTCAGATTCTGGCAGGGGGTGTGGAATGACACAGTGCAGAGTGCACCCTGATGTGGCAGCAGAATGGCATGCAGGCGAGCTGTGCAGCACATGCAGGAACAGACTGCGCGCAGCTGCACGACGAATCGCCAGGTGCCAGCCACTGACACGCGCACAGATGGAGACAGTGCAGGGGATGGGCAGACCACCGATGGCAGTTCTGCAGTTGTTCGATGTGCCTGCAATGAGACAGGCAGGGACTGGCCCTGCAGGGTACGGAACGAACAGTCGCTGCAGGAAACGACCCGGCAGAGCATACGGACTGCGCGCAGTGAACGGCTACACATGGCAGGTAATCGCCATCAAACTCGGATACAGCAGCGCAGGGAACTGTTTGAACGCTGCTAAGAGGTATGCAGCAAAAAACAGCCTGCCATTTCCACCAGTGCCGTCTGTCTGATACTAAAGATGCCATGGCTGGAAGGAAGGCACCAGCCATGGCATCAGAAGACATCACCCGCACTACCAGGAGACGTACAGCATGGATAACCGTTTATTGTACTGGCAGCGATCAAAACTTATCTTTGGGTCCACACTGTCTGCACGGGACACACTGACCCTGCTGGCCATCAGTGACCATCTGGGCAGCAGCACCCAGTGCTGGCCATCTGTCGCCAGACTGCAGGCCAGAACGCGGCAGAGCCATCGCACCGTGCTGCGCAGTCTCCAGAGTCTGGAGGAGTCTGGTGCGCTGCTGGTGAGCAGGTCTGCTGGAACCAGCAATCGATACAGCATCAGTGTGGAATGGTTGGAGGGGAACCAGTGTCAGAATGGCACCAGTGTCAATGTGACACCAGTGTCAGAATGGCACAACCACCAGTGCCAGAGTGACACAGGGGGGGTGTCACAGAGACACGGGACCAGTGCCACTGTGACACCCAAAGGAGATCAGGAAGAGAATCAGGAAGGAAATCAGGGAAGGAAATCAGGGGGGAGTGTAAAGCGTAGCAGGAAATCACTCAGCATCACAGACGTGCAGGCCATTGTTCCCCCTGCTGAACTCACAGATGCCCTGCCAGAGTACAGACAGGCATTCAATCAGTGGACAGAGGTAAGGAAGGGCAGCAGCTGGAGACAAAAAACAGCTCAAACAGATTCATTCCACCAGAAAATGCTGCAGGCACATCTGGATGGATTGGATGTCATGGATGCACTGGCCAGAGCATTCGACGGTGGATGGCAGGGCATCAATGCTACATACATGAAACCACGCACAGAGAAACGTGCTATAAAACCTGCACCCGCACTAACCGACTACAGAGCGCAATACCTGCGCCAACTCCAGGAGATGAAATGAACACGCTTTACTACATGATCGCAGGCATGGCCTGCATGCTGAATGTCCTGCTGTACAGTGGCACCGTGCCATTCGAGGCAGAAACCCTGCTTTTCCCCATTGTGGCCGTTATGATGCTGTGTCTGGCACTGGTCGCATTCGTGCAAGACTGGATGGCAGACCGATGATGGCGAATGAACAGACAATCATCGATATCCTCAGCCTGTTTCGTGGTGTGGGCCTCTCCAAAGTGCCAGACAACGATGATGCGCACCAGTGGGTGCGTGTGCTGTCCGATGTGCCAGAGGCACTGCTGCACATGGCTGCAGAGCACTACCTGCGCACACCAGTGGAGTCGAAAGGCAGAATGCAGGGGGTGTCATTCTGTCCCACTGCACCCGTGCTGCGCTCTATAGCATTCGCACTGGAATCCACACACAGGCACGAAATCAGGAAGACCAGACGTGGCTGCGCACGGTGTGGGGAACTGCTGGACGACCAGCAAACCATCGTCGAACATGGCAGAGGTTATCGGACCATTGTCCAGCACTGCCATCCGACAGACGCAGAGGGAATGGTGCAGTGGGATGAACCCCCCTATCGTATCGGTACAAGGCAGGTGCTCTGCGACTGTGAAAAAGGGAAATGGATTGCACACCAGCATTCGACCATGGATGCCACCACACTGCCCAAACACATTGCAGCAGACTGGAAGCCGACACTAACCATCGAACAGGCCTTAGAGCACTTCCAGCGACGGGATGCGCGCTTGTTTATTACTGGCAGCGAATACAGACTGCACAGTCACGACAGACGTGCAGGCAGTCCATGGTTTACCCGGCCATCCCCTGAAGAGGAATGGGGAGACAATGACAGGGCAGCAGACACCCGTGCGACTGCATATGCGGTCATTCGTGGGGAGATAGACCCGCGACAGGTCATCAGTGAACGACTGGCACAGATGGGCAGACGTTAGCTGGCAGACCGTCGTGCAATTTCCTTTTCAAGTGCCACCAGTGCGGCAATGATCGCCTGGTGGTCTTCGCGGTTCTGCTGGTGGAACTGTGTGTTGGTTTCGACCAGTGTGTCAAGGGCAGTAAGATGTCGCTGCAGGGCACTGCTGGCCAGTGGAATCAGCTGCCGGGTTACGAGCTGGTACACAGCACCCAGAACCATCAGCATCACCAGCACTGCAGAGGCTGGGCCTGCAGCGAACGGTGCGATTACTTCAATATTTTCCACGCCTGCCCCCTTTTGGCTTGCATTTCCATCGTGGGCACTTGACCCTCTGTGCCGATGATAACGCGGCAGCGACTGCCTGCCTTTGGGGTTTCCCTTCCCTGCGCAACTTGCGAATGTTTGCGCTGATGGTTTTCTGGCTTTTCCCTTGCTTTAATGGCATGGCATTATTTCCGACTGCGACGACCGGAGCACTTCCAGCGTTTCCGACTCAAACGGAGCGGGCTGTTCGGGTCTTTGGCTGCAGACGGGTGCGCTTTCATCTGGCCATAGCTGCGTGCGCAGTAGCTGTCGCCTTTCGGTGTACCAGGGGCCACATTCGCCCCCTTCTGGCCATAGCGCACAGTCCGTTTCCTGCCCGTCTTCCTGTCGGTTACCACCTTTTTTCTGGCCTTATCCATGGTCACACCTTGTATTTACTTTTCCTGCGTTTGATCGGTCTATCCGGTGCCCTGCGTCCTGCGCTCTTTGCAGCCTGTCCCGCTTTCCGGTCTGCTTTGGACATCTCTGATGCAGTGCGTGGTGTGGCCCTGCTGACCTTTCTGGTGGGTCTGCAGTACTGACTGCCACGGGTACGGGCACCGCATGGTTTCCCTGTTCTGGTGTCTTTCCATGCCTCTTTTTCCCATCGCTTAAGACTGGCGCCGGCTTTGGTTTTCCGGGTTTGTCCCTTATCTTTGCGGCACTTAGCTATGGCCTGCGATGCCCGTGCGCTCGGAAACTTCCGATATCTGCTTTTCACTTGGTTGTAACAGGCATCCTTTGGCATGTCAGTCCCCAATATACCGCTTCAAAGCATCCAGAACGGCACGTGCAATTGGACGGCTATAGGCCACCAGTGGACTGGTGGAACTGGCGGGATCGTAGTTCGCCATCAGTTCACCGACCATGCTGATCGGAATCAAGACAGGAATCAGGAATGCATCAAGATCGTTCGTTTCGACGCCATCACTGTTTTCGACTGTGAACTGGCCCTGCTGAATCTGTGCATAATCCGTTTTATATTCACTCATTCATCACCCCACGTCGTATCTGATGGAACGGGCCTCAAGTTTCAATTGCACAGTGTCGCCTGCACCTGCTGGTGTCGTGGTGTTTCGAAATCCCAGCACGAAAACTTCATAGATGGGCTGCGCTGCTGTGTATGTCTGCGATGATGGATGCGCACGAAATCCCTGCGATGCGATTACACCCGTGTTTTTGCGACCCCACCCAGAAACACCCAGTGCCAGACCCGGCCGGGTCTGAATGTGACCATAAAAAACGTTCTGGTTTGCTTGACTGTTCCAAACCTGTAGGTTCGTGGATGTGAACGCGCCACTGTAGCTGTTGCCAGATGTGATTCGCACATGCGTTCCCAGACCATTTACATCTGCCTGCACGGTCTGTGCGGCCAGTGGATCCTCTGCCAGTCCGTGGTACACCGCATTATCGAACACACCACTGTGGACCACTCCAGACATGCGTGTGCTGTACATGAACGCGCCGTCTGTGTCCATGTCAGTGCCTGCGATGTTTAGCCGGCGATAATATCGGGGCTGCTGTGCAGTGGCGTTTGGAAGCACGGTTGATGATGGAATGGGGTTGACTGCATTGTATGTGAAAGTGTGCACACCAGATGCGATTGATGTGCCCTGAATGACATTCAGTGGGTCAACCAGTTCCCAACTGCCGTCTGTTAGGTCGATGGTTTCGTATGGAAGGTTTGACAGGTCTGCACCGCCACCACCACCACCACCACCAGAGGGACCGCCACTGGCACCCGTTGTCGGGTCGAAACATGGGACTGTTGGCATGTCATTCGCTCCAGGTGATGCAGGCCTGCGAAAACACTGCGCTGCCTGCGTCCACTTTGGCAAAAAGGTACAGGTTCCCGTTCCCGGGTGCGTTCAGAATCTGGAAGATCGGCAAACGGACAGAGTACCCGACACAGCCACTGGTGGCAGTGGTCACACCCGTTACCAGTGTGGCCTCCGTGTCTGGAATGACTGTCATATCCCCGGAACTATCGAGGCATACACGCATGGTCAGTTTTGTGGCCCCACCTGCGATGCTGGTCACACGAATGTGGACGCCTTCAACGAAGCCCTTGAAGTTTCCTTTGGATGGTTTGTATGGCAGCACACTGTTCATATCGAAGACCATCACGTCGGTGGTGTTGAACGCAGTGCCCAGTGTCTCCGTGCCTGTCTGCACGACATCATGGAAAATCGTTGTGGTGTTCATTTCAAATCCTCTGTTGCCTGTGTAAGTGTCTCCAGCAGCTGCTGCCGTTGTGCCCTGTCCAGCCTTCCCCACTTCTTTCGAAAGGCGCGCACAGCCTGCCGTGCCATGATTCGCAGCACACTGCGGTCTGTGGCCTCTAAAATGGCACCATAGGGGGCAGGAACTGCGCGGTAACTGATGGCACTGTCCAGAATCTCTGCGATGGCATCAGCCAGATCCCGCTCGTCATCTTTGTCCAGCTCTGTCAGGCTGTAGGCCACGACCAGCAGACGCTGCACACGCTGCAGCACATCGCCTGGCATCAGTCTGGCGAACTGTGGCGACACAATGGTTTCACGCATGCTGCACCCCGACGTAGTCCCGCACACCATACCAGTAACAGGCTGCAATGGTTTCATGGTTTTCGAGGTCTGCCAGATACTGGGCATCGTGCAGGTTTGTGAAAAAACCGATTTCGCCTAACACTGCAGGCATGCTGGTTTTGCGCAGAATATAGAAGCCAGCCTCACAGTCTGGATCCCCGTCACTCCAGTTACCAGAGCGAACACGCAGTGCATTCTGGTTGTCCTTGAATGACTGCCAGATGGCAGTGGCAATGGGGTCAGCACCAGATTCGCCATAGTATGTGTAGATATCGATACCATTCGCAGCCTGTGATGGTCCTCTGATGGTCGTGCCGATGGCATTTGAATGGCAGGAAATCAGGATACCGTCTGGGTGTTTGTTTGCTGACAGAACCCGACTCTGCAGGCTGATGTCGTGCTGTTCCAGTTCCTCCCATGACACAGGGTCAGTGCACCACATATCTGCCACCACATCGAACACAGGAATGCCTGCAGCGTGTGCCAGACGCATCAGTGCTGCAGCAGTCTTTCGATTAGAGACACCTTCATACAGCACCAGTTCTGGGCTTACATCGGTGAACGTATACTGTTTGCCACCGGGTGTCTGATACACCCCGTCAATCAGCCCACCATGTCCATAGTCGATCAATAACGGTTTGATATTGCGCATTTACTGGCCTTCCCTTGTCTGTCTGAGGATTTCGATCTGTGCACGACGTGCAGCGACTGGATCTGCAGGGCCTGCAGGCTGGCCTGCCAGTGTGCCGATGGCTGCACCGACACCACGGGGCACTGCCGATTCACCAAAAACCTGCACAGGGGGTGTTTCACGACTGATGCTGGTGCCTGCCTCTCTGTATGCTGCTGGCATGTCAATCAGTGCAGCACTGGCACCGAATGCCCGTTCCAGCAGGTCCGGTGTGGCTGCACGCAGCAGTTCGATCTGCTGCATACCGCGTGGACTGGGTTCGTACACGGCATACAGTGGACGGGGCACACCGTCTGCGTCCAGTTCGTATGCTTACAGGATGTGGGGAGTGCCTGCTGGTGGCTGTGTGACCCAGTAGTCTGGCAGGGTTGGATGTGCGCTGCCCTCTGGTGGCGGAACTTTCTTTGGCATGGCTATGGCATCCCAGGCACTCCAGATGCCTCTGCTGCCGTCTGGGTCTGCTGCCCGTGCTGCTGCCATGGTCTGCCAAAACACGCGCTCTGCTGACACAGGGTCTGCCAGTGTCTGGGCTGCTGCCGTTTCAATCCCTGCATAGTCCAGAGCCTGCGCAAACA
>Ga0222719_10005812_pt1 | contig 10579 bp, 15 predicted proteins | sample C33_34DmetaG_FD_165039 | JGI IMG/M metagenome (GOLD analysis project Ga0222719, IMG submission 165039) | Estuarine water microbial communities from San Francisco Bay, California, United States - C33_34D | ecosystem: Environmental > Aquatic > Marine > Unclassified | place: USA: California...
TAGACCAGGCGCAAACGCAAATCCAGGTGGTTCAGGCGGAGGTGGTGGCCACGCAGGTCAAGGAGGTGGTACAGGTAATCAACCACCAGTTTCTCCACCTCAAGGTAACAATGGCGGTGGCGGTTACGGAAGTCCAGTTTATCCTGGCGGCGGTGGCGGTGGTCGAGGAGGTGTAGGCGGCACTCCAGGAAACGGTACACAACCAGGCGGCTCAGCAGGAGCAGGTGAAGGCGCACCATTAGATTTTATGGGAGGACCAAGTAACGCTCCAAGTTATGGTACTTCAGGTCCATCTCCAACAGCAAGATATTTTGCCGGCGGCGGCGGTGGCGGTGTTCACACAAATACTCAATGGGCACCTGGAGGTCCAGGTGGTGGAGGCCGAGGAGGTTCAAACGGACCACAAACTCCAGGAGTATCAGGAACATCTAACACCGGAGGCGGTGGCGGAGGTACTGCTGGTAACGGTACATCTGGTGCAGGTGGTTCAGGCATTGTAGCAATCAGGTATAAGTTTCAGTAAGGATAAAATATGGCTCATTTTGCAAAATTAGGTGTTAACGGTAAAGTAATTCAAATTGTACCTTTTGATGACAACAGAATGCTCAATGCTGATAGTATTGAAGACGAAGAAGTAGGTAGACAAACTTTAGAACAAGAAACAGGTTGGCCTCTTTGGAAACAATGTTCTTATAATACACATATGGGTGCTCACGAAACAGCGGGTAAAACTCCTTTTCGAGCAAACTTTCCTGCTATTGGAGATGTATATGATGAAACTAATGATATTTTCTATACACCAAGAGATACAGGTAATGAAAGTTGGACTTTAAATACTACAACTGGAAAATTTGAAGCACCAACACCAATGCCTAGTTATTCTGATTCCGAATATGTTGTAGATGGTACAACTTACAAATATGCTATGAGTTGGAATGAAAGTACCAAAAAATGGGAAGGTTGGAATAATGATAGAACAACTAAACTAGTAATTTGGAACGGCACTTCCTGGGATAGTGTATAATATAATGAGGTTATATAATGAAAAATTGTCTGAACAAATATACACTTAACGATAATTTTATTATACATCACATATTAGACAAAGAATTAAATGTTGATAATTCTATTATCCACAATCATATCACTAATTTACAAAAAGAAGAAAATCCATTTTTAATAGAGTGGGAAGTTAACATTGCTCGTATTTTTCAACTTCAAATGGAGTTGTTTGATGCTGATAATAAAATGTTTTCATTTTTACATTCTTTAAATGGTATTGTTTTAAAACCTAATAAAGTATATCATAAAGAAACATATTTAAATTATGATAATTTATTGGATTCTCCAGATATGTCTATGATTTATCACGCCTCAGGTAGTGATGATTTAAAAATTAGATTTACACACTCATATGGTCGTGTAAAAAATAGAGAATATGATTATGATTTGAAGTTGGCCAATTGGTTATGTTTAGTTCAGATATAGAACATATCATATTCAATAGTAGAGAAGAGAATGTGTTATTGTTAGCACAGTATCAATTTCAAAATCCTTAAAATGAAACAGTATTATTTTTTATGTGGGTTGCCTAGATGTGGTAACACCCTTTTTGCATCAATATTAAATCAAAACACAAATATATGTGTTACAGCCAACAGCATTATACCTACGGTGTTTAATGCAATCAAGCCAGTATATAATGAAAAAGAGTTTTTAACTTTTCCTAATTATTCATCTTTAGACAACATTGTAAAAAATCTATTTAATAATTATTATGACAACTTTGACGCAAATGTTATTGTTGATAGAGGACCTTGGGGTACACCAACAAATTTAGAATTTTTAAAAGCACAAAATCTAAACACCAAATTTATTGTTCTTAAAAGGCCTATATTAGAGATACTAGCGTCTTTTATCAAAGTAGAAAACTGTAAAAATGTCGAACAAAGATGTGAAGAATTAATGTCAGACAATGGTATGATAGGTAAATATTATTGGTCATATAAAAATTTAATTAAAACAGAAAATGCAATTGTGATTGAATATGATGACCTATGTAACAAAACTGACAAAATTATAGATGATGTATATAAATTTTTAAATTTGCCTAAGTTTGACCACAGGCTTGACAATTTAAACCAACTAGAGATAAATGGTGTAAATTATAATGATGATGTTTGGTTAGGAGAATATCACACAATTAGAAAATCTATTGACAAAAATCAATATAGTGTGGAGGACTATCTACCTGTAAGTATTATAAATAAATATGAAAACTTGAATTAAGGATTTTTGGAATGTTTGAACAACCAATTTTTAGTATCGGTATAACAACTCTACAATTGAATGGTTTAGATAATAATTTATTATGTGAACAAATAAAAATTCATCAAAATGGAAAAAATATTCATTCAGAAAGAGATATGAATGTAAATAACTCATGTCTAAATCAATTAAATAGTATTATAACAGAACACACCCAAAAGATAGTTGATGGTTTATCTCAAAATAAAAATGTAAAAGTTAATTTGAAAAGAGTTTGGGGTAACTATAATTTTAATCACAATATTTGCACACCTCATACTCATAGAGATAGTTTTTTATCTGCTGTATATTATCCAAAATCAACAGACGCAAAAATTCATTTTTATAGTCCTTGGACTGACGCAATCTTATCGCATTTACCTTTTGATATTCCACCAAAACAATTTAATCAATACAATAGTTCTTTCTATGAGGTTAATGTAAAAACAGGAATGTTAGTAATATTTCCTGCTCATTTACCTCACTTTGTTCCTATTTCAAAAGAAGAAAGATTTTCAATTGCATATGATATAGGGTGTAAAAATGATGGATAAATAAGTATGCAAACACTTGAAGTGAAGGAATTTTTAAAATGTTATTAGAAAACTACTACTATTACTTTCAATCCGCTATACCTATAAGAATTTGTAATGAGATTATTGACTATGGTAAACAACACACCTCAATACCAGCTTTAACTCATGTAGATGACCCTAAAACGGGTGATGTAAAATTTGATGTTAAAGATATGACAGAAAAGGAAAAAAATAAAGTTTTTTCCAAAAGAAATTCAAACATAGCTTGGTTCAATGATGAATGGATTTATAAAGAAGTTTATCCTTATATACATGAGGCTAATGAAAGAGCTGGTTTGAATTTGCAATGGGATTATACTGAAGATAGTCAATTTACAATATACAACGAAGGACAATTTTATGGTTGGCATGCTGATGGCCACCCTAGGCCATATAAAGATAATCATAGATTTGAAAATTATAGAGGTAAAATTAGAAAACTCTCAGTAACGGTACAGTTGAATGACCCTAGTGAGTTTGAAGGTGGTAATTTAGAATTTTCTTTTAGAAACGGAAAAGATTTTGATGAGAATCCAGAAAAACATATTCATACTTGTACACAAATAAGACCACAAGGTTCTATTGTTGTTTTTCCTAGTTTTGTATGGCATAGAGTAACACCAGTAACAAAAGGCACTAGATATTCACTTGTAATGTGGAATTTAGGTTGGCCTTTTAGATAAGAGAGGTAAAAATGAATTTTGATAAAAATAATTATACTGTGATTGAAAAGGCTATTGACCCTAAAATTGCACATTTTGTTTACAAATATTTTCTTTTAAAACGAAGTGTTGCTAAAACAATGATTGATAGAAAATACATCTCACCATTTACAGAATATTTTGGTACATGGAACGACCCTCAAATACCAAATACATATTCACACTATGGTGATGTTGCAATGGAAACTTTATTAAAAGAAGTTTTACCTATTATGGAAAAAGAAACTGGTGTAAAGTTAATACCAACATATTCATATGCTCGTATCTACAAAAAAGGTTATATACTTCATAGACATAAAGATAGATTTAGTTGTGAAATTTCAACAACATTAAATTTAGGTGGTGATGAATGGCCAATCTATATCGAAGCAAAAGAAAATGTGGGAACACCTGAGGAAGGATTTCCGTCTGTTACTGAAAATAAAGGTTCTAAAGTAACACTTAAGCCTGGAGATATGCTAGTTTATAAAGGCAATCTTTGTGAACATTGGAGAGAAGCTTTTGAAGGTGAAAATTGCGGACAAGTATTTTTACATTATAATAATGCAGCCAGTCCTAACGCAGAAAAAAACAGAAATGATACTAGACCTCATTTAGGTTTACCAGCTACTTTTAGAGATTATAAAGAATACCCTCATAAGGATAATATATGAATAAAATAACAGTAGTAGGTGGTGGAACAGCTGGTTTAGCTTCCGCTTTAATTTTAAAACAAAAATTTCCAAAAAAAGATATTACCATTATCAAGTCTGATAAGATAGGTATTGTTGGTGTCGGTGAAGGTTCTACTGAACATTGGAAAGAGTTTATGAATTTTTGTAATATATCACATAAAGAATTAATTAAAGAATGTGATGCTACTATAAAATTAGGAGTTATGTTTGAGGGTTGGACAGACGAACCTTATTTTCACAGTATTACAAATTTTTTGCATAAGGCCAGATTTGGGCAATATCAAGCAGCCTTTGGTGAGTTTATTAGTACGGATACCAAACAACTTGATGGTTCTGAACAAAAATATAAACATAATGAAATGCCTTTACATGAATTAAATGATGGTGAATTTACACCAAATCAATTTCATTTTAATACTTTTAAGTTAAATGAGTTTTTATTATCTAAATGCGAAGAGAGAAATATTACAATAATTAATGATGAAATAGTTGAAGTAAATATAGAGAATGAAAATATTATAGAATTAAAAGGTGAAAAATCAACTTATAAATCAGATTTTTGGGTTGATAGTACAGGATTTAAAAGACTTCTTATTTCAAAGTTGGGTGCAAAATGGCAATCTTATAGTGATTATTTAAAACTTAACCACGCTATTGCCTTTCAGACCGAAGACACAGATAACTATAATATTTACACATTATCAAAGGCTATGAAGTATGGTTGGATGTGGAGAATACCTGTTTACGGCCGTTGGGGTAATGGTTATATTTTTGATGATACTTTAATTGACGCAGAACAAGCTAAAAAAGAAGTTGAAGAAGTTTTAGGTAGAGAAGTTACTGTTGCTAGAGATATTAAATTTGAAGCCGGTGCTTTAGATAAAGTGTGGATTGGTAATTGTGTTGCAGTAGGATTAAGTGCAAACTTTATTGAACCTTTAGAAGCAACATCAATTGGTACTAGTTTAAATCAAATGTTTTTATTAATGCATCTACTTGAAAGTTATGAACAGATTGAAATAGATGATTATAATAAAAAAGTAAATTCAATTATGCAAAATATTAGAGATTTTGTATTTGTACATTATATGGTAAAAAGAAAAGATACCGAATTTTGGAAAAAGGTTACAGAATTAGAACCGCCAGAAACACTAAAACAAAATTTAAAAAGATGGAAAAAAAGATTGCCTATTAATGAAGACTTTAATGATACCGAATATCATTTATTTTTTGAACACAATTGGGCTAGTGTATTATGGGGGTTAGACTTATTTGATAAAGATAAAATTAAAGAAGAATATAATTCTTTTAATGAAGAGTGGAAAAATTTTATAAAAAATGAAGTTAATTTATGGAAAAAATCATATCAAAATCCAATGTGTTCACACAAAGAGTTTTTAACATTAATTAGAGATAAAATATGAGTATAGAAAATTTATATTCTACACCAATTTTAGTTAAAATTTTAGATAATTATAAAGATATTAATTATCAAATTAACAAAGAAATAGATACAGTTAATTGGCATACTAAAAAAGAGTGGGGAGAACCTAATCATATTTCAACTACAGATTTCGGTGATGATATAATTTCTTCTAAAAAACTTTCTATCTTATCAGATACAATTGATAATTGTCTAAAAGAATATTGTGACGAGATTGATTTTGAAATGACAGACTATAATAGAAAATCTTGGATTTTAAAAATTAAGAATGGACATTTTGCACATTCTCACAATCACGCACCTGCTGATATATCAGGAGTGTATTATTATCAAACAACAGGTAATGATGGTCATTTCTTTTTTGAAAGTCCTAATAACTATTTCGAAACATCTAAATGTTTTAAAAAGAAATATGGCCAAAGATTTTTACAACAACCACAGGTAGGTAAAATTATATTATTTCCTGGTTGGTTAAGACATGGTGTCTTTTTAAATTCAACTGATAACGAGAGGGTTAGTATTTCTTTTAATATTAATTTTAAATTATGATAAATGATATTTTTAAAGTAGAATTATATAAAGTTAAGTTAAATAATATTGATAATGATAAAATTGTGGATTACATAAACGAAAATATGGTGAAAAGTTTAAGTTATGATGCTGTTGGTGAAAGTAAAGATGATGAAGATGTATTAAATAATGAAATTTTTGAAAAGTTAAATAATGAAATACTACATCATTTAAATACATTGTTTCATAGAACATCTAAATTAGAATACAAATTAATATTATCACAAGGTTGGTATAATAAAGGTAGTGATGATTTGATAGTTGACCCACATAAACATGCTAACTCATTATATTCTGCCGTTTATTATCCGTTATCTGTGGATGGCCAAATAAAATTTTTAAATCCAGCGAATTCGTTAAATTACAAGTTGCATAATAAACATTTAAAATCATTTGATAGTTACAATTGTGAAAACTGGTGTGAACCTGTTAGAACAGGAGAACTCATAATATTTAAATCTGGAATGTTTCATTGGGCATTGCCTTCAAAATATGATAGATATTCTATTGCTTATAATACTGAGGTTGTAGATGCCTAATATAAACTTGTTATTTCCTGAAGTAGTGTTTTCAGAAAAATTAAATTTAAATAAAACTGAATTATTAAACAATTATAAACAACAAAATTTTGTTAAGTATAGAGGTGCTGGTGAAGCAAACTCTTTTACTGAAATATCAGAAAATTATAATGTATTAGATGAAATGCCAATTATTAAAAATAGTATTCTTAAAGGTATGAATGATTTTGCTAATAATTTTTTAAAATACAAAAATGAATTTAAAATTACAACATCTTGGTTTACTAAAACAGAAAAAAATCAATTTTCTATTATGCATAACCACGCTAATAGTATGTTTAGTGCTGTATATTATTTTGATAATAATTTAAACTCCGAAATAAGATTTGAAAAAAAATCTTTAAGTATGTTTGAATTAGCACCATATGAACATAATGATTACAATTCAGGTACAATTACAATGTCAATAGAAAATGAAACATTAATAATATTTCCTTCTTACTTACCTCACCAAGTAATGCAACATAAAGACGATAGCGTAAGAAAGTCTTTAGCTGTTAACTTTTTACCTGTTGGAGTAATTGGAAATGGAAATGGAAGTGCGAGTATAGTATAATGAATATTACCATGTACAAAATGTTTACTGTCGGTGCTGTGAGTACAAAATTAGATTTAAACTTAAAAGGTTTTTGTGAAGCAATATACTCAAAAACTAAAGATTATAATAATACAAAATCAAATGTAAACGGCTGGCAATCTTCAAATATTATAGAAATTGCACCTGAAGAATTTAAAAATTCTATTATGACTTTAGCTAATTCATATGCAAAATCAATACATTTAAATAAAAATTTAAAAATATCTAATATGTGGATTAACAGAAATCCACCAAACTCTTATAATAAAGAACATCTACACCCACATTGTTTATTTGCAGGTGTTTATTATGTTACTGTACCTGAAAATAGTGGTAAAATTAAGTTTATTACACCAGCTGAAAATATGATTTATGATTGGCAAAGTCATTATTTTGATGAATTTAATGAGTTTAACTCAGATGTTTGGTGGTTACCTGTTGATGATAATGTTATGCACATTTTTCCAAGTTGGTTAAAACATGATGTTACTGTGAATAAATCAAATGATACAAGGGTATCAATATCTTTTAATATAATTATAGAGGAATAAAAAATATGCGAGGCAAAAAAATCCTTATAATGGGATTACCAGGTTCAGGCAAGACGACATTGGCAGAAAAATTAGTACCAATGCTTAATGCAGTTTGGTTAAATGCTGATAGAGTAAGAGAAGAATATGATGATTGGGATTTCACACCAGAAGGTAGAAAACGACAAGCACAAAGAATGAATGACTTGGCAAATAAAGCCGTAAGAGATGGTAGAATTTGTATTGCTGATTTTGTTTGTCCATTACCACAAACAAGAGAAGAATTTGATGCTGATTATACAGTATGGGTAGATACTATTAAAGAAGGCCGTTTTGAAGACACAAATAAATTGTTTGTACCACCAAAAACATATGACTTTAGAGTACCAACTCAAAGGTCTGAATTTTGGGCAATTCGTATTGCTGATGATATTAAACCATATGTTTGGGACGATAAGAAACCAACAGCACAAATGTTAGGTAGATGGCAACCTTGGCACGAAGGACACCAATCTTTGTTTGAAGAAATGCTAACTAAGACAGGCCAAGTACAGATTATGGTAAGAGATGTGCAAGGTGTAGGTGACAATCCGTTTAACTTTGATACTGTAAAAGAAAATATACATCAAGCCTTATCAAAAGCATATAAGAATAGGTATCAGGTTATGCTTGTTCCTAACATTACCTATATAGGATACGGTAGAAAAGTTGGGTACAAGATTGAAGAAATTGTTTTGCCTGAAAATATACAAAAGATTTCTGCCACCGATATTAGAAACAAAATGAAAAGTGAAGGCAAATTATAGAATGACAAATTGGGATAAACAAAAACAAAATTTAAATAGTTTTGGCATCTTAACAGTTGATAGTGTTTCACCAGATGTGTTAGATTATTTAAAAAATAATCATAATTACAATACTGATAAACCATGGAACAAAAATTTAGCAGGTCAAATTGAACAAGAGTATGAGTTTAAAAATAGACCTTCTTATGTAGATGATTTTATTTTAGACCAAACCAATCAACCCTTAATACAAAAACATACAGATAATATTAGTATGTTATCGTCTAATAAACCTTTTTATTTAAAATCATTATGGATAAATTTACAAAAAAAATATGAATTTAATCCTATGCATACACATTCAGGTGTTTATTCATTTATTATCTTTTTACAAATACCTTATAATTTAGATGATGAAGATAAGGTTTTTCCTAAAAGTAGTGGCGAAACTCCTGCAACATCAAGGTTAGCGTTTATAGTTAATGATTTTATGGGAGCGGCTAAAGATATTACAGTTAGTGTAGATAGAAGTTTTGAGGGTAAAATGTTAATGTTTCCTGCTAGTCTAAATCATATGGTTTACCCTTTTTACACAAGTGATGATTATAGAATAACTGTGTCTGGAAATATTTGTTTTTGGGTTGATTAATGAATGAATTTATTTTAGATAAATCTACACTCATAGGCGGTTGGTATATGCCTGAAGAATTGTGTGATGATATAATAAAATATTATAATTCAAATAAAGATTTGCAATACAAAGGAGTTGCAGGTGGTGGAGGTGGTGGTAAACCACATTCAAATGAAGCAAATTCAGATGTAAAAGATTCCGTAGATATGATGATATATGAAGATGATATATCTGAACCTTTTGGAAGTTATAGACTTTTATTACAAGAATGTTTAGATAATTACATAAAAAAATATGAAGATGTAAATGGAAATAAAAGATTTAATATTAATGAACCATATAATATACAATATTATGAAATAGGAGGTGGTTTTAAAAAGTGGCATTTTGAAAATGCTGGAAGAAGAGATAGACTTTTAGCTTTTATGACTTATTTAAATGATATTGAAGATGGTGGTACAGAATTTAAATATCAAGGTTTAACCACACCTGCAAAAAAAGGATTAACTTTAATATGGCCTGCTAACTGGACACACACTCATAAAGGGCAGATAAGTAATACAAAAGAAAAATATATAGTTACAGGATGGTATAGTTTTAATGCTTGACATAAAAGAATTAACTTTAGAACAACACAAAAATGCTGAAAGACAAGAGTTTGTAAAAATACTCATGTCTGGCCATATAGGCCATAAACTATATGCCACATATTTGTATAATCAATTTCAATGTTATTCAGTATTAGAAAAATATGGTTTACATAACTCATTGTTCAGAGATACTCCAGGTCTATTAAGAGCTGAACATATCTTATATGATTTTAAGTCTTTTGAAATAGATACACCTGAAATTACAGATAGTACAAAAGAGTATATTGAACATATTGAATCTATACAAGACGAAGCAATGAAATTATATGCTCACATTTATGTTAGACATATGGGAGATTTATCTGGTGGCCAGATGATACGAAGAAAGACGCCTGGTCCTAATAGATATTATAAGTTTAAAGATAAAGAGATTGGTGATTACAGACGAATTGTAAAAGAAACTATTAATACATACTTAAATGTATATGAACATTCAGTCGTACCTGAAGCAATTTATTGTTTTGAAAGTGCGACAAAACTATTTAAAGAAATGAAGGAACTACATGATTTGGGATAGACTAATTAAGTGGAAAGAC
>Ga0222719_10005814_pt1 | contig 10577 bp, 14 predicted proteins | sample C33_34DmetaG_FD_165039 | JGI IMG/M metagenome (GOLD analysis project Ga0222719, IMG submission 165039) | Estuarine water microbial communities from San Francisco Bay, California, United States - C33_34D | ecosystem: Environmental > Aquatic > Marine > Unclassified | place: USA: California...
GGTACAGAAAAAGTAGACATATAATTTTATAACGATGCAGACTTAACAGACCTAGACTCCATGTCAGCATCTGTAGACCCTATTAAAAAGTTAGTCGTATGGAACTATAAAAATGTGGACGGTGGTCGTAGTATTCTAGTCTACAACTGGCAACTGAATAAATGGTCAAGGGTAGAAACATTGACTACAGGTGTAGGTAGTATTACAACTACGGGTTACACATTAGAAGGTTTAGAAACGGTATTGGGATATACAGACCTAGATGCTTTACCTGCATCACTAGATGACAGATTATGGGTGGGTGGTAAGTTCTTATTTGCAGGATTTAAAGATGCAAACATTGTGACCTTTACAGGTTCTACATACAATTCAGAACTAATTACACCAGACCTAGAACTCGGATATAACTCTGTAGTTACCCTTGCTAGACCACAAATAGATAATGGTAGTGCAACTATTAAAGTCGCATCTAGACGAGAACTAGACGATAACATTGCATTTGGTTCATCTGTAACCACATCATCTGAAGGTCGTGCTAGTTTAAGAAGTGCAGGTCGTTATCACAGACTATCTGTAAGCCCTACAGGTAACTGGACAAACGCAGTAGGAGTAGATATAGAAGTTAAACCACAAGGTGGTCGATAATGCAGTTTAGACGATTACAACCACAGTATGCAGATACTCGTGAGATTGCAGAGGTGACTAATCTTATCCTCAATGGTAAGACTAATAACACAGGCACATTTGAATTAGCAACTGGTGGAGCAACAACAACCACTATATATAATGAGCGTATTAGTCCTGACTCACAAATCATTATTGTGCCATTAACATTAAGTGCTGCTGCAACTAATGCTTACCCTTATGGAACATTTGAGCAACGAGCAGATATTAATTTTGCAACTGCAAATACACCACAAGTGCTAACACTATCAGATTCTGATTTTACAATAGGAATGTCTTTAGCAAGTAGTCAAATTACTGTTGATTATGCAGGTGTATACGATTTACAAGTCTCTTCATTATTTGTAAATACTGATGTGCAAATTCACGAAGCATATCTTTGGATAAGAGTAAATGGAACAGATGTTCCTCATACCGCAACCAAGTTTAGTGTAGTTGAAAGTCATGGGGGTGTAAATGGTTATATGCCTATTAATATTCATCACCCAGTAGAATTAGCTGCTAATGATTATTTAGAGGTAGTAGGTTCAGTAGACAATACTGGCATTTATTTAGAAAATTACACTTCACAAACAACACCTTTTGTGAGACCTGCTATTCCTGCATTGATGGTAAATTTACAAATGATAGACCCATCACAAACAACAGGTTCAGCACATGAACTTTATGTTAGTGCAAAGATAAAAGGTGAAGCAACAGTAACACATTTACCTAATAGCATTGCAGGAAAACAGTATGGGTATGTTATAATTGGATAGTGTATATCTTACAAAATAGTACATTATGGAAACTAATTTATTTGTAGTCCCTACTACACACATCCATCAATTTTGGCATCTTGCTGAAAAACATTTACAAAGAGCTATAGACACTGGAAACGGTGAATTTACTATAGACCAATTAAAACAATTTGTATCACAAGGTAATTCTGTTCTTTTACTTATTATGAAAGAAAAAGAATGTCTTGGTGCATTAACAGTCCAATGGGTTATGTATCCTAACGACAAGGTTGCGTATATCACTTATATAGGTGGTTACACAGACCATAAATGTTGGAATCAATTTCTCATCTGGGTCAAGAATAACGGTGGAACTAAAGTTCAAGGTTCTACTGCAAAAGAATCCATTGTCAGATTATGGCGAATAAAATGGAACATGAAACCTAAATATACATTAATGGAGTATACACTATGATTTACGATTATTTCCCAGAGCTAGACGGTAACCAATCTGTCGACAATGGCAAGATGGGTAGACAGTTATTTAAAGGCGGTGGTGGAGGTGGTAGTACACAAACTACACAAAACCAATTAGACCCTACTGTTCGACCATTTGTTGAATACGGCTTACAAGAAGCTAAACAATTATATCAATCAGATACTCCACAGTATTACCCATATCAAACTTATGTAGACCCATCAGCACAAACACAGTCTGCATTACAGGCTGCACAAACAAGAGCACTAGCTGGTAGTCCATTAGTCCCAGCTGCTCAACAACAACAGTTGGCTACAATACAAGGTCAGAATTTAGGGTTAAATCCATACTTTGCTAACGCACTACAAGGTGCAGCAGGGGTTGCTACTACACAGTTCCAAGATGCTTTATCTAACATTGCATCTCAAGCCTCACAAGCTGGTCGTTATGGTTCTGGTGCTATGGGTAACTTACAAGACAGAGCATCTACCAATCTAGCTAAAGAACTTACAAGCAGAGCTGGTGAATTAGCTTATCAAAACTATGCAGCTGAAAGAGCTGCTCAAGAAAGAGCAATTCAACAAGCACCTGCATTAGCACAAGCTGATTACCAAGATATTCAACAGTTACTTAATGTTGGTCAAACAGCAGAAGATTACCAAAGACAAGCACTTGAGGCTGATATTGGTAGATTTGAGTTTGAAGAAAACAAACCATACACTAAACTACAATCTTACTTATCTGCTGCATACGGTGCTCCGATGGGTCAGGTATCTACAACAGAATCTTCAGGAGGAGGTAAGTAATGTGGAATTTTATTATACCAGCAGCGGTTGGAGCTTTAACTTCTGCGGCAATGGGTAAAGACCCAATACAAGGAGCTGTTGTTGGAGGTGTTTCTGGTGGTTTGTTAGGTGGCATGGAAGGTAATCTATTTAATCTAGGTTCATCTACAGCTACAGCAGCAGGGACAGGTGCAGCTACATCAGGAGCAACAGCATTTGGTGCATCTCAAGCTCCAGCAGCTTTAGCATCAGGAGTTGGTAGTGGTGCTGCCACAGGAGGAACTACTAGTTTATTAGGAAGCACAACAGGTAACGCTATTCCTGCCTACGATATGGGTATGCAAGGCGTTAATGCTAACATTGGTGGATTTACTGCCCCAGTTCAATCATCACAAGTTCTTTCAAACAATATTCAGCCAATTAGAAATTCTGCAGGAGAAATAATTGGTCCTGATATGTCAAGAACACAGCAATTTATAGATACTACTCCAAGTGCTACAAATGTTAACTTTGGTACTGTAGACCCTAATACATTAGATTACACTCAAGGGCAAAGAGTGCAAGATAAATTTGGTTATGCAGATGGTGTTGCAAATAAAGCTAACCTTGAAATTGGACCAGATATGAGTCAGGTTACAAAGCCAGATGCAAGGGATTTATCTAAAGCTGGTGGATATGAAAAACCATTATATGAAAGAGCATATGATAGTATTATTGGTGCAGTTAAAAAAGACCCATTAGGAACTTTGGGAACTGGTGCTTTAGTTGCAACATCATTAAATCCTAGAAGACCTCAACCACAAATATCTGGAGGTGGTGGTGGCGGTATAACTAAAGGAACACCTCCTCAATCAGCAGGACAAATATTAAAAGTAAAACGACCAACACGATTCGCATAAGGAAAATAAAATGGCAGACGGATATTACGATATAGATATTAATAAACTTTTAGGTATCAATCCTACATTACCTCAAGGTTTATTAGAAAATGACCCAAATCTAGCTACAGATGCGTTCTCTAAACAGATATTTGGCGGTCTTGAGGGTTTGACACAAGCTCAACAAAACTATGCTGGCACTCCAGAGACTATCTTAAGAACATTGCTTGGTATGAAAACTGGTAGACAGACTGCTTATGATGCTGCTACTAAAAGATATCAAACAAGGCAAGATATATTAAAAGACCAGTTAGGCATTAAAAAGCTAACAGGTGAAGTAGAAATGCAACCATATCAAAAAAGAAAATTAATGGTTGAGACTGGGGATGCTGAAAATAAATTTTACGAAAGTAGTATAAGAGCAAAATCTATCAAAACAAGATTAAGGCAGCTAGAAGAGCAAGGAAGATATGCAGAACTAGATAGATATGCTCAAAATCCAGACGAATTTATTAAAATGGAAGCTGCTGCAGATATTAAAAATAAAGTATTTGATGATGATACTATATCTGCTGCCATGTCTATTGGTTTAAATCCAAATAATAGAGACTTATGGGGTGAACAAGATTGGGCAAATTTAGATGTATTGTTGCAAGCACCAAATATAGAAGAAGCTAATAAAATTAATTTAGAAAATAGAAAGGCTCATGCCGCAGACAGAAGCAATATACCATTAAATCAAATTAAAGATAGAAATACTTTAGCTAAAGAAATAAGAATGGGTGGAAGAAATGTTACATTAATTAAACAGCAGAATGGTCAAGCTCAACAATCCAATGAGCCTGTTGATTTGGAATTTTACAATCCAACATTTGAAGAATTACAAAAAGGTAAAATTAATGCAGGCACAGACCCTAGATTTCCAGAAGGTGCAATATTTGGCTCTGATGGAGTTAATTATACTCAAGCTCAATGGGATGCAATGGGAGAAAATTATAGGCGTGCAAGAAGAAAAGGTCTTGAAAGAAAAACTCAAGTAGAATTTGAGGAAAAAGTAAATGATAATGCTGCTAAATCAGGTGGTATGAATGAATATTTATTTAGAAATATTGATAAAACCAATAGAGTTATTGAAGAAATAGTTTCTAAACCAGAATTTTTAGAAGATTTAGCATCTGTAGGTGGTCGTGCTATTACTAATCTTAATCTTGGTAAATATGGTTTCACATCTGATGTTCAAGATATTCAAAACTTATTTAATCTTGTTAAAAACCAACAATTTATTAATGAAATTCAAAACATGAGAGCAAATAATCCAACTGGTGGAGCTGTTGGTAATGTTTCTGATTTCGAAGTTAAAATGTTTATGAACGCTGCTGCAGCTTTACAAGAGGGTGGTTCAGCAAAATTTATGTTCAATGAATTAAAAAGACTTCATGAGTTTGGAAAAAGAGGAATGAGGGACCAGCAAAAAAAATATAGAGAGCTATATGGAAATGATAATGCCTCAATTAATAATTTTGATTATTACAGTGCAGACTCTTATACTGATATTCCTGAATGGGATGATGCAATTTCTCAATCAGGTCAGAATAAAACATTAAAGAAAAAAATTAAAGTTGAAAAGATAGGTTAATATGGCTAAATATAAAATAACTATTCCAGATGAAGGCACATTTCAGATTGAGTCCGATGTTGAGCTAACTAATGATGAGGCTATTCAGGCAGTCTATGACCAGATGCAAAGCCAAGAACCAAAAACAGCTGGTGGTTTGGTTAGTAATGTTGGCACAGATATAGGAAATATAGCAAAAGGAACACTTGCTGCTGCAGCTAATCCGCTAGACACTACTGGGGGTATTGCAGACATTGCCACTACTGGTGCTGTAAATATGCTTCCTAAACCTCTTGTAGATGCTTTATTTGCATACGAAAAAGACCCAACATCTATGCAATACAAGCTAAACCAATACTTTAAAAATAGCCCATATCTAGATTTTCTCTATACTGCACCTAGAGAACAGTACGAAAAGATGGGAACAGAAATGGGCAAAGAATTAAAAGAGCTTGCTACGGTTGAAGGATTTACTAATAGGATGTATGAAAAACCAGTGACATCTTTATTAGAATTAACTGGTGCTGGAAGATTTATTACTACTCCAGTAAAAACAACAAAATATGGCGGTATGTTTAATAAAGCATTTGAAGTTGCTGACCCTACACAACTTGTTACCAAACCTGCTGGATATGCATTTGAAAAAATATCAGATGCTCCACAAATAAAAGCAGCACAATATGCACCAGAATTAGAAAAAGTAAAATCATTTGTTCAATCTGGATTTGTCATACCTCCCAGTCAAGCCAAAGGAACTGGAATAATTAAAAAAACAACAGAATCATTGCTTGGTGAAAAAACTCCATACAAAGCATCTCAAATAAATCAACAAGTTGTAAACTCAAAAATAAGAAAATTTTTAAATGTAGGAGAGGATGTTCCTCTTGAAAATGCAATGGAAGTGATTAGCAAAAGAACACAGCCTATATACGATGAAGTTGCAAAAATTAAGCCTATTCGTGTATCTAAAGCACAAACAGTTCCTCAATCAACAACAGGTGCAATGAGAGAAGTTATTGAATTGCCACCTAAAAAGATTTCAGATAAAAAAACAAGAAGTGGTCAGCAAATACTAACAGATTTAGAAAAGCAAAGAGCTAATACATCCAAATTATACAAAGATGCTAAAAACAAAGCTGCTCGTGATAATAATGCAAATATAGAAGGATATAAAAAAGCAGAATCAGCATTAAAAAAACAACAAAAATTAGAAAATGAATTAGAAGAATTAGCTTCTTTATCTGGAAACAAAGATTTAGCTGCTAGATTAAAAGACGCTAGAGCTGAAAGAGCAAAAGGGCATTCTATAGAAAATTCTATAGATAAAGGTGATTTAAATGCTACATTATTTGCTAAACAAAATAAGAAAAGATATGTTACAGGAGAAGGTAAAGAAATTATAGACTTTGCTGAAGCATATCCTAATTTAGTTAAGAGACAAAAAGCACCAGACATTATTCCTAGAACATTAAGAGATATTACCAAACAAGGTATTGAGGCTGGTTTAGCTTTCCAGTTCTTGGGCGGACCTCTTGGTGTTGCTGGTCTTTATGGAGCTAAAGCTGTTACTCCATCATTATTATTAGGCAAGAAATCTCAAGCTGCATTAGGTATGGCAGACTTTATGCCTACAGGTTCTAGCCTATTAAGAGGATTAGCCAATCAACCAGCAGTTACAGGAGCTGCATATATACCTAGCTTATTAGAATCATCTGATATAGAAGACTTACCGTATTTATGATATGGCACACATTAAAATTACCCCCTATAAACTTATACAACGCACCAAGAAAGGATTCTAATGGAAATGGACCACACAGAAGCACGACTGAACACTCATGAAGCAATATGCAAGGAACGCTATGAGTCAATCTGTGCGAGACTAACAAGACTTGAAAGAATAATGATTGGTATGACTGGGGGTATTCTTTTTATCTTAATCCATATTGCATTAAAAATGAACTAATATGGACAGACTAACTGCCCTTATTGTATCTTGTTTATTAGTTATTTTATTTTGGGTTCATCATGCGTATTCTGCTGAAACTACTATCAAATATTCTGGGATGCCTGTCCCATCTGCTATGTCTCCTAGTATCAGTGCTTTCTCTAATGATATGTGTAAGTCTGGAGTTAGTGGTGGAGCCAATACAGGTGTTATCTCAATATCTGGTGGAGCTACTGTAACAGATGAGAACTGTGAGCGTATTAAGTTATCTAAAGTCTTAAATGATTTAGGTCTTAAGGTTGCAGCAGTTGGTGTCTTGTGTCAAGATGAACGAGTATTTGAGGCTATGCTACAAGCTGGTTCTGCCTGCCCTATTAAAGGGGCTATCGGTGATGCTGCTGAACGAGCATGGTATGAACTTAAACCAGAAGTATTTGTGAGGTTATATGGCAAGGATTACGAGCCTCCTACTGTTACTTATCCAATGGAGTAATGTATATGCGTGGAGTTGTTGGTTTGATAATGGGGAAGATGGTTGGTATGATGGCACGAGCATGGTCTGTGAAGGTATCTCTGTTGAAGAAAGTATTGAGAATCATTATTGTGTTTGGTACAGACCTGATGACCCTTACTGCACACAGTATCAAGAGCCTATATGCGTGGATAGTATTGAATATCAAACACTATCTTGTCCCCCAAATTATAGTGGAGGAATACAACAAAGTAGAACCTATGTTTGTAAACAAGCAAGCTGGACAGATTGGACGACTACTTCTGATAACTGTACCGCTAACCCTCCTACTTGTGTTGCTTCATTTGATTCTAGGACTTTATCATGTCCTCAAGGATTTGATGGTCAAATTACTGAAACGAGGATAAGTTCATGCCCAAATCCATATGGCACAGAAGTATGGAGCGATTGGTCAGAATCGCAGAACTCATGCACTCAAAGTACTACAGACCCAGTAAGTCCAATATCAGTGACATCCCCTACAAGCCCTGTGTCTCCCATGCCCATAGAGTCTGTAATTGCACCGACAATAGATGTACCGCAGACGACTAATGAACCTACAATAGAATCAGTCATCCAAGAAGAAATCAGCGATACGAGTGATAAGGTCGAGACAAGCACTAGCAGCGAGACTAATAGCACCAAAGAAGTAAAAGAAAACAAACAAGATGGGGACAAAGAAGATTCTAAAGACAATGTAGATAATGTCGTTGATAATCGCAAAGAAATTGTTCATGGCTTTGGATTAGTCCTTTCATTAGAAATATTAAATAAACCGTTGGAATTTTACCAACCACTATTAACTGATATGTTCAGTATAACACAGGAGTTCCCAATTAATGCAGATACCAGAAAGTTTCAACTTGACCTTCTCAAAAGGAACGATGTCGAAGATTATTATAATAGTATTTCCGATAGTGCTTGGGAGCGGCTACGCAGGGGTGACATTTTACAATAAAATGTTAAAGACCATAGAAGCTACCAGTAAGTTCACAATAATAGAAGATAATATTAAAGAGTTAAAACTGCAAGTATCAGCTATCAAGGAACGACAATTAGAGGGGCTAGATACCAATGTTAGGTTACAAGAAAAAGTTGCTGATGCGTATGTGCTTGCAAAAGAAAGCAATGCAGTTGCTCTATCAACACAAAGAGAACTCAAGGCATCAACAGCAGCAACCAAATCAGAAGTAGAAACTATGATTCGTTCTGTAGAAGATAAACTTGATATAATTAAAAGGTCAGTGACTAATCCTTTAGACAGAAGATGAAAATAGATATTAAAACAGTTAAAGCAGTTTACTCTATGTTGATTGCTACAAGCGTTTTAAGAGAATTAGGACTTCCTCCTGTAGACGAAATTGAATTTGAATTATTGCCTGTATCAGATAAGGTCATGGCAACCTATACACCAGACCCAGATACCATAGGTGTTTGTCCTGAACGACATAGATTCTTGACTAGCCTCATTAAGTCTATGGTGCATGAAATAATACACATGGCTAATCATTATTATGGTAAATCTTATTTACGACATGATAAAAATTTTGAGCAATTAAGAAAAAAAATAGCTGATGAATTTGGCTTTGATGAAAACGAAATATAGGAGATAGTATGGTGTGGACAGCATTAATTGGACCAGTTGCAGGTTTGTTAGATAAGTTTATAGAAGATAAAGACCAGAAGAATCAGTTAGCACATGAGATTGCTACGATGTCAGAAAAACACGCACAAGAGTTAGCTAAAGGACAGATAGAGGTCAACAAAGCAGAGGCATCCCATCGCTCCCCTTTAGTTGCTGGCTGGAGACCTTTTATAGGCTGGGTATGCGGAATAGCTTTAGCTTGGCATTTTGTACTATCTCCTGTTATAATATTCGTAGCAGCGTGGTTTAATGTTGTATTACCTGCCTTACCTGAATTTGATATGGGCTCTTTAATGACTGTATTAATGGGTATGTTAGGCTTGGGTGGACTACGCACATTTGAGAAAACAAAAGGGTTGACTAAATGAAGTTGTCACCACATTTTAGTTTAGAAGAATTAACACATTCAGATACGGCTGTTAGGTTAGGTATTGATAATACCCCTACAGTTGAAGTCATTGATAATTTAACATTTTTAGCGAAAGAATTAGAATATGTCCGAGATGTACTTAACGCTCCTATGCTTATTAGCTCTGGGTACAGGGGTGTGCTTCTTAATGATTATTTGGGAAGCAAGCGAACTTCTAGCCACATCAAAGGCTTGGCGGTTGACTTTATCAGTCCTAGCTTTGGTAATCCCCATAGCGTTGTTGAAGCTATAATATTAGCTAACATTAATTACGACCAAGTTATCCTTGAATTTGATAAGTGGGTGCATTTATCATTTCATCCTACAGAGCCTCGTAAGCAGGCACTCATCATTGATAAGAAAGGGACACGACCCTTTGAAGATATTACTTCTTGATATAGAAACATCTCCTAATACCGCCCATGTTTGGGGTTTATACAATCAGAATGTTAGTTTGAATCAACTGATGGAGTCTAGCTATGTCATGTGTTGGGCTGCTAAATGGTTAGGTCAAAAAGATGTTTACTTTAGTTCTATGATGGAAACATCTCATAAGAAGATGGTCAAAGAAATCTACAAACTATTAGATGAAGCAGATGCAGTCATTCATTACAATGGCACAAAGTTTGATATACCTACTCTCAATAAAGAGTTTCTACTATTAGGACTAACTCCACCATCACCTTATAGAGAGATAGACCTATTAAGAACTAGCCGTAGTAAGTTTAAATTTCCTAGTAATAAACTTGACTATGTTGCTCAAGCATTAGGTTTAGGTGAAAAGGTTAAACATATTGGTCATGAACTGTGGATACGGTGCATGAACAAAGATAAACAGGCTTGGGATATGATGAAGAAGTATAATATCCAAGATGTTGTATTGTTGGAAAAGGTCTATGAAAAGA
>Ga0222719_10005815_pt1 | contig 10575 bp, 8 predicted proteins | sample C33_34DmetaG_FD_165039 | JGI IMG/M metagenome (GOLD analysis project Ga0222719, IMG submission 165039) | Estuarine water microbial communities from San Francisco Bay, California, United States - C33_34D | ecosystem: Environmental > Aquatic > Marine > Unclassified | place: USA: California...
TGGCCTTCTTTCCGCTCGCAAACAAGTCATTCGAGAACCACATGTCCGCAGCCTTGACGGCGTTTTTCTTTTGCTTAGTGCCGAGATCGACGACGAGCGGGTTTGCATCTTTCTTCGACTTGGACTTTTTACCTTTAGGCGCGTCCTCGTCCTCGTCTGCGTCGTCCCACTCGAGCTCGTCGCTGTCCGACTTGAATTCGTCGTCCGCGGGGTCGCTCGCGTCGTCGTCGTCTCCGTCTTCGTCGCTTGAGTCTTCGTCGTCCAACTCCCCCGCGCCGAGTTCAGTGCGCCTATCTCTACCCTTGCTAGCCTCGGTGAACTTTTCACCCTTTTTCTGTCGACGCGCCTTGTACATGTCCCACATGTCATCGACTTCTTTATCTAATCTTCGCTCGTCCTCTTCGGTGTCGGAATCGGCGTCCGAGTCGTCCTCTGGCTCCTCGTCGCTATCGCGCGCGGCGTCGATGCCCGGCGTCGGCGCCTTGGAGACGACGTCGAGCGCACCTTTGGTTTTGATGCGCGCGAGCGAGAACAAATCCATCTCTTGCTCCACGATCGCCTCGCCGCTGCTCGCCAACCCTCTCGCGACGCGAAGACGCTCCTTGGCTTTGATTTTAGCCCTCTTCTTCTTGTCTCGTCTGGCTTGGGCATCCATCGAGTTTTTCAACTCGCTCATCTCGTCCAAGAGTTGATCCTTTTCATCGCCGGCGTTTTCGTCATCGCTATCGCCAGCTTCTTCTTCGTCGCCGGATGACTCGTCGGAGGAATCCTCGTCGTCGTCTTCGCCGCGTTTGCCGCCTTTGCGAGCGTGCTTCTTCTTTTCGAGTCCCGCTTGCTTACGAATCGTCATGCGCCATCGAAGCAAGAGCTTGAAGTCAGCCTTTCCTAAAACACCAAGATCGCTCATCAACGAACGAATTTCATCCGTCGTCGTCGGGTGATTGTCGAGATCCATCCATCCTTCCTCGGGCGGTTCCAAACCTTTTCGATTCTGCGTCGAGAAAAAGTCAAATCGGTCAGTCGTCGTCGTCGTCGTCGTCGGATCCCAGAGAGAAAAAGTCACAAAAGTACGAGCGATCGAAAGCCTCAGATGGGTAAACGGCATTGTACTATAGGTTTGTTTCAGCAGGGGCTCTGACCTCCCTTCAAACAAACTGTGAAGCTGTATCTTCATAAGCTTTCGATCGCCGCGAGAAAAACGTCGCGCTCTCGACGACGCACCTTGCCGTCCAAAATAAACGTGTGATGACTCCCAAGCATTTCTCCCGGCTTTTCGTTCACGATGAATTCTTCCGCCGTGCATTCTTTGTACAGCGTGGACACGCCGTCTTCGTAACCGCTACGATTCCGCTTTCGCTTGCCGTTGTCCTTCGTGACGTCGAGCGGCTGAATCTCCGCCTCGGTGTCCGCAAACAAATGCCTCGCATCCAATAATCTTGGATCAATCTTCGTCGGCGCCAGGTACCCACTACACACCACGTAAATTTCAGCCGAGGTTCCGCGCGACGCCACGGGCTTGGTGCTCTCAACCTTTTTAAACAACTGTTGAAACGCGTACAACAACGCGTGATACTCGACGCTCCGGAAAACCTTCGTCACGAACCACCCTCCCGGCCCCAAAAACTCCGTCGCCAGCCGCAACGAATCCAACGTCAGCGCCGCCTGCGTGTACGACTCCTTCGCGAAGTTCCCACCGACGTTCGGCGCCCCATCGTGTATCACCACGTCGTACTTTAATCCCTGCGGCGTCACGCGTTTCAGCGCCGCGCGACAGCTCTGCGTCGTGATATCCTCCACCAGCGTCGTCACCCCTCGAATCGGTCGAATCGGCGCTAAATCCACCCCCACGATCGTCGAGCTCATGGGCATGTATTTCTGCGCCACTTGCAGCCATCCACCGGGCGCGGCGCACAGATCCATGCACGCGCGCGCCTTTGACAAAAAGTCATACTTCCGGTTCAACTGCACGAGCTTAAACGCCGCGCGCGAGCGGAACCCTTGCTCCTTGGCGAGGTAGTAGTACTTATCTGCGATCGATCGCGCGCATCTCGCGCGCTCGCGGGTCAGTCTGGCGCTCGCGCGCGTCGACGCGGCGTCGATTCGGTTTGCGGCGGCGGCGGCGGCGGCGCAACTCGCGCGCGTCTCGCGCGCGGCTCGCGCGTCGCGCGCGGCTCGCGCGCGGCGAACGACGTCGTACCTAATCGATGCTTCCCCTTGGCGCGTTTGCCCATGCCTGCGGCGACGCGAGGCGCGAGGCGCGGAGTGCGACGCGACGCCCGGGATACTTTGACAAAAAGTCATGCTTCCGACAGCGTCGGACGCTCGAATGGATGGGAAAGGGCGATGCGCGAGCGATCAAAGGACATCGCGCGATTAATATTAAGCGTCGACGTTATCGGGCGTGCCCGGGGCGGGCGGGGCGTCGGGAGCGACGACGCCGAATTCTTCGGCGCGTTGCGCGACGAATCGAAGGAGGTCGTTGGCGCGCGCCTCGACGGCGACGGCGGCGTCGGCGTCGGCGAATGATTCCGGTGGGAACATCGTGGACAGTCGATTGAGCATGCGCAGGAGGTGCGTCGCGCCGTACGCCTCGCTCGGACGCGCGTAGACGGGGTTGTGCCATTCGTCCTTGTACAGCAAGGACGCGTCGAGCGCGGCGTTGAAGGACTCTTCAAAGCCTCGAACGATGGCGCGCGTGCGCGCGGCGGTGACTCGCTGCGTGGAGGTCTTCGTCCTCGCCGGATCGGCGCGATCGGCGACGAATCGGTCCAGAATGTTCGCGACGTTGACTCGAGGGGCGACGTACGCGCGCGGATCGACGCCGCGCGAGTCTTCGTAGTCGCGAAGGAGCGCCTTGCGCAGCGCCGTCGGCACGTTGACGCGAATCGTCCTCGCGACGCGCTCTTCCTCCGTGAGCTCCGGATCCGCCGCCGAGGGCTGCGCCTTCGCCGCACCGCGCGCCTCCGCGCTCTTCCCGACCGCGCGCTTCGCGACCGCGCGCGCGTCGTCGCCGCGTCTCGCGCTCGCGCCTCTCGGCGCCGCGTTCGAGCTCGCGCGCGCCGCCGTCGCCGCCGTCGTCTTCGCCCCTCCCACTCGCCCTTCCTTCCCGTGCTTCGGCGCGATGCTCGCCTTCCCCAACTCGGCCAAACGCCTTTCCCGCATCCTTCGCTTCGAGACGCGACTCTGTTCATTCTTCCACAACCGCCGCCGTTCCCTCGCCTCCGCCTCCGTCTCGTTCGGCGTCGCCGCCGGCGCCTTCCTCCGCTTCCCCCCTCGCGCCTGCTCGACCGCCCCGTTCGCTCGCGCGCGTTTCTGTTTCTCCCGCGCCTCCGTCGCGTCGAGCGGTCGCAGCGCCGCCGCGTCGACCCACTCGTCGTCCCGTCTCGGGTGGTGGTACCCGCCGTACCTGACCAAGTACTCGCCTCGGCCGTCGTCTCGCGCCCGCGCGCCGACGATCGTCGCGTTCACCGCGTCGTCGCCCTCCAAACGAATCGCCTTCGCGCCGAGTTCAAATCCAGAAATCGCTTTCGACGTCGCGCGCGGCGTTCGCGCCGGTCGCGCGCGCGCGGCGACGTCCGGGACCGCGCGCGTCGCCGCGAGCACCGCGGCCTTGGCCGCGGCGAGCATCGCGCGTCGAAAACGACGCGACGCGACGCGATGTGGAGATTTGAAATCTTTGAAATCTCGACACTCGAGCGCGCGCCGCGGGACGCGCGAGGCGTCGCGCGCGACGACGGACGCGCGCGCGGGCGCGCGGACGGACGACGCGCGACGCGCGACGCGCGAACGCGCGGCGCGAGCGACGCGCGACGCGAATCATCGGAATCATTCATGACGGTTGGATAACGAACGACCGCGTTCGAATGGCGACGACGACGACGACGCGATGCGACGACGACGACGGCGCTCGACGCGCGCGGGACGCGCGGGGGAAATTACTGGACGCGCGGGCGCGACGAGACGCCGCGCGCGAGGCGGTGCGAGAGGCGCTGACGCGACCGAGCGCGACGACGCGGTCGAACGCGGCGACGACGACGGCGCTCGAGGAGGGACGACGACGGCGCGTCGGGGACGCGCGACGCGAGATCGACGCGCTGCGGGAGGTTTTGAAGATCGAGCGAGCGGCGCTGGAGGCGGCGCGGACGAGGATCGAGGCGATGGAGGCGACGGAGGCGGAGGCGTACGCGACGCTTCGGGACGCCGAGCGCGCGGCGCTCGAGGTGGAGGTGCCGTGCGCCATGGCCGAGGTCGAGCACGAGTTTCGCGCGGTGAGCGCGGCGAGGGCGTTGGAGACGCGACGGGCGATGGTGAGGCTGCGAGCGCTGCTGCCGGTGAGGATCGATGAGGAACGAGGGAGCCGCGAGGCGCCGCGAGGCGTGCGCGCGTGCGAGTGGCGAGTGCCGGACGCGATCGACGATCGAGGGTTCGACGCGCACGAACTCGCGGCCGGGTTGGGGGCTTTGATGCATTTCAGCGCGCTCGCGTCGCGGTATCTCGACGCGCCGCGATTGCACAGAGGATCGCACGCGGCGTCGCAGTCGTACGTGTGGGCGCCGACGAGCGCGTGGGACGACGTCGACTCGTCGGTGTGGGAGAATAAAGGCACGGTTCACGTTCGTGATTTCGCGGGCGTGAATTCAGAGCGTTTGGAGCTATTTCTACCGCGCGCGGTCGTCGAAGGATCGTGCGATCCCGCGTCGGTTCGCGAGAGCAGACTGCGGCTCAAGCGAGCGATTCGACTGTTGACGAGATCCGTCTCGGTCATGTGCGCGCACCAATCGCGAGAGTGCGGCGTGATCGCGCCGCCTAATTGGGGACCATTTTCTCAACTGTGTGCGCTCACTTCGGCGGTGGCGAAAGGAGAAGAGACGACGACGACGGCGCCGCAACGCGCGCCCGCGCGGCGACAAACGCCGCCACAAATTTTGCGCACCTCCACGAACGATCGCCGCCGCGAGTCCGTGGAGAGTTTTGAATCACGAGACATGGTTCAACCCGTAACAGACGGCGCGCACCGCGGCGATGTGGTTAAACGCGCGGTGTCGTCGACAATAGCGGAAATTTCGCGAAACCATTGGTTTTCCGCTCGCGCGTCGACGCCGCGAGAATCCAACGCGATCGTCGACGACGACGAGTTGCTTTTTGAGACTTTAAACGCCGGTGATTTCTTCATCGATCACGATTCAGTGGACGATATCGGTGGCTGGGAGGCGATTCACGGCAATCGTTTGCGCCCAGCGGCGGTCGAAGACGCCGTCGCCCCAGTCTCGAACCGCGGCCTCGTCTTACCGCCACCACCCAGCGCGGTGGACGACATAGAGCATTGGGAGCGCGCCATGCTGGTGGATAATGCTGGTGGATAACCAGTCAAGTTGTTGAACGGCGCGTGCGATTGTAATTCTACGATGTACACTACATTTCACTCGCGCCGAACGAAGCGTCTTTTACGACTTCACCAGACTCAAAATCTCCTCCACCCGCGCCCGCGTCTGCGCCAACGAGCACGACGTATCGATCACGTAATCCGCCTTCGCCCTCTTCTCCGCGTCCGGGATCTGACGCGCCGCGATCCCATTAAACTTCTCCTCCGTCATCCCGTCGCGTTTCAACACGCGCGCCCGCTGCGTCGCCTCGTCTCCCGTGCTCACCACGCACACCGCATCCACGCTCGCCTCGTACCCTTTCTCGTACAACAACGGAATATCAAACACCACCACGTCATCGTTCGCGTGCGCCTCGACGAACGCCTCTCTCGCGCGTTCCACCAGCGGGTGCACCGCCGACTCGAGCGCGCGCATCTTCGCGTCGTCCCCGATGACGATCGCCCCGAGCTTCGCGCGGTCAATCGCCCCCGTCGCGGCGTCTAAGACGCCATCACCGAACATCTCGGCCACGACGGCGACGGCGGCGCCGTCGGGGGCGTATAAATCGTACACGACCTGCGCGCGGGACGACGAGCGGGACGGTTGGGTCAGCGCGCGGCTTCTCTCGAGTCTTCGACGCGTCGCGAAAGGGCGACGTCGACGCGCGCGCACGCGCGAAGGCTCGACGCACCGCGTCGGCGTCCATGACGGCCACACCGAGGTCGCGAAACATGGCGGCGACGGTGGACTTGCCCATGCCTATGGAGCCGGTGAGCCCGAGTCGCGTCGTCGAGCGCGACATGACGACGCGCGCGCGACTATGAGCGCGCGAGAGACGCACGATGCGCGCGAGGGTTCGAGTTATGCGCGTCGTCGACGTCGTGGGCGCTCGCGATCGATCGGTCGAACCGACGCGCATGCGCCGAGCGAGGCGCGTTGTGGCGCGCGGCGGCGCGCGCTTCTCAAATCGACGAAATCATCACAAACTCAAAGCTCGCGCTAGTTTACTTCTTGGCGAAGCCGAGACCGTTATCCTCGGCGTAACGCGCCATGAATCGCATGAATCTGTCCCAATCTCTCTCCGTCTTCATCACGTATCGCGCCTCGATGCCGCTCGGTTTACCGTTGATGAACTTCGCGTTGACGTCCACCGTGCTCATCTCTCCCTCCTCGTCGTTCAGGAACATCCCCGTGATGTCACCTTGACCGTTTTCAAACACATCCGGTTCGGCGAAGATGAAGAACGCCGTGCCGTTGGAGCCGTCCTTGCTTCGCGTGAGTTTCACTTCGGGGACCGAGGTTTCGTTTTGACCCTTGACGAACTGAATCGACGTCGTCCCCGCGCGCGTCACCGCGCGCGACGCGCGAGTCGCGCGCGCGACGCCGCGGTTCATCGTGGACGGTCTGTGGGCGATCACCGCCCGAGAGGCGAGCGTTTGCGCGTGCATCGCGCGGTTCGTTCGCGGCGAATGGGACAAAGTTGCGTGACGTCGACGGTCGTTTCGACGGTCGTGCGGCGCGCGCGAGCGGTCGTGCGGCGGTTTCGCGGGCCGTGTGCGCGCGCGGAAGGTCTGTCGCGAAGACTGCGCTTCGCGGGCGAGATCGGCGGTCGTGCGAGCGCGCGCGTCGATGTGCGGCGAGTGGGCGCGTTATCCAGAGGCGTCTCGGCGCGTGGCGTCGCGGCGAAGTGATATTGAAATGAATGTGCGCGTGCGCGCGAAATTGCGTGAGTCGATCGTCGTCGATGCGCTCGCTAGTCGTTGCGCCCGTCGACGACGCCGGCGTCGTCTCTGAAATTATCTTGAAGCTTGTCCAGACGCTTGGCCACCTTTTCGAGCTGTCGCTGTTCCTTTTTGGTGAGCGTCGAGTTTTTATCATCCTTTGTGACGAAACCGGCGGGACGGCCCGGACCGGAGTTGACGAGACCGCTCTCGAGCTGTCGAAGCTTCTCTTCCAGAGTCACGGCCTCGGTGGTGAAGAAGGATTCGATCCGTTTGACGTCTTTTTCGATGTCTTTTTCGATCACCTCGGCGTCGTCGACGAGGGTGTCGAGATCCGTCGGCTTGGTGAGCTTGAGCTCGGGGGCGGGCTTGCACGAATTATCGGTGATGACGAAGTCGCTCCACTTCACGCCCACCTTTTTGGACGCGGCTTCGAGATCGGGGATCCACTCTGGCTTGAGATCGGGCGTCGTCGCGTACACCGTGGCGCCGCCGTATCCGTCCCACGCGTCGTTGGTACCGCGATAGTAAATGTACACCCACTCCCCTTCCTTGTACGCGGGGATGTACCAATCGTCTTGATAGTGCAACATCACGTTCCCGTTGTTGTGCAAGATGGCTTTACCGTCGGGTTCTTGGTAAAATCTCTGCACGTCGCTGCGTTCGTAGAATTGCCCATTCGGCCGGTTCACGCGCCAGTTAATCTTAATGTACATCTTCCCATCGTCTCCTTTGTCGAAAAAGTGTTCTTGGCAATCGAAGATGTCAAAGTCCTTATTCAATCCGGCGACGATGTACCAGCGCTTTTCCTTCACCATGGTGTCGATCGTGAATCCATCCGCGAGCGCGTCGAACGGCGGCACAGGATACGTTCCGTCGTCCTTTCGCTGCGCCACGCACGACTTCTCCGTCACCGCGCACGTGTTGAACGTCCCGACCGCTTGCGAGGCGTACAAATCACCGCATCGAATCTGACAGTCCCCCTCGTCCGGCTGTCCGAAGCATCCCTGCAGGCACACCAAATCTTCCAAACACTTTTCATCCGTCACGCACTTCGCGAGCTCCTTCCCGCAGTTTTGCAACAAACACGCCCCCGTGTCCTTCATCTCCGCCTGCTTCGCCGCGCTCACCGCCAGCGCGCTTCCCGGCGCCACCGTCATCGCCGACGCCGCGATCGCGACGGCGGCGAGCGCGCTCGCCGCGCCTCTCGCGACGTCGCCCAGCGCCGTCGTCCCGTCGTCCCGCGCGCCGTCGTCCCGCATCGCCGCGCGCGCCCGCGCGATCGGCGTCCGCGTCACCGCGCGCGCCTTCGACCCCTTCCGCGCGCTCGCCGATCGCGCGCTCGCCGCGCGCGACCGCGAAGACATCGCGCCGTCGACCGCCCGCATCGCCGCGACCGTCGCCATTCTCCTCGTCCCTCGCGTCCTCGCGCCGCGTTCGACCCTTTCGGCGCGTCGACGCGCCTCGCGCGCGCGCTCGCGCGTTTCCGCGGCGCTCGCGGCGTCTCGCGCGCTCGCGGCGCGTTTTGCGGCGCCGCGCGCGTCGCCGTGAACGGATAAGACGACCCGCGATCGCCGCACACGCGCGCGCGCCGTCGTCGCTCGCGCCGAGCGCGCGCGTCGCGACGGCTCGTCACGCGCGCCATGCGCTCGACCGTCGCGCCGTCGCGCGCGACCGCCGCGCGCGCGACGCCGGCGCCGTCCCCGCGCGCGGTGCCCTCGACCGCGGCGTCGCGTCCCGCGCGCGCGCCGCGCGCGATCGTCGCGCGCGCGCGACCGCGCGACCGCGCGCGAGCGCCGCGCGGACTCGCGCGCGCGCGCGCCGTCTCGGACGACGTCCCGATCGACGCGACGAAGCCCAAGGTGCTGGTCGCCGGCGGCGGGATCGCGGGGCTCATCGCGGCGGCGGCGTGCCGACGCAAGGGCATGGAGGTCAGGGTGTTCGAGAAGGTGAAAAAGTACGAACCGTTCGGTGGACCGATTCAGCTGCAGTGCAACGCGCAGGGAGCGCTGGATTCGATCGATCCCGCGATGGCGGAGGCGGTGACGGCGAAGGGGACGATCACGGGCGATCGCGTCAACGGGTTGCTGGACGGCGTGAGCGGGGAGTGGTTCTATCGGTTCGACACGAGAAAACCGTGCCATGATAATGGATTGCCGCTGACGCTGGTGCTGTCGAGGTTCGAACTGCTGGACATACTGTCGAACGGGGTCGGGGCGGAGAACATCGAGATGGGGACGGTGGTGGAGAGGTACGAACACAGGGGCGAAAAGGTGGTGGCGACGCTCACGGACGGACGAGAGTTCGAGGGAGACGTGCTGATCGGGGCGGATGGGATTCGGTCCAAGCTTCGGGCGCAGATGCGCGGCGCGGATCCGGAGAAGCCGCCGCTCGCGTACGCGGGCTACGCGGTGTACACGGCGGTGTGCAAGTACTCGCAGCCGCATCGAGAGCCCCAGCACACGGACCCGAACAAGGTCGGCTACCAAGTCTTCCTCGGTCCGAAGCAATACTTCGTCTCGTCGGACGTCGGGAACGGCGAACAGCAGTACTATGCCTTCTTGGAAGTGCCTCCGGGCGGGGACGACGAGTTCGCCAAGTGCGAAAAGTGGGAAAACTATCGCGAGATGCTCATGGACCGCTTCAGCGGCTGGGCGCCGGCGGTCATGGAGCGTCTCGAGTGCACGCGACCGGAAGACGTCGAGCGCCGCGACGTGAACGATATTCTCCCCGATCCTCGCTGGGTCGACGGTCGCATGGCGTTGCTCGGCGATTCCGCGCACGCGGTGCAACCGAACCTCGGCCAAGGCGGCGGCCAAGCCATCGAGAGCGCGTACGTCTTGGCGGATGAGCTTTCCAAGTGCGAAGGCGGCAAGGGCGTGCAGAACGCGTTGATGGTGTACGCGTCTCGTCGATTCTTGCGCACGGGCTCCATTCACGGCTTGTCGCGATTCTCGTCGTTGATGAATACGTTTTACCGACGACACCTCGGCGACGAACCGTACGACTGGTACCCCGAGCCGGTCAAAAACATGTGGAACACCGTCGCCAAGGCGAAGATTCCGCACCCTGGCTCAGTGATCGGTCAAATCGCGCTCATCGGCACCATGCCCATCATTTTAGAGTACGTCGGCGCCGGTTACGGCTTGCCCGGCGTCTTGGGCGGCGCGTCGACGGGCAACGGCAAGGATCGCGTTCCGCGCTCCCAAGTCCCGGGCATCTCCGCCCCTCTTCGAGACTTGACCGCCGAAGATTTCAAGATGCGTGGCATTCCCGGTTTCGCCAAGTGATCGCCACGCACCGGCGCGATCGATCCATCGATTCGCCGCCGACGAAGAGCGACGCCTCGCGTCGACTCAACCCACACCACCGCCGCTGTACCATCAAACGTTACCATCTCACGTTGAAGGACGTCTGAATTCACGAACAAAGACATTTACCGTACTGAACTATTATTAATAACCACGAGACGACACATCGTATCGCTCGGC
>Ga0222719_10005820_pt1 | contig 10573 bp, 11 predicted proteins | sample C33_34DmetaG_FD_165039 | JGI IMG/M metagenome (GOLD analysis project Ga0222719, IMG submission 165039) | Estuarine water microbial communities from San Francisco Bay, California, United States - C33_34D | ecosystem: Environmental > Aquatic > Marine > Unclassified | place: USA: California...
TTACTCTGGCTTCGACGGAAACGCTAGAAGTACAGCACAAAAAGATACTGCTTCAGGAATTGGTATGGACCAAGAATTATCTGCAAGTGGATCAGCTGAATTAGATAACGGTATGACTGTATCTTTATCTCACGCTTTAACATCTACTGGATCAGGTTCTAGTACATCATCAATCACTCTTGATATGGGAGATATGGGTTCTTTATCATTCTCTGACCAAGATGCTGGTGCTGGATTAGCAGGTTTAGATGATATGACTCCATCAGCTTACGAAGAAGTTTGGGATGGTGTATCATCATCGACTAATGGTTTTACTTTTGCTGAAATGGGAACAGGTAGAGGTTTTGGATACAGCAACACTGTAGGTGGAGCAACAATTTCTGCAGGTTGGTCTGATAATTTAACTGGAGCAAACAACTCAGATGGTTCAGTTCTTAATGCAGCAAGTAGTTCTTCATCATCTTCAGTTGCTGTTGTTTACCCAGTGGGAGACTCTGGTTTAACAGTTTATGGTGGAGTTGGTTCTGAAGGTCAACCTGATGGAAAAGAGCTTGATCATACAACGATTGGTGCGAAATACGCTTTTGGTCCAATCACTGTAGGTTACCAAATAAATGATGAAGATGATAGCGATTCTACTTCAACTACTACAGACTTAGAAACTCAAATTTTGGGTATCTCGTTTGCAGTAAATGAAAATTTATCAGTTTCATACGGAAAAATGGATACTGATAAATCAGGATCAGCTACTGACCAAGAAACTGATGGAGTAAGCATTGGTTACTCTATGGGTGGAATGACTATTTCAGCTTACCAAAACGAAGTTGAAAATTTAGCTCACTCTGCTGGTCAAACTTTAGAAAAAACTGAAATATTATTAACATTTGCGTTTTAATTAAACAGTTTATAATTTTTAAAAAGGGCCCCTTTCAGGGGCCTTTTTTTTATGCGCTTCTTAAAAAAGGGAAGTAACTTAAATATTTATCACTTAGCTTAATTGAACTTTTATATATCTTTTGTTTTGCTTGAGAGACACTTACAGTTTTAACAGGTAATTTGTTTTTAGTATAATCTATACAACTTTCTTCAAAATCTAGATTACAAAACTCTAAAATTTTTTTTGTTTCCTCGACCTGGTTATTTATTAAATTTTCATATTGATAATCATATATAAAATCTTGAAATTTGTTATTCCATAAAACCATTAAATTTTTATATAAATTTATGTATCTTATAAGATGTTCTTGATGATAAGCCCATGGCATCGGGCTATCGAATAAATTTCGATAAATTGAAAAAGCAGTATCAACTGTATTTCTATTACTATGAATTATTTTAGCTCTAGGGAAAAATATTCTTATAAAACCTATCCATTTGAAGTTAAAGGGCATTTTATCTACAATAATTTTATTTTGATTATACATTTTATATTTTGAAATAATATTATCGGCCATATTTGAAATTAGATTTTCATTAAAAATTTCTTTAGTAAAAAAGATTTCAAAATTTTTACTATTATTAAATTTTTCAGCAAAAAAATCACTAGCAAATGGACTTTCTTCCGCTCCAAATACTTTAGAATGAGATGCTATAATTTGATGTAATAAAGTGGTACCCGATCTAGGCAACCCTAAAATAAATATAAGATTTTCACCTTTAGTACTCATGTTATTTTTGAAATCGAGATTTTCAAAATATTTATTTATTAATTTAAATTCATTTTCTTCGTTATTAAAATTATAATTATCAAATGTATTTAATTTTGCTTTATTTGCTTTTAAGGTGTATTCGGCAGATTTATTAATATTTTTTTGATCAAAATAAGATTTTGCAATTGCAAAATATAGATTTGACAAATCTTCATGACTTAAATTTTGATCTTTAATTTTTTCTAACATTATTTTTTGATTTTCATCTTCATCTTGGTAATTATGAATTTTACTATAAAGTTGGTAAGATTTTGTGTTATTTGGGAATTTTTGCTGTAGTTCTGTAATTATTTTTTTAGCTTCTTGAAAATAACTATTAGCTGAATAGCTAAGAATTAGATAAAGTAAAACTTGCTCCACATTATTATTGATATTATACGCTTTTAAATAATAATTTAGTGCCGATTTATCATCATTTAGTGTGTTTTTTAGATTTCCTAAATTTATATGTGATTGTAAATGATTTGGATCAATCTTTAAAGCGATAGAGAAATATTTTTCAGCTTCTTTATAATTTCTAAGTTTTTTCTCTACAATTCCTGCATTACAAAAAATCGAGGCATCGGATGTGATATTTTCCATTGCAGTATTGAATATATTTTTGGAAATTTCAGTTTTTTCAAGTTCAAAATAAGATAATCCTAGAAAATTATATAAGATTGCTTGTTTAGGATTTTTTTTTAACAAATTTTTTGTCTTATTTATAACAGACTCAAATTTTTTTTCTGCAAATAATATTTTAATTTTTTCTAATTCTTTTTTTAAAAAAAAGATATTTTTATTATTCATTAGGATTTACTAAGTTTTGATACATCGAAATTGCTGCAATATTACTAACATTTATTAATTTTAATATTTTAATGTTTTTTTCATTTATTCCGCCTAACGACACTATATCTTTTCTTGTTAAATTGGTTAACTTTAAAAATCTATAAATACCTAGATAATTTTTATATTTAGTTGTCTTAAATATAGGCGATAAAAATATAGAAGAAACATTTTGTTTTTCTTTAATTCTAATTTCATTTAAATTGTGTGCAGAACCAATTAATTTAAATTTTTTTTTAAAGTTGAATGAATTATGAAATAAACTTTTGTTGAATGATGGTATGTATGCTCCATCCAAGTTTAGCTGGATGGCAAGCCTAATATTGTTACTTAGATAAAAGTTAATTTTATTTTTCTTACATATATTTTTAATATTAATGATAGTTTTTATATCTGTGGGTTTGCTGTAATTTCTATAAATTAGTGATGTATTTTTTGGCAAAAAATTGATTAATTGACTTTGATATTTTTCTATAAAGCAATAATGTTTGTAATATAATTTATGCATAAAATAATAGTTAATTTAGAAGGAATTAAAGATAAATTAAAGAAATTTAGGTCAAATCAAGATAAACTGCCAGAGATTATAGCTGTTAGCAAAACCTTTACAGCAAATGAAATAATGCCTTTAGTTGAATATGGACACCTTCATTTTGGAGAAAATAAAATTCAAGAGGCTTTACAAAAATGGCCTAAAATTAAAGAAAATTTTTCGAATATAAAATTACATATGCTAGGAAAAATTCAGTCAAATAAAGTCAAATATTTATTGCCAGTTTTTGATTATTTGCATTCACTTGATAGCATCAAAGTAGCAGAAAAAATTTCTTTAGAGGAAGAAAAAAAAAATAAAAAACTTAAAATTTTTATACAGATTAATATTGGTAATGAATTTCAAAAAGGTGGAATCAATATCGATGATTTAAATGATTTTTATTTGACTTGTACAAAAAGATTTAATTTAAATATTGTTGGTTTAATGTGCTTGCCTCCGTCTTTAAAGGATCCAAAAAAATATTTTATGCTGCTAAATGATGTCTCAAAAAAATTTAATTTAAAAGACTTAAGCATGGGAATGTCCAATGACTATATGGAGGCTGCAGAATGTGGTGCTTCTTATTTAAGGATAGGATCTAAGATCTTTGGGGAGCGAGTTTAATTTATTATAATTTTGTTATTTCTATTTATTAGCTTTAATAAAATTAATAAATCATGCTTTTTTAAAGCAATACAACCTGCTGTTGGCTTATAATTAGATGTTAGATGAATAAAAATACAACTTCCTTTACCAGGGATTGTCTTATCAAAATTATATTTAATAGGTATTAATAAATCATATTTTTTATCTTTTCTAAAAAGTTTTTCATGAGTAAAATTTTTACTTATTTTAACTAATTTATTATATTTTTTATTTTCAACATCATCACACCAACCCATATTTTTTTTTATTTCAAAACATTTAAGTTTTGTTATTGGTTTTTTAATTCTATCTTTTCTAAAATATAAATGTTCAATTTTAAAAATTCCTCTAGGAGTTTTACCATCTCCTTCTTTTTTGATTTTAGTCAATCCATTTTTACCGGTACTACACTTGAATTTAAATTCATCAAACTGAAGTGTTTGTTTATTTTTTAACAAAATTGTCATATCTTAATTATATATGAATAATCAAATTTTAATAATATACGAAAATGAAATATTATATGATATTTTGTATGAAATTGCAGAGCAAATTAAATTTTCTATATTAAAATTAAATAAAAAAAATTTAAGCAATATTAATTCATTCAAAAATAGAAGTTTTTTATTAATTACTAAAAATAAAATACCAAATTTTAGTAATCAAATTATTTTAGATAAATTACCATTAAATATTTTTAAATTTGTTGAAAAATTAAATATTGAATTTTTGAGGGATGAATTTAATAAACAGTCTAATATTAAAATTGGTAATTATACACTCGATTTAAATTCTAGAGAAATGATTGGTCCAAAAGGAAAATTAAAACTTACCGAAAAAGAAATTAATTCAATTACGTATTTATTTAAACTAAGAAAACCTGTAAAAATTCAAGAATTACAGCTAAATGTTTGGGGATATCAATCTGATTTGGAAACACATACGGTAGAGACTCATATTTATAGATTGAGAAAAAAAATATTAAAAAAATTTAATGATACCCAGTTTATTAAAAGTACACCTAATGGCTATCAAATTAATTAAAAAAAATATTTTTGCCAAAGAACTTTTTACAAGAAAATATAAACATAAAATAGTTAAAGCAAAAAAAGGGAAAGGTAGTTTCAAAAGAATAAAAAAAATTTAAATTCTTGCACCAATCTTTTGTATAATCTTTGCAGAAAGATCTGTACCTTTAATTAAACAATCCTTGGGACTTAAATTGTTAATATAACCATGAAGATAGCCAGCTGCAAATAGGTCCCCTGCACCTGTAAGATCAACTATATTAAGATTTGTTTTTGCTGAGCACTCAGTTACTATATTATCGTTTATAGATACTGCGCCTTTGCTTCCCCTGGTAATGACTGCTGTTTTTTTTATTTTTTTCAAAAAAGAAATCGCTTCATCAAAAGAATTAGTATCAATTAATGACAAAATTTCTTGTTCATTGGCAAAGATGATATCTAGTTTATTTTTTACTAAATCTAAGAAATCTTTTTTGTGTCTTTCTACACAAAATAAATCAGACAAAGACATCGCTACTTTTTGAGCAGCTGAAATAGCCTTATTAAAAGCCTTTTTAGGACTCCCTTCGTCCCAAAGATAACCCTCTAAAAAAATCATTTCACTATTCTTTATAAATTGGGTATCCACATCTCTTTCATCAATTTTTCCTGCTGTCCCTAAAAAAGTACACATCGTTCTTTCAGAATCTGGAGTAATTAAAATTAGACATGTTCCGGTTGGTAAAATTTCATTTTTTTTTTTATAAAGATATTTTACATTCTCCTTAAGCAGCCCTTGTTCATATTTTACTCCTAAAGAGTCATTGTTTTTTTTACCACTAAATCCACCATTATTTCCTAATTGTGATAAGCCAACTATTGAGTTTGCAACGGATCCTCCAGATATTGTTTCTTCTATACTAATTGATGATAATAGGTTTTTAAATTCTATTTCATTAACTAGTTTCATCGTACTCTTTGTTAATAAATTTTTTTCGAGAAATTCATCATTTACTTTGCATAAAACATCTACAATTGCATTACCTATCCCTAATATTTTCATTTATGCTTTTTTAGTAATTAGTGGTTTTTTTCTATTAGGATAACAAGTCTTACATATTTTACAACTAATTCCATAACACTCTCTGGCCTTACAATACTCTCTTCCATAATAAATAATTTGTAAATGAAGCTTGTTCCAAAATTCTATTGGAAATAATTTTTTTAAATCCCTCTCAGTTTGTATTACATTTTTACCATTAGTGAGGCCCCATCTTTGAGCTAATCTGTGAATATGGGTGTCTACAGGAAATGCGGGAAAACCAAATCCTTGGGACATAACCACACTTGCAGTTTTATGTCCAACACCTGGTAATTTTTCTAATTCTTCAAAAGTTTTTGGAACCTTACCATCATATTTATTAATTAAAATTTTTGATAAATTATAAATACATTTTGCTTTTACACGAAATAAGCCAATTTTTTTAATTAAAGTTTCAATTTTTTTTCTACCAAGTTTTACAAAATGTTTTGGTTTATAGTATTTTGGATAAATATTTTTAGTAACATTATTAACATTTACATCTGTGCACTGGGCTGAAAGTAACACTGAAATTAAAAGTGTAAATATGTTTTTGTGATCTAACGGTATTTTTGTTGTTGGGTAAATTTTATTTAATATTTTTAATACAATTTTAGCTCTTTGGACTTCATTCATTATTTGAAATTCATCAAGTCACGCATTGAATATAATCCTGGTTTTTTGGTATTAAGCCATTTAGCAGCTGTTAATGCACCTTCTGAATACAAAGATCTATCAAATGCTTCATGATTTAAAGTTATAATCTCTTTACCACTTGAAAACTTAACTTCATGTTCGCCAATAATTTCACCTTTTCTAATTGAATTAAAATTAATTTTATTTCCATAAGGAAAATTTTTTTTGTTTAAAAATTTTTTTCCAATTATTTTATAAAAATCTATATTTTTGCCAACAGCAATCCCTTTGCCTAACATTAAAGCTGTACCTGAGGGGTAATCTTTTTTATGCTTGTGATGCACTTCAAAAATCTTACTTAAATATTTTTTTCCTAAAGAAGCTGAGGCTATTTCAGTTAAATACATTAAAAGGTTTATACCTAAGCTCATATTTCCTGCTTTTAATATAGGGATTTTTTTAGAGAATCTTTTTATTAAGCTTTCTTCTTTTTTTGAAAAACCTGTTGTGCCAATCACAACTTTTTTGTTTAATTTTGATGCAATTTTCAGTATTTCAAATGTACATTTTGGAATTGTAAAATCTATAATAACATTTGCTTTTTTAAAAGCATTCTCAGAATTTAGCTGTGGTTTAATGCCATTAAATCTTTTATTAATTAATCTATTTTCTGTTAGAGTAACTAAGTTGAAATTTTTATCTGATCTTGATGTTTTAATGAGCTGCTGACCCATTCTTCCCATGCAACCAGATATTGCTAAATTAATTTTGGCCATGATTGCTTAAACAATATTTAACTTGAACAAACCATATCTTGTCCACAGCAAAGAGGAGACTTTATCTTGCCATGGTCATTAGGGCATTTTGATATCTGTACTTCCGAACCATCTTCAAGTTTCAAGCTGTCATTTATTAGTGGATCATTACACTTTCCACAAGTCGCATTAACCGACATCCCACATTTTGAACATTCATATGTAGCCATTTTATCTCCTTAATTTAGATAGTTTAATTTTAAGATAAACTTAACACTATGAATTAGTTTTTCCAGAAACTTTTAGCTTTTTCGAAGAATTTTTTAATACTTGGATTAGATTTTTCATTTTCAATTTCTCTAAATTTTTCGAGCAATTCTTTTTGTTCTTTATTTAACGATATTGGCACTTCTGTGTTAATTTGTACGTACAAGTCACCATTGCCACTTCCTCGCATATAGGGCATACCTTTACCTCTTAATCTAAATTGTTTACCGTTTTGGGTACCCTCTGGAATTTTAATTTTTGCTTTGCCCCCATCAATTGTTGGAATATCAATAGTAGTTCCTAGCGCTGCATCTGCAATGGAAATTGGGCATTCAAAAAAAAGATTTTCATCTGATCTTTTAAACAGTTCATGAGATTTTACATTAATAAACAAATATAAATCTCCAGTAGCTCCACCTCGTGTTCCAGCCTCACCCTTTCCAGCTAATCTAATTCTTGTTCCATCATCAACTCCTTTTGGAATTGATACTGCTATTTTTTTTGAGGTTTGTTTAATACCTTGGCCATTACAATCTGAACATGGGTGGGTTATTTCTTCGCCACTACCAGCACATTGTGGGCAAGTTTGTTGAACTGTAAAAAACCCTTGATTAGTTCTAACTCTACCATTTCCTCCACAATAGGTGCATCTACCTGCTGAATGGCCTGCTTTTGAACCACCTCCTTTACAAGTATTACATTTTTCTGAAGAGGAAAATTGAATATTTTGTTTTTTTCCTAAATACGCCTCCTCAAGACTTATTGATAAATCATATCTTAGATCTGAACCTCTATTGCTAGAGCTTCTTTTGTTGCTTCTTCTACCTCCACCACCAAAATCACCAAAGAAGTCTTCAAATATATCAGAGAAATCTGCTCCATTAAAACCGCCAAATCCTCCAAAACCACTTTGACCACCACCACCATTTTCAAAGGCAGCATGTCCAAAATTATCATAATTATCTTTTTTAGTTTTATCTGAAAGGATTCCATATGCTTCGCTAGCTTCTTTAAATTTATCCTCTGCAGCTTTATCTCCAGGATTTTTATCTGGATGGTACTTAACAGCTAGTTTTCTATAAGCAGATTTTATCTCTTCAGGACTTGCACTTTTATTAACGCCCAGGACATCATAAAAATCTTTTTTTGCCATGAATTTACCCTAGACAACCAGATGTTTGTTTAAGCGCTTTTTTCTTTATTCTCGTCTTTTACTTCTTCAAAGTCTGCATCAACAACATTATCGTCTTTTTTATCCTTATTATCTTTTCCATCATCATTTCCTGAATCTGGTTTTGTATTTTGTTGTGATTTGTAAATAGCTTCTCCAAGTTTCATTGAAGCTTGAACTAAAGTTTCAGTTTTCTTCTTTATATCTTCAACGTTATCTCCTTTAAGAGCTTCTTTTAAGGCAGTTGATGCATCTTCAATTGCTTTCTTCTCAGCATCTGAAATTTTCGCACCATGTTCTTTTAAATTTTTATCTGTAGAGTGAATTAAAGTATCAGCCTGATTTCTGGCATCAACCGATTCTCTTTTCTTTTTATCAGCCTCTTTGTTAGCTTCTGCTTCTTTAACCATTTTTTCAATTTCTTCATCACTTAGGCCACCTGAAGCTTGAATCTGAATTTTTTGTTCTTTACCAGTTCCTTTATCTTTTGCAGAAACATTAACTATTCCATTAGCATCAATATCAAAGGTAACTTCAATTTGAGGCACTCCTCTAGGTGCTGGAGCAATACCAACTAACTCAAAATTTCCTAATAACTTATTATCAGCTGCCATTTCTCTTTCACCCTGCAACACTCGAATCGATACAGCAGGCTGACTATCTTCAGCAGTTGAAAATACTTGGCTTTTTTTTGTAGGAATTGTTGTATTTTTTTCAATTAATTTTGTGGAAACACCGCCTAAAGTTTCAATTCCAAGTGATAAAGGAGTTACATCTAACAGAAGAACATCTTTCACATCTCCTTGGAGTACACCAGCTTGAATTGCGGCACCCATTGCAACTACTTCATCTGGATTAACACTTTTGTTAGGTTCTTTACCAAAAAAGTTTTTAACTTCAGCAATTACTTTTGGCATTCTGGTCATACCACCTACCATTACTACTTCATCTATCTCACTAGCTGTAATCCCAGCATCTTTTAATGCTGTTTTACATGGTGGCATTGTTCTAGCAATTAAATCTTCAACTAAAGCCTCTAATTTTGCTCTAGTCATTTTTAGATTAATGTGTTTTGGACCTGTTTTGTCTGCAGTTATAAATGGTAGATTAATATCTGTCTGTTCAGCTGATGAAAGTTCAATTTTAGCTTTTTCAGCAGCTTCTTTTAATCTTTGAAGAGCAAGTTTATCACTTTTTAAATCTATACCATTGTCTTTTTTGAATTCAGAAATTAGATAATCAACAATAGCATTATCAAAATCTTCACCACCCAAAAAGGTATCACCATTAGTTGACTTTACCTCGAATACACCATCTCCTAATTCAAGAATAGAAACATCAAATGTTCCTCCACCTAAATCATAAACAGCAATCTTTTTATTTTGTTTTTTATCCAAACCATAAGCTAAAGAAGCAGCTGTTGGTTCATTAATAATTCTTAAAACTTCTAATCCTGCAATTTTACCAGCATCTTTGGTTGCTTGTCTTTGTGCGTCATTAAAATAAGCAGGCACTGTAATAACAGCTTTAGTAACAGCTTGACCTAAGTATTTTTCTGCGGTTTCTTTCATTTTTTGTAAAATGAATGCTGAAATTTGTGAAGGTGAATATTTTTCTCCTCTAGCTTCAATCCAGGCATCACCTTTATCAGAATTAATTATCTTAAACGGTGCAGCTTCAACATCTTTTTTAACTGTTGGATCATCAAAATTTCTTCCAATTAATCTTTTAACTGCGAAGATAGTATTTTCAGGATTAGTTACCGCTTGTCTTTTTGCAGGCTGACCAATTAGTTTTTCATTATCATCAGTGAAAGCAACCACTGAAGGAGTAGTTCTTGCACCTTCAGCATTTTCAAGCACTTTAGGTTGGCTTCCTTCCATGATAGCAACACATGAATTTGTTGTTCCTAAATCTATTCCAATAATTTTGCTCATAT
>Ga0222719_10005825_pt1 | contig 10567 bp, 16 predicted proteins | sample C33_34DmetaG_FD_165039 | JGI IMG/M metagenome (GOLD analysis project Ga0222719, IMG submission 165039) | Estuarine water microbial communities from San Francisco Bay, California, United States - C33_34D | ecosystem: Environmental > Aquatic > Marine > Unclassified | place: USA: California...
TATAAATTTTTTATCTTTTTTTAAATTTTCATCCATATAAAAAAATGAACCAGTATCTTTTGTTAATGATGCCAGAGATATTTCTTCATTTTTTTTAAATTCATCTTTTATTTTCTGAAATATATAAGAATTACGTTTAACAGCCTCTATTATTACGTCTTTATCTTCTTTGAGAGTATCATCAATTTCTTCGAACACTAAAGGACTTTGCTTTACAGCTTCTAATACTATTTCTTTGTCTTTTTTAAAACTTTCATCAACAAATTTTAAAACAAAACCATTAATTTTTGATGCAGACAAAACTACTTCTCTATCTTTTTTCAAACTTTCATCTGCAAATTCAAATTGTGAAGATGGACTAAAACTATTCTTTGGATCTCCTTTTATCGCTTCAATTAAAATATTTTTATCTTTCTTTAAATTAGCATCAAGGGTCTCATACAATTTTGAATTTTTACTAATTGCTGCTTTAATTATATTTTTATTATCTTTAAAACTACTATCAACATTTTTAAATTCCCATCCTCCTTTGACAGCTGCAAGTATTACCTCTTCATCTTTATAAAATTTTTCTGGAACATATTTTTTTTCAGGAGAAATAAGTCCTTGTTTACTGTCTGCCTCAAAAGCTAATAATAATAATTCTCTATCTTCTTTTAAATCTGGCTTTAGATACCCAATTGCAAAATCATCGTCAGGATCCTCTAAAAATGATTCTGTTCCATCTTTCTTAATAAATGCTTTTATAATGTCTTTGTCATTTTTAAATTGATCATTTATCTCTTGATATGATATTAAGAAATCTCCACTAGAGACACGCTTAATAATTTCTTCTTTTGATAATTTTTTTGTATCATCAGACATTAAAAAAGTTTATTGAAATCTATCCTAGTTTTCAAGTGCTTTTGGATCGTTCAAAGATATATATTTTGGTAATAAAGCTTTATATTTTAGATATATATTATTTTCTAATTCATCAATCTTGCACGATGAATATTCAGATGAATGATAAAATTTAATCTTAAGATCATCTAACTTTACACTATCCTCTTTTAAAGCATTATATCTGTTAAATGCTAACTTTTGCCATTTAAGAGGTGTTGTATACCTATTGTTATTTGTTGAGGTAAGCTTTTGTATATGTGAGTGTAATCTTTGTTTTATATTGGCAAGTGTTTTACCCACATAAAAGAAATTAAACTTATCACTTAAGATAATATAAATACCTTCAGATTTTTCATCTAATCTTAATGAGTTATTATTATTTATATTTATATTAAAAGTAGAAAACTCTTTATTGGGTCTAAAATATGAGCTTTTACCACTTTTAATCTTATTAAAGCTACCATCCCAGTTAGGAATGTATTTAGGTGGTTGATAGTTAATTACTTCATTAATTGAAACAAAGTTACTGGTATTATTTTCTTCATTAGGTTTAAATGTATTCATAAACTTATCATAAGGCAAAAGTCTAATCCGTCAACCAAGGTAGAAGTGAAATCTTATGTAATAAATTTCACTTATAATTTTTTATTTAATAAAAAAATTTTGCCTAGCATATAATTCTTTTAATTTTTCAATAATTGTGTTTGAAAGTGTTTCAATATCATATTTTTTTAATATAGGCTTCTTGGATTCTACATTAGCTATAGGTTTGAATATTTCTCTAAGAGGTTTTTCAAATTCTTTACGAAAATTTTTTTTTACTTCATCTTTTGAAACTTTATCTTTTAATAAATTATTATCTAAACAATCTAAAGGTACATAATTTATAAAATTATCAAATTTAAAATAAATAAATTCAAAATCTTCAAAAATATTATTTTCATCTCTATTTTTAAAATCATTCCAAAATAAAGATGCTACCTTAAATCTATTCAAGGAATGAGCCATATCTCCACCAGTTAACATTAATTGATATTCTTTTTTGTCATTACAAGATATATTTTGAAGAGGTAAAATTATATCATTAAAAATATCATTATTTGGTAGATTTTTTGAATAAAAGTTATTAATTCCATTTTTTACAATATTGAGTCTTTCTTCAATAATTAATTGATATTTGCTTATATGAACTTTATTTTTTTCTTTTAAATTTATAAGATTAGTTAAAGTAACTTTCTTTTTTTTAAGTTGACTTTGATCTTTAAGTATATTTTTTACTTGTTCATAATCAAATTGTGACTGATTATCTCTTCTAAAAAAACAAATCTTTTTAAAACGTGTAGTATCTGTGATTAAATGTTTTTGCCATCTTTGATTGGCAGCACTATCTTTTAATTCTCTACTGTTTTTATTCCAATTTCCACACCAACTACCAATGTAAATGAGATTTTTTTTAAAAAACATAAAATAAACTCCAAAAGGATCAGGATTATTAAATTTTTCATTAGTGATTAATTCTAAATTTAAATATTTAATTTTAGATTCTAGTTTTTTTGCTCTAAAAATATCTTTTGCAAAAATGTGAGATTTAATAATTTTTGGACACATTAAGGGATATAATCATCTCTCTGCTCTAAAATTACATCTAGTCTATCCCAAATTCTCTCATCGAAATTTTTTGTTTTTTGCTTGAAAATTTCAATAATTTTTTCGACTGTTTCTATATTAAGATTATTTTCTTTAATATAATGTAATAAATCATGGGGAAATTCATCTACATAATTAATGCTGATTAACTCTTCATTCCAATCAATATCTTTTATATTGATGTCATCCTTACCTTTAAATATATCAGGACTCTTATCTCCAAGATGACCTACTATACCTCCACTAAATCTTTTTTTAAATAAAGCTCTCATTGCTTCTACGTGTAAGTTTAAATCTTCTGACATTATTTTATATTTTAACTTTAATTAAATTTCTCATTTTCTAAATCCTCAGCAGCAATTCTTAATGCATCCTCAGTAATTCCACCAATATTTTGTTTTTTCAAATGTTCCACTAATTCGTCTAATTCTTCTTGTGTTTGAGACATAGTTTCTAATTTATAATATAATTCATTCTTCCATTGCTCCCATTGAGTAGAAACTCTATTATCAAATTCTTTAATAAATACAGACATCTCCTCAAATTTTTTGTTTTTATCTGTCATTCTTCTTTTTTATCATCTGAAAAAATTGGATCTTCAAGATCTTCGTTTATTTCCCTATTTAATACATTTTCTAAAATATTGTGCAAAAAATAATTTTTGTGCATCTGCTGTGTTATCTGTTCAGCTTCAACACGTTTTATGTCATTCTCTTTAATCCATTTTTCAACTTCTTCTCTTTGCCGATCTGCCAAGTTACCATTCCAGGTTTCTAAATAATTTTTAAGTTCTTTAATTCTGTTGTCTGTCATTCTTCTTCCTTTGAAAATATATCACTATCGTTGTTAACAATGCTGTCCAAAACTTCTCGCATAAAATAACCTTCAGGTAATTCTTCTAAAAGCTGTATTGCCTCTTCTTCAGTTATATTATTATCGCTTATCCAATTTGTAATTTCTTCGACTTTTTCATCAAACAAGTAACCGTTAATTGTTTCTAAATGATATTTAAATTTTTTAATTCTGTCAGTCATTTTTCCTCCTTGTAGAATTCAAAATTCTTATCTTTTAATAATGCAGTTAAAAAACCTAGATGGGGCTGAGGTATCAAATTATTGTCTCTAATTTTTATTACATCTTGTTCAGTTAAATTATTTATAATCGCAAATTCCCTCATATCATCACTTAATTGTAACTTTAGCTTATTTTTAAGGTCATACTTAGTCATTAGTTTATTATAATATGTGTAAATATCTACTTTGATTTACCATCTCTAAATCATTAAAGTTTGCAATGGTTATTAATCGATCCCCTTGATCTAATTTAATGCTTTCAGTTTGCTTAGGGTTAATTGATATGTTTTTAATTTTTCGTCTTTGATCTTTATTAAATTCATAGTCAATTATTCCAATTAAGGTTTCATTTTTGTTTTGAAAGTATTTTTCTAATTCACAAAAAGTAGCTGTTAATTCTTTATCAACTAATGTGTGAGCTTTAACAGTATGTGTTCTGCTAAAGAGAAGATCAATTAGTTTAGTATTTTTGATATCAAATGTTCCTGCAGCTAAGTATTTACTAACAATTGAATTCAATTCAATTACATCGTTACCAATATAAGGACTAAAGTACTTTGCTTTATAGTCTTCTAGGATTTTTTTACTTCTATAACCATTAATCTCAGTAATCATTGAATGATCTGCCATTTTACCATCACTTAGTCTTAAGTTTGAAAATCCAACAAAGTTATTAATCATTACATGATCTTCTGTAGGGTTTTCTCTAAACTTTTGGATCTGCTGATTAGTTTCATTGAAGAAGATATAGCAATTATCTTTTTCATACTCCATTACTGTGCCCATACTCATGTCTTTAGTCACATCCTCTAAGTTCTTTTCTTCAAAGATTACATTGTCATTAAGATCTTTGATCATTTGTTGACGGTTCGACTGTATCTCTTCAAATGATTGATGAATTTGCTTTTGATCTTTTGATATTTGATCTTTTTTAATTTCAATAAACTCTATGTTTTTAGAACTAGATTTTTTAACGATTAAAATAACTTCTTCATTTTCATTAATTAATTTTGCTAATTTTTCCTTAAATTTTTTATGAGCACCTCCTGGTGCTGATTTATAAGATAATTCAAGTTCAGATTTTCCTTTAATACTCTCTGCTTCTGATTTTAAGGCTACATTTAAAATAACATCACCAGAGATTAATTTATCACTTAAAGAAGAATTGTTATTGATTGAATATATTTGAAAACCAAACTTATTTTTTTCTTCTGTTTTTAGAATATGAAATATAATTCCTAATAAAGGGTGGTTAACCTCATCTTTATTAATTTTATAATCAGGTACAGCTGGTAGAAACTTTTTATCAGTTAAACTACCATCAAATTTATCTCTATAGACCTTAAGGCTTTTTAGATTATTATAATAATTACTATCAATAATAGAGTTGATTAGACTAGTAAGATAGAGATTGTTATTCTCCTTACTATAATCAAACAGTGAAACATTTATATCCTTATTATCCTCTTTAAAATTAGGTGAAATATCTGCAACTTCTTTACTTTGATTTTCTATATTATTTAACTCATTAATTATTTGATCTTCATCTCTTGCAACACAGATTATTCCAAAATTATCTGATAAAGGAAAATCTATTGGACTATTAATAAAAAGTTTATTCCAAGCTAAGTTGTGTCTTTGATCATCTTGGAAAAATCCAATAATTATTATGTTGTCACATAAAGCATTTAAATCTTTAATAGTTTTACCTTGATTTTTTTTAAGAATTTCAGAATATTTTTCATTCTTTGGATCAACAAAATAAACTTCTGATCCTTCATAACCAAATAAGTTGTCATAAATTTCTGATAAATCAGGTGTATTAGTACATTGTGCTAATAAAGAGTTTTTTAAGTTTGATGAACTGATGATATCTGGATCTTGCCAAGTATTGCCCTTCTCTTCCATTTTTTTAACAATGATATCTTTTGAATAATATAGGTATAAAAAACCTCTCTTTTCATCATGAAACTCAGCTAAGACCTTACATGGATTTATATCCCAATGTTTACTTGCAAGTAGTGATGCTAAACTTTTTCCAACCTCAACATCACAATCTAATTCAGTTTTATAAGTCTCACCTGCATCTGGTTTTAAAATAATAATTTGTTTTGCTTTTTCTAAATTAATTCTATCTTGTAGACTTTTTTGCCAAGCATAACCCTTCCTTGCAACTATCGTTATATTTTTTGGAATTTTAACAACACTATTTATTTTTTCCATTACTGTTAAAGGTTCCTCTGTACTAACAATTACAAAAGACTGCTTTTCTTTTACATAAGCGTTACATAACTCAGTTAATAGTGGAATTAATCTTCTAGAAAAATTGAAAAAAATGATGTGATTTTCTTCCTCAATTTTAGTTTTACCAGATCTTAACGACTCTATTCTTCCTGATATATAATTAGTTACAATTCCAATAATTGAAGAAAATATTAAAACACCAAATATCGTAAGGTTAAATTTTAATAAGAAATCAAAAAAATTATTTTTATCGCCATCAAGATCAAAAATTTCATTTTGATCAAAAAATAAATTAAAACCTTGCCATAAAGTTTCTACAAAAAAATTACTTTGGGATAAAAGACCAATTTTTTGTAATAGAAAAATTACTGATGAAATAATAAATACTCCAATAAAACTTAGTGCAATAAAAAAAATTATTAAATTTAATAAATTTTTCTCAAAAGCTTTATTGAAGCTGTACTTAATGAACTTCCACATGAATGTTAATTTACGTTTTTATCTCTAAATTGTCGATAATCTTTTATGAAGTTTTTAATAAGCTCATAATATTCATCATCCTTAATTTCTTTAAGAATTTCATTTTTAGCTAAAACAACAGACTTATCTTCTTTAACTTGAGTACCATTTGTTATTCTAAGTCTTTGATGAAGAATTCTAGCAATAAGAATTAATTCAGATGTAACTTCAAGATCTTGATTAACTTTTTCATTTCTATACTGTTCTAATATAAAACTAATGACTTCTGTAACTTTAACTTCAGAATTAGAAAGTTTTTGCATTATTTCATTACCTTTCTAAAATTACATATTCCGCAGCTTGATCCAGACTCTGGGATTTCATTATAATACAATACATCTTGAATCTTTGTAATGTACCCTACCAAATCTTTGTCATCTCTTGGAATATCATACCATTGAGTGTCCATATGGATATTGCAATTATAACCATCTGCTTTTGAAATATTACTTGGCTCAAAACAAAAGATACCTAATCTTTTTATTGGAGTAAGTTTCAAACTGCCTTCTTTAGGTTTTTCCATCATTAATGCATAGCTTTGAAGTTGTGTTGCATAAGCATCAATTTTGTTTTTGTTAATCTTAGTAGTTTTAAAATCTACTATAGTAAATGAGTCTTTATGTTTAATATAAGCATCAATTTTACCACTCATGGTAAATGGTCTATCTTTAAGATCATATAAAACTTCTGATCTTAACATTTTATTAAAATCACCAACAATTTCACCCTCTTCAAGATTATCAGTTAGAGTTTTGCTTGATTTACCGTGATAAAAATTTTTTTGTAAACTATCAAATTTTGAGAATATTCCTGGAAAGGGAACTTTTAGCTCAATACCATTTACTTTTTTATCATAGTAACATCTTTTACAGCCTTCAAAACCAAATGCGAACTCACTTGGTGAAAAGTTAAACATTTCAGCTTTTTCTTTCATTGATTTAAGCTTAACAATTTCTTTACTATTGGTCTTCACTTTAATTTCAGTAATATTCAATATATTCCCCTTCTTTTTGTTAATAGTATTTATATGCATGATCTAACAATCTCATACTTTTCTATTACGTCAACTGGGGTGGAGGTGAAATGTTATTTACTCAATTTCACTAAGTTTATTGGATCTTTCAATAATAAGTTTTAATTCTAAAATTTTATCCTCAACATCATTAAGAGCTTTACTAATATGTTTTTTTTCAGTCTCTGATATTTTTTGACCACTTTCACCTTTTGGATTTATAGCTTTTTGAGTGGTTTCCATTAATCTTCCTATTTTAGCTCCAATATTAATTAAGGTATTTGATGCATTATCTAAATTTTTATATTCAGGATTAGTTGCCTCCAACATATCTTCATGAGCAGTAAGCATAGGGTTACCTAATCCTCGTTTTAAACATTCAATATCAATTTTAATTGAATCTATATGATGAATATCTTGTGTATCATTTTCATCACTACATTTTCTAAAATGAGACTCACTTTTACCTGTGGCATCTTTTAAAGCATCATTTTTTAAATCTTTAATAACTTCTTTAAGTGCACTTTCTAATGAAACTAATTTTCTAGAATATCCTGACATGACTCAATCTTACATAAGTGAAATTCAATTGTAAACATTTCACTGCTCGTCTGGTTGACGTAATAGGAATTCGTGCAAATATCTGAATATGAAAAATAACAAACAAAAGACGGAAATACCCAAAAAAAAGACAAATACAATAATAAGTTTTTTAATATTCTTTATAGTTGTTCAGTCGTTTTTTGCTTACGAAAATATAATAAATAAATTAAGTCAAAAATTTAACACCACTATTTCGTGTTTTAAAAATAATGATCAATTAAATGAAACTAATAAGACTAAAAACTGGTCTGAAGTAAAAAAACTTAGCAAAAAAAATAATCAAATTACTGAAAATAGATTAACAGTTTTTTTTTCAGATTTACCAAATTTGGAGGTTAAATAATGATAAGAAATATTTTTAAAATTTTAATCGTTTCATCATTAACTTTATTTTTAGCTCAATGTTCAACCTATACAGTTAAAAAGGACATGACCAAAAAAGGTGAGCTAACAAAAACACCTAAATGGTATATTAAATTTGATCGCGAAGATAAGAATTGGATGTACGAAACAGCATCGAGTGTTTCACCAGATCTTGAATTAGCTATAAAAAAATCAACTCTTTTAGCCAAAGCAAAACTTGCTGACCGTATTAATGGTAAAATGAGCAACCGGACTAGTATTATTAAAGAAGAGGTTGGAATTGATGAAGATAATAATATTTCAGGTCAGGCTGAGGATGCTGTTGTTAATAAAATTAGTGATACTTTAGTTAAAGATTATGTTGTTGAACAAGTTGAAATATTTTTTACTCATCATAAATCTTATCGAGCATACGTTAAGGTTAAAGTTTCAAAAGAAGATATTGAAGTTGTATTAAGAGATATTAAAGCTGAAAAAAAATTAGCACTAGCTAATAAAAAACCTAACAAATTAAAATTAAAAGTTAAGGAGGTTTTAGAAAATCTTGATTAAAAATATTATAATTTTAATCTTAGGATATCTTGTTTGGTTTGCTTATAATGATGAAGCTCTATCTGCAAATCAAGAAAATCAATATTGTGATATCAAAACTACACTCATTAGAACTGTTGATGAAAATGGAAAAACTATCAGTGAAAAAAATGAAGAAATAGTTGAATGTGATGATGGTGTTAAACATTTTTTACAAGACGCAGGAATTGCTAAAGAGTGTAAATATTATACATGGACAGGTTTAGAAGGCTATACACCAGTTGAATATAGATCTCTTGCTTGTCATAAGCTGGATGGAGGATATGAAATTATTCCAAATTATTCTGGTATTGAGTAGTCTTTTAATTCTAACAAATTGTGTAGGTGTTCATCCTCAAAAAGTTGACATTAGTAAAATTAAAAAGGAAAGAAAACTTCCAGAACCAAATTTTTTTATTCCAGACGCTCAATATAAAACAACTGGACAGGGTTCTAGTTGGAATTTAAGACAATTTATGGATTTTAGATTTTGGTCACCTCCATTTTTTAATTCAAAAGAACAAAAACAACATAAGGCTGCTGTTTATATGGCATTAAATCATGTTAAAAATTTAGAAGTAGTAAGCTGGTATAGTAAATCTAGAGATGCTGGTGGAAAAATTCGTCCTATTTTTACATATGGAATAAATTCTAGCACCTGTCGAGATTTTCAGGTTCTTTTGTACATTGAAAAAAAGGCTCGATCTAAAACTTTTACAGGATGTAAATTTGTTTGGGGTTATTGGAATTTTAATTATTGGGATTGGCCCGGTGCAGAAAAATATATAAATTAAATATTTGAAATTATGAAAAATAATATCAAGAAAAAAGGCTTTACGTTAATCGAGCTTCTAGTTGTTGTTGCAATAATTGGTATTTTGGCAGCTGTTGGAATAGTTGCTTATAATGGTTATACATTAGCTGCTAAAAGAAATGCTACATTAGCGCAACATTCAAAAGCTATAAAATTTATTCAGAATACTCTAGCCTTATGTGATGTAAATGGAGACAATAATCTTAAAATATCTAATACTAGGTCAATTAATTGTAATATAGCAAATAATGCTTCAGGGATTAACCAACTTAATAATGTATTTATAAATCATTTCTTAGATATAGGTTGGAAAAACCCTTATGGAGGAACTAAAAATGTTGTTTATGCAGGTAGAAATGGCTCACAAGATACAGATGGAAGAATGAGGTTTGATGAAACGGTATGTTCTTCAGGTTCAAGCAGTAAAAAAATTGCACTATGGGTTAAAACACACAAAGAATACTATCCTATTCTAATCAAAAAAGATGGATGGTGTAATTAATTAATTCTTAAAATTATAAATAAATTGATAACTCGAACAAATTATGTAAGAAAAATTATAATTCTCATTATCAGTTTTTTTATACTTTCAAATTGTTCAAATACAAATCATACTAAAACAGATAAAAAGATACTAGACTATAAGTCTGTAGGTTCCTCAATAAATGCTTTGTCAGCAGGTTCACCAAGTGCTTCTGTATTATTTTTAGTAATAGATATAAATAATTATCTTAAATTTAATTTAAATAATAAAGAAATAGATATGCATACTAACACTATTCAAGTTACTTTAAACAATGCACCTAATGGTGAAATAGTTTCTTGGCATAATGGAGA
>Ga0222719_10005827_pt1 | contig 10565 bp, 6 predicted proteins | sample C33_34DmetaG_FD_165039 | JGI IMG/M metagenome (GOLD analysis project Ga0222719, IMG submission 165039) | Estuarine water microbial communities from San Francisco Bay, California, United States - C33_34D | ecosystem: Environmental > Aquatic > Marine > Unclassified | place: USA: California...
TTATCTATATTATTTTCTAAAAGTTCTATAGCATTTGGATTTAAAGATAAATATTTCCAATCTATTTTATCTAAATTATTTTCAAGTATATTAATAGCATTTGGATTTGCAGATAACATTGACCAATCAATTTTATCTTGATTATTTTCTAATATATGTATAGCACTTGGATTTTCAGATAAATTACTCCAATTTATTTTATCTATATTATTTTCTAAAAGTTCTATAGCATTTGGATTTAAAGATAAATATTTCCAATCTATTTTATCTAAATTATTTTCAAGTATATTAATAGCATTTGGATTTGCAGATAACATTGACCAATTTATTTTATCTTGATTATTATCTAATAAATTTATTGCATTTTGATTTTTAGATGTCCAGGTCCAATCAATTTTATCTTGATTATTCTGTAATAATTCTATAGCATTTGTATTTAATGATAAACATTTCCAATATATTTTATCTTTATTTTTTGATAGTATTTCAATAGCATTTGGATTTTGTGTTAATCCATACCAAAAATTATAATAATCATCTTCATCTAATTTTTCTTCTTTAAATTGTTTTTTAATTAAATTAATAGCATTTATATTACAACATATAGCAGACCAATTTATTTTATCTATATTATTTTCTAATAAATCTATAGCATTTGGATTAATACATAAAGTATCCCATTCTAATTTATTTATATCAATACAATCTAATAATATTTTACGTTTATTATCTAATTTTTTCCAATAATAATTTAAAATTATATATATAATATTATCAACAAATATAGATTTATTTAAGATTATTTTAAGAACATTAAACTTTCTTACAGCCAATGACATTTAAAATAATAAAATTATTATAAATTATCATTTTTTATTTTTAAAATTAAGTAATATATGTTTAACAGTTTTCAATTTGTTTAAAATACATATTAATTAAATTGGTATAGATTCATCTTCAAATATTGAATAATTTAAAGATAATATATCCCAATCTATTTTATCTTGATTATCTTGTAATATATGTATAGCATTTAGATTTTTAGATAATAATTCCCAATCAATTTTATCTTGATTATTTTCTAATATATGTATAGCATTTGGATTTTCAGATAAATTACTCCAATTTATTTTATCTATATTATTTGCTAAAAGTTCTATAGCATTAGGATTTAAAGATAAATATTTCCAATCTATTTTATCAGTATTATTTTTAAGTAATTTTATAGCATTTAGATTCATAGATAAAGCTATCCAATTTATTTTATCTTGATTATTTTCTAGTAATTCTATAGCATTTGGATTTTTAGATAAATTAATCCAACATATTTTATCTTTATTATTTTTTAATAATTTTATAGCATTTGGATTTTTAGATAAATTAATCCAACATATTTTATCTGTATTTTTTTCTAATAATTCTATAGCATTTGGATTCATAGATAAATATACCCAATATATTTTATCTTGATTATTCTTTAAAAGTTCTATAACATTTGGATTTTTTGATAAGAAAAACCAATCAATTTTATCTGGAAAATCCAAATTAATATAATCTTCTATTCTTAAAGTTTGTTCATATTTTATTCTTTCTTTTACACCTTTGGACTTTTAAAACGCCGACTTTTGCTAAAATTTAATTTATATTATTTTTAACAAAAAAAGTTAAAAAATGATTTAAAATATAATATATTAATATATTATAAAGTATGCCAAAATATTCTTGCGAACGATGTGGAAAAGAATTTTCTCAAAAATCTCATTATGATTCTCATAAAAGGAGGAAAAAACCTTGTGAAAATTATTCAAATAAAATTCAAACAATGGTAGATAAAAAAGTAAAAGAGACTATTAATGATTTAAATTTAAAAAATTTGAAAAAATTGATTTTAAAAAATGAAGAAACATATAACATGGACACAGTCAAAGACCTTTATGAGTTTCTTCAATTATATAAAGAAAATAATATTATAACTTGGTTAAAAGAACCGTGGGTTGGTAAAGATAAACAAGAATCTCTATTAAGATTATTCGCTGGACTTGGATTAATAAACAAAATAAAGTCATACTATATATGTAAAGGTAATTACAATGAAAAAACTATAACAAAAAATACTACAATAAAAGATGTATTTTACAATCAAGAAGATAACCTTATTAATTTAAAAGATAAAGGAGATTCGTCTGATCTAACTGGTATTTGTAAAGAAAATGAAAAACATTTATTAGTTACAACATCAAAAAATTTAAATAAAACACAAGTTGGAAAGTTGGATATAGATAAAATATTAACCAATTTTAAACAGTATCAAAATGAAGAATATACTATGTCGTTATGTGTATGTGTTAGAGATAAAATTGATTTTGAAACTATGAAAAATAATGTAGAAAAAACAAACCATCAATTAAAATCATTGTTAGAAAAAGAAGATACTATTACAATTGACTGGAATGACTTAAACCAATCATACCATCAATTCAAAATATTCTATAGAGAAACTCCTATTGATAATATTATTAATTCAAATAAAACTACATTATGTTTAAAACCGCATCAACAACTTGGTGTCTTGAAAACACTTAGAATGAAAAATAGTGAAAAGAAAAAAATTCTGTGGGGTCATATTCAAAGAAGTGGGAAAAGTTATATTATTGGAGGTTGTATTATTGAGGATAGTATAGATAAGGACGAATGTAATTATTTAATAATTACAACAGCACCGAATGAAACAATAGACCAACAAAAAAATGTATTAGACTGTATTCAATTAACAGACTTTAATATTATCAAATTAAATGGAAAAAATAAAAAACCTGATTTAACCAAAAAAAATATTATTATTTGTTCTAAACAATTCTTACAGACTAAAATTGATAAAGGACATGATAAAACTAAACATAGTGAGGAAAAAACAAAAAGTATTGCTTGGTTAAAGAAAATGTCTTTTGATATGAGATTCATTGATGAAAGTCATAATGGAGGAACAACAGAATTAGCAAAGAAAACATTAGAATTTTATGGAAAACAAGCATTCACTGTTCAAATTACAGCAACATATTCTAAACCAATAAATGATTATAATATTCCAAAGGATTGTTGGATTTTATGGGATTTAGAAGATATAAAACTTTGTAAAAATATTACAAATGAAGGTAGCATAATTAGATTGGTAGAAAAACATGGTGATTGTATTCAAAATATCATTTCAAAATATTCCCAAGATAGTATAATTAGTGAATATTCAAAATATCCAGAATTGTGGTTATTAACAGATGAAATTAATCCAGATGTTGTATCTGAAATAATAAATGATACACAAGATAATAATTATGGATGGTCACCCGATGCTTGTTTCCTTCTTAAACAAGCTATAAAAAAAAACGAAGAAACACAAAAATCTAATGTAGTAATAAAGGAAGAGTTTCAAAATGAAGGAGAAAATTTAAAATTATGGTATAGAGTTTTTGGAAAAAAAAATAAATTTGGAATTCCTGATAAAGATTATCCAGATGATATTGTATTTATGAAAAGGATTGAAAAAATATGTAAAGATCCAACAATAGATTCACGATTTATTGGAGAAGGAGATTTTCAAAATGAACCTATGATTATTATGGCATTCTTACCTCAAAATAATATTGATAAAATTTCAAAAGCAACAATAAAACTTTTGGAAAGAAATAATGTTATTTCAGATTATGAAATAATTAGTATTAATAGTAAAACAACTAATAATCCTAAACAATCTATTGAAGAAGCACGTATCAAAGCAAAAAATAGTGGAAAGAAAGGAGTTTTGGTATTAAGTGGAAAACAATGTAGTCTTGGGGTATCAATTGATAATTGTGACATTGTATTATTACTAAATAATAGCATGGGATTTGATATGATTTATCAGATGATGTTTCGTTGTATGACAGAAGGGAAAAATAAAAAATGTGGTTTTGTGATAGATTTAAATATTCATAGAGTAATTGAAACTTCTGTAATCAATTATGCTTCATTGATAAAACCAGATATTCATCCAAGAGACGCTACAAAATTCATTCTACAAGAAAGACTTATCAATTTAAATGGTGATCATTGGATGCCTTCTTTCGGAAATGATGTTTCTAAAATTACTGCTTTATGTGAAAATGTATATGAATTATATTCGTCTAATACTGAAAATGCACTTAATCATTTCCTAAATCGTCTTCGTTTTAAGGAAATATTACTTACAAAAGAAGAACAAAAAATATTTAATGCTATGTTTAGCAATACAACACCTGCGAAAAAACAAAAAGAATTAATAGATAAACTTTTGGAGGAAGATGAAGAAAAAGAAAAAATTAAAAAGGGTATTGAAAAAACAAAAGTTGATAATGAAGACATAGATACATCATCAGAAACAAGCAATGAAGATGAAAAAGAAGAAAAACAAATAAACTATATGGATATTCTAAAACATATTATTCCTCTTATATGTCTATTAACAATTCATGATAAAGAAACATCGTTTGTAGAAATGTTTGAATTAATTGAAAAGAATGAATATGTGTATAATATCCTAATTGACCAAACTAAAAGTTGGTGGGGTAAATCAATTGATTCAAAAATAATAAAAAAATTTATAAACGTTTATATGAAGTATATGAAAGATGATAAAGAAACTAATCAGATTATTAGAACCGTTAAAGAACTATTTATGAAAAATATTAAAAATAATAGAGAACTATCTAACTTGATTGACAAATATTTAATTCCACAAGAACTTGAAAAGAAAAGTAATGCCGAAGTTTCTACACCATTCAAGTTAAGACAAGAAATGTTGGATAAAATACCTGTTGAATTATGGACATCTATAAAGAAAGTGTTTGAACCTTGTGCTGGAAAAGGCGGATTTATTGTAGATATAATTGATAGATTTATGAATGGTCTTGATAAAACTATTCCTGATGAAAAAGAAAGATACAAAACAATTGTAGAAGAGTGCTTGTATTTCAGTGATATTAATTCTACCAATATATTTATCTGTAAATTATTGATAGACCCTTATAATGAGTATAAATTGAATTATAATGAAGGAAATACATTAGAATTAGATTTTAAAGAAAAATGGGATATTGAAGGGTTTGATGCTGTTATTGGTAATCCACCTTATCAAAATTCTAATGGAGCATCAAATGGCACATTATGGGATAAGTTTGTATTACAATCATTTGAAATAACTAAACCACACGGATTCATTTGTATGGTCCATCCATCTGGATGGAGAAATGTAAATGGTAAATTTAAAAAATTACAAAAAGAAATGTTTGAAAAAAATATGTTATATTTAGAAATTCATAATGAATCTGATGGAATTGCTACATTTAAAGCTGAAACAAGATATGATTGGTATGTTATTCAAAATAATAATAATTATACTACAACAAAAATTAAGTTTGAAGATTGTAAAACTATGAATATAAATATTAGAGAATTAGAATTTATACCTAATGGTCAATATGATTTAGTTCAAAAATTGTTGGCAAAAGAAGATGATGAAAAATGTGAAGTATTGTATGATCGGAGTAGTTATGGTTGTGATAAAAAATGGGTATCTAAAACAAAAATAGATGATTATAATTATCCGTGTGTATATACAATAAATTCTAAAAGTCAGTTGAAATTATTCTATTCAAATAAAAAAGATGGTAATGGAATGAAAAAAAAGAAACTAATGTGGAGCAATGGTCGTATTAAATCAATTGGTTCTGTAATAGACAAAGAAGGTAAATATGGATTAACTCAATTTGCTTATGGAATTGTAGATAAAGAAGAAAACTTAGAAAATATTAAAAAAGCGTTTGATTGTAATAAATTTAGAAGATTAATGGAATATTGTGCTGTATGCCAACTAACAGTAAATTATAAAATAATTGCATTATTTAAAAAAGACTTTTGGAAAGAATTTATCTGAATACAATTTAAAATAAAAATTACTAATTAAATATAAAAATAATACTATTTATTAAATTTTTTTATTATAACATATAGATATTATAATAAAATGCCTACTCATAAAAGTAACGATTATAAATTATCAGCAGTTAAATACTATTTATCCCATTCTAAAAATCAAGTGCAAACTTGTAAAATATTCGGTTGTTCTGAAAGAAGTTTGATGAGATGGGTAGATAAATATAAATCTACTAATAATATTACACGAAAGAAAAGAGATTATACATCATATAAAATTACTAATAGTCATATTTCATTTATAAAGCAACAACTCAAAGACGATAAAACTATTACTATGGATGAATTATTATCAAAATTAAAAACTAAATATCCTGACTTAACACTATCAAGAGTTCATTTAGGTAGAGTTGTAAGAGATATTAATATTACACTAAAACAAACACGATTACGACATGTTCCAAAAACAAGATATAAAAAACATATTGTAATTAAAAATCAACTTAAAGAATTTTATAGCAAGGTAAAACAATATAGTTTGGATGATATTATTTGTATTGACGAAACATCATTAAACTCATTTATGATTAGAAGAAAATGTTATGAAGAATTAGGTAAAAGGTGTGTAGTAAAAACGGAAAGTCAAGAAGTTTTCAAAAAATATACTGGGATATTTGCTATTTCTTCAAATGGTGTTATTGGATATGATGTATATAAAAAAGAAGGTATTGATAGTAATAGAATGGTTGATTTTATTAACAAGTTTATAAATGTAAAATATAAAAATAAATTAATCATTTTAGATAATGCGAGTAGTCATAGAAATCAACTTGTAAAGGATGTAATTAAAAAGAATAATAATTTATTATATGCTGTTCCATATCAACATTATACAAATGCCATAGAGGGATATTTTAATGTATTGAAATCACGATTACAAAAGAAAAAAGGATTAACATATGATGAATTAGTTAATAATGTAAAAGATGTATTAGATGAAATACCAATACATATTTATAAAAATCTAATAAAAGGAGCATATGATAGAAGTGAAAAGTATGTAAAAAGACCATCAACGAGAAAAAGGAAACCTAAAAAATATTTGGATTAGGTCGGCGTTTTAAAAGTCCAAAGGTGTAATAAATTTATAGCATTTGGATTAGAAGATAAAAGCATCCAATTTATTTTATTTGGATATTCTTCTAATAATTTAATTGCATTTGGATTTTCAGATAAAAGATTCCAATTAATTTTATCTATATTATTTTTAAGTAAACTTATAGCATTTGGATTTGTAGATAATATATCCCATGATAATTGTTCCGGATTAATCCAATCTACTAAAACTTTACGTTTATTATTTAGTTTTTTAACAATATTAAACTTTCTTATAGCTAAAGACATTTACAATTATAAAATTAATAATATTATTTTATCATTTTTTTAATATGTTATCATTTTTTAGTTTTTTCTAAAAAAGAAATAATTTCATATTCTTCTTTTGTATATTCTTCAATTTCCGGAATTGTATTATCTTTATCTGCTAAACATTTTTTACATTTTGATCTAATTTTAAGATGATTACAAATTTCACTACCACCACATTCTTTACATTGCGATCTTCTACGTTTATGTTGGCACATTGAGGAACCACCACATTCATAACATCTTACTTTTTGACGATTATGAGGACATATTGAAGAACCTTTACATTCATAACATTCAGTTCTTCTACGATTATGATGACAAAATGAAGAACCTTTACATTCTCTACATTGTGATTTTATACGATTATGAGGACATATTTGACTACCATTACATTCATAACAAACTGATTTTTGTTTTTTATGAATACATATTTGTGAACCATCACATTCATAACAACTTGATTTTTGGCGGTTATGTTCGCATATTGAAGAACCTTTACATTCTTTACATTGCGATTTCCTACGATTATGATTACAAATTTGAGATCCACCGCAATCTTTACAATTGTATTTAATACGATTATGTTCGCAAATTGAAGAACCTTTACATTCTTTACATATGTATTTTCTACGATTATGAGGACAAAGTTTAGGAATATAACCACATTCATAACACATATATTTTATACGATTATGTTTGCAAATTGAAGAACCTCCACATTCTTTACATATGTATTTTCTACGATTATGAGGACACTTAGGCATTAATAAAAATAATTAAATTACTATCATTTTTTTGCTAAAAAAGAAATAATTTCATATTCTTCTTTTGTATATTTATTATTTTTTTCTACTAAACATTCTTTACATCGTGATTTTCTACGATTGTGATGACAATTACTACCACCACCACATTCATAACATCTAGTTTTTCTACGATTATGAGGACAAATTTGTGTTCCACCGCAATCTTTACAAATATATTTAACACGATTATGAGGACAAATTGAAGAACCTTTACAGTCTTTACAGATTGATTTTCTACGATTATGCTGGCAAATATATTTACCACCACATTCTTTACATTGTGATCTTATACGATTATGAAGACATATTTGAGATCCTTTACATTCATAACATTGTGCTTTTCTACGATTATGAGGACACTTAGGCATTAATAAAGATAATTAAATTGTTATCATTTTTTTGCTAAAAAAGAAATAATTTCATATTCTTCTTTTGTATATTCTTCAATTTCAGGAATTGTATTATCTTTATTAGCTAAACATTCTTTACATCTAGTTTTTCTACGATTATGAAGACATATTTGTGTTCCACCACAATCCTTACAATAGTATTTAACACGATTATGAGGACAAATTGAAGAACCTTTACATTCATAACATTGTGATTTTACACGATTATGAGGACAAATAGATGAACCTTTACATTCATAACATTGTGATTTTTGACGGTTATGAGAACAAATAGATGAACCTTTACATTCATAACATTGTGATCTAATTTTTAAATGGTCGCATATACCACTACCACCACATTCTTTGCATTGGGTTTTTCTACGATTATGAGGACATATTGCAGAACCACCACAATCTTTACAAAAGTATTTAAAACGATTATGAGGGCAAATTGAATCACCACCACATTCCTTACAGTTTGTTTTTCTACGATTATGAGGACATATTGCAGAACCACCACATTCTTTACATCTTGATTTTCTACGATTATGAGGACACTTAGGCATTAATAAAAATAATTAAATTGTTATCATTTTTTAAGATTATAAAAATACAGTATTATAAACAACTTTTAGAAAAATTATGTTTAAGATATGAATGTATTGTGGATTTTACAAAAATATAATAGAAATATAAAAGTTGATTTTATTTGTAAATGTGGTATTATTCATAATAATAAAACAAGAATGATATAATGAAAAGAAAGAATAAATAAATTCAATACTGGATTGATAATAAAATTATTGAAATTATAGAATTATTTTATGATAATTATTTATAAATCCAAAAGTATATAAAGATAATTCAATTTATATAATTATCAAAAGATGTTATAATATCTTTTGATTTTCTCTTATTTTTTTAATTTTTAAAGGTATCGGGTCCCATTAGCTCAACCGGTAGAGTACCGTGCTTATGACGCGGGGGTTGAGGGTTCAAACCCCTCATGGGACACCAAAAGATACCTTTATTAATTTTATATATAAAAATGATTTAAATTATTTAATTTTTCGTAAAATGATTTGTTCTTATAAACATTGCAATAATATTTTGAAAGAAAGTGAAGATATTAATAGCAAAACAAAAGAATATTATAAAAGATGTTATTCTTGTAGAACTAAATATAACTGTATTCATAATATTGAAAAAAGAAAATGTAAAGAATGCGGTGGTTCTGTATTTTGTATTCATAATAAAATTAAAAACAAATGTAAAGAATGCTCAAATTCACTATGTATTCATAAAAAATTTAAATACCAATGTAAAGAATGTAATGGTAATAGTTATTGTTCTCATAATCGCATAAAATCGCAATGCAAAGAATGCAATGGTATAGGATTATGCGAACATAATCGTCAAAAATCAAGATGTAAAGAATGTAAAGGTTCGTCTATTTGTCCTCATAATCATATAAGATCAACTTGTAAAGAATGTAATGGTAGTCAAATTTGCCCTCATAATCGTATAAAATACACTTGTAAAGAATGTGGAGGTGGTTCAATTTGCCCTCATAACCGTATAAAAGCAGAATGTAAAGAATGCGGTGGATCTGCAATATGTCCGCATAATCGTAGAAAAACAAACTGTAAAGAATGTGATCTACCATTATATTTGGTAAATCTTCAAAGACAACAGATTAGAAGGTGTTTTAATAATTCAACATTGGTTAAAGAACAAAAATCAATTGAATATTTAGGTTGTTCAATTGATTTTTTCATACAATATTTTCAAGATAAAATGGATATTGCAAATGTTGATAAAGAAGAGAAGATGACATTTGATAATATTCATATTGATCACATAAAACCTGTATCAATGTTTGATCTAAATAATAAAGAAGAATTCTTAAAATGTTGTCATTATACAAATTTACAACCATTGTTAGCAAAAGATAATTTAGAAAAATCAAATACTTGGGATATAACAGATGAAATAG
>Ga0222719_10005831_pt1 | contig 10561 bp, 21 predicted proteins | sample C33_34DmetaG_FD_165039 | JGI IMG/M metagenome (GOLD analysis project Ga0222719, IMG submission 165039) | Estuarine water microbial communities from San Francisco Bay, California, United States - C33_34D | ecosystem: Environmental > Aquatic > Marine > Unclassified | place: USA: California...
TTTCAGTATTAGGTGTTAGTTGTTTTATTGTTTCATATTTTGTTCCGTTAATATTTGATTTATTATTTAGTTTTTCGGGAGGTGTTTGTTTCGGTTTAATCGGGGTGAATTATTTTTTCGAAAAAGGTAACGAATATTAAAAATAATTTTATATCTTTGACTTGTTAAAACAAAAGAGATATGGCACATAAAAATTCAAAGGGAGAATCAGAATACTTATTCGGTTGGTTGGAAGCCAAACCAGGTTCTAAGGACTTCAAACGAACTACGGGTGGGAATTCTGTTTGGGCAAAGACAAAACGTGAGGCAATTTCTAAGGTCAATCGTGGTCGTAAGGAGTTTGAAAAAGAAAATCCGACTCACGTTCAACTTCGTGTAAACCCTGCAACTTGTCGTAGAGCTAAAACCTCTAAAGAGGCTCGTGATTTTTCTTACGGTCTTTATTTAATGACCATTTAACTTTTTTGAAAGTTATATATATTTATAATCTCAAACAAATAATACATTCAATGAGAACTATTTCACATATCACACCAGGTACGGAAGGTGATACTCCACGAAAGTCGGAGGTGGGATAGTATTGTCAAAATATAAGATACTGAAGACCCACCTCAAAAAGGTGGGTTTTTTTATGTCCGATATTTTGATAGAAAGATAAAGAGTAGTATATTTGTATTGTAAATAAAAGATATAACTATGAGATACACTGTAAAATATATTGTCAATGGAGTTATCAACTCAGACACCCCAACGAATGATTTGTCTAAAGCCGTAGAAAGAGAATCGGTTTTAAGAGAGAAGTATGGAGTTGATTGTGTTTGGATTGCTGACACAGTAACGGAAATGTTAGTCGGATGATTAAAAAACGTTAGTTGACATTTTTTTATGTGAATTTTATTGTTTATACTTGTGAGGTTCTTTGACATGATGGTTTAAGTAGTTTGGCCCGTTCGTCTATCGGCTAGGACATTGCCCTTTCACGGCAGAAAGAGGGGTTCGATTCCCCTACGGGCTACAACAAATGAGTTACGTCTTCAGGTACCCATACAGCAGTGAGTGGGGCTAAGTAAGATACGATTTCTCGGAGCTGGAAGTAGAATGCCTGTCTGAAGTAACTCAAATGCCACAATAGCTCAGTTGGTAGAGCTTCTGATTTGTAATCAGATGGTCGGCGGTTCGAGTCCGTCTTGTGGCTCCATATCGCGGGGTAGAGCAGAGGTAGCTCACAAGGCTCATAACCTTGGGGTCGGGGGTTCGATTCCCTCCCCCGCCACTAAGGATGGGGAGACACACAATACGCGTTGGAACTATGTGTCTTTAATAAAGAACCCCATCTTACACTAATGATGAACTTTAAAAAGGGCCCTTCCGTTTCTATGAAAACGGCATGCTGGGCCCGAGTTCATCTTTTTTTGCGGAAGTAGCTCAGTTGGTAGAGCTTCAGCCTTCCAAGCTGAAAGTCGCGAGTTCGAGTCTCGTCTTCCGCTCAACAGTACTTACCACACTTCCCGTTAGATTAGTGTATCAGGGTGAGTCTTTTACGAGGGTAGATAGTTGCAAATGTCTATCCTCATTTTGCGAGAGTAGCTCAGTCGGTAGAGCATGACGTTGCCAACGTCAGGGTCGCCAGTTCGAACCTGGTCTCTCGCTCAAATTGGTCTGGTAGTTCAGTTGGTTAGAATACATGCCTGTCACGCATGGGGTCGCGGGTTCGAGTCCCGTCCAGACCGCCAACAAAAAAATGGGGGATTAGCTCAGCTGGCTAGAGCACTTGCCTTGCACGCAAGGGGTCATCGGTTCGACTCCGATATCCTCCACTTTTTTCGGGATGTAGCACAGTTGGTAGCGCACCACGTTTGGGACGTGGGGGTCCCAGGTTCGAGTCCTGGTATCCCGACTATGAATATATTTTTTTATTGGATACTTATATCATCTTTTTTAGTGGGAACCCTTGTCGGTTTTATTATTTCTGATTATATTAAAGAAAACAAATATTATGGCTTACGTAGTTTTAAAAATGACAAAATCAATTAACGGTGAACCTTTAACAGTGTTAATCAACGATTCTGAAGGTTTGGCTTATGAATTTGAGACGGAAGAAAAAGCACAAGAAGTGGCAGATTTATTCAAAAAGAATACAACACATAATTCAAATTATATTGTTAAAAAACTTTCGTAATGAGTAAATTTGAGTATACATGTATGATGTGTTGTGAAAAGGCAACAAAGAAACTCCATCATGAAGAGGGTGATGGTTTTTTCATACTTTGTGATGATGATAAGTGTAAAGAGGATTTATTAGAACAACTAAAAGTAAAATAGTAATGACTCTAAAACGTGTCGATGTTATTTTAAAGACCTACCTATGGTTAGTATTTTATTTAATTTATTTAATAGTAAGAGATATGAGAAAATTTTTAAAGAACAATTTTGAGTATATTGTATTGGCGTTTTGGTTTATTCTAATAGGATTAGCAAGTTATATTGTAACACAATGAGTTGGGATAGAAACGATTGGCAAGGACGTAGTAAGAAACAAGTCGAGGGTAACTACAAAATAATGGAAGTTATCTATTGTATGTTTTTTGTTATTTTACTTACTTACATGATTTTAACTTACTGATTTAATGAAACAGACTAAAATTGTAAATCTTTTTGGTGGACCTGGTGTTGGTAAATCAACAATATCTTCAGGATTATTTTACAATCTTAAGAAGAACCATATAGAGTGTGATTGTCCATACGAATTTCCTAAACAGGTGGCATGGGAAGAAAACACATCTCAAATCTCAGACCAGTTATATATTTTAGCCAATCAACACAGAGGTATTGTTCGTTCTTACGGAAAAGTCGATTACATAATATTAGATTCTCCCATACTCTTATCTTTAGCATACAAAGACGGTTATAACTCACCATACCCTTCAAGTCATTATGACAGTAGTTTTGATATAATGGTTTTGGAATTATTCTCAAAGTATGATAACATCAACATCTTTTTAGAAAGGGATGAAAAATCATTTCAACAGTCAGGTAGATTACAAAATTATGAAGAGTCTTTAGAGTTTGATGAAAAAATTCGTAAACTATTGGACAATAATGACTTTCCTTACTATACTTGTGAAGTTAACGAAAGTACAGTAGACAAAATAACTAATTTAATTATAAATGAAACGTAAAGCCATTCACGCAGAGTACAGAAAAACTTCAGAATCATTTCCAAAGTGGTTGAAGTACGAAATTACAGTCTTAAACGAAAAAGGTGAGACTGAGAAAATTCCCGCATATGGAAAAGACCTCCAAGATGCATTATCACGTGTTGTTCACGATGAAAAAGTCGAAAAGATTACTAAAACCACAAAATTTGTCCCATGGTGGGCTTGGGTTGTTACTTGGTTTGGTTACTTAGGATTTATTTCTTATTGGTGGTCAACATCTAACGATATCAATATTTTAGTTGGGGGTATATCATCCGCATTGATTATTTTATTTATGGTTATGTTATGGTCTCAAAACCGTAACGTGGACCGTAAGTAGAACTTTGGGGCTCTTAGCTCAGTTGGTTAGAGCACCTGACTCATAATCAGGTGGTCGCAGGTTCGAGCCCTGCAGGGCCCACTATTTATTATTATGGAATCAAATAAATGTAAAGTCTGTGGTAAGGAAGTACCTTCAGGGTCGTTAACCACATCTATCTGTATAGAATGTGTGGTAAAAGTTGTTAAATAATAAAATTACACTTACCTTTGTCTTATGAAAATCATATTCCTTGATAATGACGGTGTAATCTGTCTCGCAAATAACTGGGGTTCTCGTTTTAAAAAACAAGATAAATGGGGTGGTAAGAAACTATCAATGACTATGAGAGAAATTCCATTGGAATATAGGTTTGATAACTTTGACCAAAAGGCGGTTAAAGTACTTAATTCAATCTTAGAAGAAACGGATGCCGAAATTGTTGTAAGTTCAGATTGGAGATTTCATGCAACACTTGATGAATTGGGTGACTATTATGAGTCACAAGGAATCATCAAAAGACCTATTGGTATTACTGAACAATTTCACTACACCAACTGGAAAGATGAGGGATTTATTCCTGAAGATTTCTCCTTTAATCGTCATGAAGGTCGAGAGCAAGAACGTTATTTTGAAATTTCACGTTATCTTGGTCAGTATCCATCTATTTCTAAATGGGTAGCCATTGACGATTTAAATATGGGTATTGACATCAATACCTCTTATGGTCCAACTCAAAGAGATTGGGGTTTACGTAATTTTGTTTGGACACCTCAGGATATGGAAGGTATTAAACAATCAGGTAAAAAGGATAAGATTTTGGAATATCTAAAAGATTAACTATATTTGTCATTATGAACATTTTTATTTTAGATTGGGACGTTGAAAAGTGTGCACAGTATCACAACGACAAACACGTGGTTAAGATGATATTGGAGACCGCACAACTATTGTGTGGTGTTCATCATATGAACGACCAAGCTAACGACCAAGTCCCATACAAGTTGTCACATAAGAATCACCCTTGTTCCATTTGGGCTCGTGAAAGTATGACCAACTATTTGTACTTAGCAGAACTTGGTTTGGAGTTGTGTAAAGAATACACTTACCGTTATGGTAAACGACATAAGTCTCAGGACGTAATTGAATGGTGTATTGAAAACAAACCACAAATCAAAGACATTGGATTTACTGAACCTGCTAAGGCGATGCCAGATGAATATAAAGTGAATGACGTAGTTCAGTCCTACCGTAATTACTATAATGGTGCGAAAGTATCCTTTTCGAAATGGAAAAACCGACAAACACCAAAATGGTTTAAGGGTGAGGTTTTGGTATAGAAATATATTTATTAGTATATTTCAACAATATGGATAGTGCAATACTAAAAGGTTTAAATTCTTTATACTCTAATGAACAAGGTCTAAATTACACCTACAAGGTGGATGAAGATGGTACATATGTTATTGAATCAGCTGAGGATGAAGATTTACCTTTTGTGACTAAATTCTTGATTAATCGTGGTGCTCTTGAGAATGTCCACTCATTATCAAAATACTTACCCACTGCAACAATTATCGATGTGGCAAACCATAAAACTAAAATCGTTTTCAATGGGAAAGAAATAGATAATGATTTTGTTAAGGTATCAGATAAACTTCAAAACTGTATTAATACTTTTTTCCAATCCTGTAAAAAGTCTGTAAAAGCTAATTCTTATATAATTAACGCAGAATCTCCAACGGCACACGGAAATAGAATTGAAAAAGAAATTAAATGGGACTATGACTATTTTTATGTCTATCCACTACTTTATGCCAGTGCTTTAACATTCGAATTTGAAGGTAAAATGCATTTTGTTAGTGAAGATAGAATTAAAGATTTTTGCGATAACTCTGAATACGCCAAAGATGAGGAAATGACTTATGATGACGTTGTTACAATATTTGTTAATTTTTTTAATAATAGTGCAATGGAAGGTGAACAAGTAACGACACAATCTGAGCAACTTTTTAATTGTTGTATAGACTTGGGTTGGGATGGTAACGATAATAATAGTTTATATTACGATTTCTGGATTAGGTCTGAAATCTTTTTGATGGGTATAGGTAAATATATTTCTTCTAACCCATATGAATTTACAGGACAAGATACTTATCCATTACTTTATCAATATGTAAAATATTTTGAATATTCAGATGTATAACATATCTTTGTGGTATGGGATATTGGGAAGGAAAATGTTTTAACTGTATAATAATCGGAGCATTAATTGCTATCGTTAGTCTCACCGTAAGAGACGTAAGAAAAGAAAATAAAAAAACTAATCACAAAGTAGAACAAAAAAGGAGTTCTTATCAGGATTCCATATAAAAATAGTTCTTTATCGATGAAACCCTCACTTTCGTGGGGGTTTTCTGTTTTTGGCACAGTGTTTGACTCTATTAAGGTAATATGAGAAAATTATTTTTAACAGCTTTAGTTACAATCGGAATGATTGGCTCAAGCGTAGCACAAATGGCAATACCTGGTGAGATATTTGCCGACAATCCAAGTCGTTTTAACGGACGTAAAGTAACAATTAAAAACATTCAATTAGATGGTACACAAACTATGGGTGGTTCTAAAGGTGTAATTGCACCAGCACCTCTTGGAGGTTCAGTTTCTGCAGCTCCAGGACCTATTGGTACACCATCGGCACCAAATGTACATCCGTGTCGTGCACCTCGTGGATTCAGTGAAATACAAGTAGTATTCAAAGGTAAACCTGAATTTAAAGGATGTTTCTTCATGGCTGATAATATGAGGACACAGTTATTTCGTGAATTAGGTGGTCAATTAATAGATGCACAAATTACTTTTAGAGGTGACTCAAGAACAGGATACGCAGTAACTTTCTACCGTTTAGGTATGTAATTAAAGCACACATATACTTTCAAAACCCCTTCTTAATCGGAGGGGTTTTTTGTTTTATGACGTTTCGATGATTGTCTTTTTATTTTTTAGTATTAAATTCGTAAATATGAAGAGATTACTATTTTTATTACTATCACTCGTACCTTTATTTAGTATGGGTCAATATGTTAAAGTATCAACACATTATAATGCTAAGAATACCGCAAATCAAATTATAAAGGGTGAACTCAGAAGTTTTTTAAACGATGAGGTTGATTTTACTGTAGAGAAACGTTCGGGTAAATTTAAAAGCAAGTACGATGTTTCATCTGACGATGTGGTCCGTAAGGTATATAAATGTTTTGACAAAGGAAACGTTGAATATGTGTCGAGGACAAATGGAGGTTACACTTTCACCATTGCAGTGGTAAACAAAAAAGATAATACGATAATTTTAAACTACTGTACCTTTAGTGTGGATGCTTTTACTCAAAAGATAAAGGATGTTGAAATATCAAAAGGACTATAAAATGACTATGAAAAAACTATTATTAATATTGACGGTTTTGTTTACAACCTTAAATGTAAACGCACAGTGTGATTGGAGTAACACTACTTTTGACAAAATTAGTCAAAGAGGAAATGAATTTTATTTTGAAACGAACATGCATTATGACTCCTGTTGGGATTATATTTTCACCGTTTACGATTACCAACGACAAGTGGAAGATACGATGGAAGATTGGGGTGGTTGGTTTGGAGTCTCATTTAATGCCAAAGGTAAATACCAAGCCCGAATGATTGCATTTAATCGTTGTATTGGTTGTGACACTACTTTTGTGGTTGATGTTGACATTACTATATTTGGTAAATTAGGATATAGTCATAAAGTGGGGGCTAAAAATTGTAAGTATTATCAATTTGAACTTGAAGACCGAAAGGATAGTTGTTACAAATATTACTATCAGATATGGAAGGCAGACAAATACATCAACGATTTATCTGAAGAAGAATGGAAAAAGGTAAGTGATTCAGCTCTTTATTTTGGGTATAGTTTTGATGAGGATTTGTTAGTATACTATGGTGAACCAAAAGATATTACACTAACACACGAATTTGAAGATTCAGGACGTTATTTGATGATACCTCAAATTTATAACGAGTGTACAGGAATTGATACGTGGGCATTTGTAAAACTGAACGTTTGTGTAGGTCAGAAAACTACTTCAGTTAAGAAGATAACTCGAGAAGATTTGAAGAATGTTACTGTTGTAGGTTATTACGACATGTTGGGACGTAAGGTTGACTACATGGAACCAAATAAAATCTACGTTGTTATGTATAGTGATGGTCGTAGATTAAAAGTGATGAGAAGTGAGTAAAAATAATTTAGAAAGAGAAGTGTTAAATGTTATTGGATATACTGTATCATTTCTGATAACTATATTATCAATATCTTACGTTTTAGATTTATTAATAGATTAAAACTAACCCCTCCCATAAAGAGGGGTTTTTTGTTTTAAATTTTTTTTGTATCTTTGTTTTGAATATAACTAACTAACAATATGAAAGCAATATTAGAATTTAACTTTGATGCAGACAATGACGACCGCATGGAATTTCAGGATGCTGTTGATGGTAAAAAGTGGAAAATGGCAATGTGGGAACTTGACCAATGGTTGAGAGCTCAGTACAAATATATGTCTGATGAAGAATATAGTAAGGACAAATACGAGGCTTATGAAAGGTCACGTGAAGAACTATATCGAATTATAAATGAAGAAGGTTTAAGACTTGACTGATATGAAGGAAGATATTGGATTTTATATGTTTGGTGCTATGGATGAGATTATCGCTGACGAATTAAATGTCGACACTGAAACATACACAGACATACTTGAGAATCATTGTACTTACAATGAAGGAAAATTTATTATATTTTCATTATTATCCGATAGACAGGATAAAAAAGATAAAGCTATAAAATTATTTAAATCTAAATTAAAATGAAAAAACTTTTAACTCTTTTGTTGGTCACTTGTGTGTCAGTGACCACATATGCTTCTCACCTTTTGGGAGGAATGATTGCTGTAGGTCAAACAAGTCAAGACTCTACCTCTGTTGGGGTTTGGTTAATTACCGACCCACAAGGTATCTCCTCACCTAACTCCATCTATGTTGAAAAATGGGAAATGAATAGTGTAGGTTGGTACACTCAAAATGGTACCATCACACTAACTAAAGGTACCTCATCAACATTTCAGGGACATACGGTGGTAAACTATACCAGTGATTATTTGGACTTGGATTCAAACAAATATCGTTTCATTTATAAGAATTGTTGTTGGGGGATGATTAACAACTCTCAGAACTCTTTTAACTCTGAGTTTGTAATCTCAGCCGATTATTGGCACATACCTAATAACTCCACACCATTTGCCGGAGTACCATTACTAATTAATCAACAAGTGAACACTCTTAATACTATGAAACCTATTTGGGGTGTTATTAACTATTTTATGAACGAAGTGGATGGTGATAGTGTAAATGTAACTCAATCAGATTTATACTCGAGTTATTCTAACGGAACATTTGTTTCTCAAACATACACACCACTTAATTTACAAGTATCAAACGATAGTATTAGTTGGACACCTTCATCATTGGGTAAATATGCAACAGGATTTGAAATAAGTGATTATAGAAACGGACAACTAATTGGGGTTCAGAGAATACAATGGACCTTTATGGTTGTCAATTCAACATTAGATATTGAGGAAGTAGAACAAACTAAACATTATCAGGTTTATGATTTTTTTGGTAATCCTTTCTATGAAGGTGAAAACATTCCATATAATTATATGAAAGGATTGTACATTATTTTTGATGGTAACAAAACCGAAAAGATACATGTCGTAAAATAATCAATGGAAGATTTTATAAAAGTAACAGATAACGCACGAAAAAGAATTCAACACCTCCTTAATGAGGAGGGTTTGGATTCCTCTACACATTTTCTACGTGTTGGTGTAAAGGGGGGTGGTTGTTCAGGACTATCATATGTATTAGATTTTGATGACACTCTTAATGAAGGTGATAACGTATCTGAAGATAATGATATAAAGGTGGTGGTAGATAAGAAATCTTTATTATATCTATTCGGGACCGAGTTAAATTATTCTGACGGATTAAATGGTAAAGGATTTGAATTTATAAATCCAAACGCCACAAGAACCTGTGGATGTGGAGAAAGTTTTTCACTTTAAATTGATTTAGCTATATCTATCGACTATACTATAGTAAATTTACAACATGAAAGAATATAAAAAGTATTTTGAGTTCTCAGGAACAATCTCAGGAACAAATTATCTTCTACGTAATTTGTTATCATCACTAATGGCCTTTATTGGGGGTTATTTAATCGGTTACGGTGTCGTTTCACAAGAAATTGGAATGTCAACTATAGGGTTGTTCATTATCGCACCAACATTGTGGTACAACTTCGCCACTATCTATAAAAGGGCTAATGCCGTATTTCCTGGTAAAGCAACAGGGTGGACAGCATCTATTTTGGTATCACAAATTTTGATGCAAGTATTTAATGGAGAACCTTTAGGGAATATCCTAAAAGCATTCCTTATCGTTTTCGGTTTAGTTCTAATCTTTACTAATTCAAAAGTAGAAAATCACGAAGGTTGATTTTATCGGAGAGGTGGCAGAGCGGTCGAATGCACCAGTCTTGAAAACTGACGTACTGAAAGGTACCGGGGGTTCGAATCCCTCCCTCTCCGCAGATAAATCACAAGATTTTTTATTTGTCATTTAAAATTTAATTTAATATCTTTATCCAATAAAATTATTTAACTATGAATATTACAAAAGATTTCGAGAAGTACGCAATGAGTGATTATGGAGTTTCATCCCTAAACATGCATCACTACAAAAACCAATTAGAAGACTCTTTAACTCCATATATCTTGGAGGAAAGGGAGATGAGAGCAACACAGATGGATATCTTCTCTCGTTTAATGAGAGACCGTTTGTTGTGGGTTGCAGGTGGTGTTAATGACCACATGTCAACTATTGTTCAAGCTCAGTTAATGTATTTGGACTCAATCGACAACATGACAATTACGATGCACATTGACAG
>Ga0222719_10005832_pt1 | contig 10558 bp, 9 predicted proteins | sample C33_34DmetaG_FD_165039 | JGI IMG/M metagenome (GOLD analysis project Ga0222719, IMG submission 165039) | Estuarine water microbial communities from San Francisco Bay, California, United States - C33_34D | ecosystem: Environmental > Aquatic > Marine > Unclassified | place: USA: California...
TGTTACAAAAAACTCCAGATTATAATAGTGCAATTGAATACGGTGCTGCTAAAATGAAGGCATCGGGTTTTGATGATCCTTTAGTAGATGTAGTAAACAGAATTAGACAGATAGGTGATTATATGTCACCAACAGAATATCAAGGTATTATGAGAACACTTACAGGTAATGAAGCTATTACAAGAATGAAATTACCAAGAGACTTAGTATTTTCATTAAAAGCAGCAGCTAAAGAAGATTTTAATAAAATAGCTGATCCAAATAACATACAAGGTTATATGACAAGTGAAAGATTTAAAGGTGAATATGAAAATCTTTTAAAAACATCTGGTAAAGAAGCTGCTGATGAATATGCATTTAAAATACAAAAAGGTATGCAAGACTATGGTAAGCAATTAGCATTAGCTAATGGTCATTTTTTTACTACAGTAAGTGGATTTAGTTCTCCTGCAGCACAGAGATTAAGAAATAGTTCTGCAAACATATTTAGTGCTAAAGGTTTAATGGGTATTTTGCCTATGGGTAGACTATCTCCAGATGAAATTTGGGAAAAATCTATTGCTACAACTTTTAGAAATGGATCAAGAGATAGTATTAATGAATTAAGATTTCTTTTAGGTCTTAATGATCCTAAAAATGTTGTTGGTAAAGAAGTATTTAATAGAGCAAGAACAAGATATTTTTGGGATGGCTTCTTAAAATCATTTGATAAACAACCTAACATTCCGTTTGTAAGTGTTGAAGATAGAATGGCACGAGCAAGATCATTAGGTGCTATTAAATATAATGATTATGAAGATATATTTGAAGCAGCAGGTACAAGAGTTATGGAAGATCCAAAAAGATTAGATCCAGGACTTGCACAAAAATATGGTATTGGTGTAGAAAACATAAACGATATTAAAGTAAAAGCTGGAGAAGCTGGAGAGTTTAATATTAAAAAATTTAGAGAAGCTATTGGTTACACAGATGAAGCTAGTAAAGTTGCATCTAAAAACAAATGGATTGCAATGTATGGAGGTGGCGAAGAAGGTAAAAAAGCTGCTAACAATTTAATTGAATTAATAGATATTTTAGATAAAGAATATGGAAGATTTATTTCTGATTCTAACGCATACCTAATGAGAAGAATTATGTTATCAGGTGGTGGTCAAACTGCAATTGCAGGTGGACTATTCGCAGGTGCTGCCGCGAGTGGAAGTGTTGTTGCAGCTCTACCTTTAACAGTAATGTTAGCTACTGCAGGATGGGCTTTAGCCTCTCCTAAAAGTTTAAAATATTTATTAGATGTGTACACAGATTATGAAAGAATGGCTCAAAAAGGAATTCAAGCTAATGCTAATAATGCACCTAAATCTTTGTTTAGATTATTAAACTGGGCTGCTGAAGAGGATAAAGATTTTCCAGATGTTAATCCTAAAAAAATTAATTTTGAAGAAGTAACTGATTACTTATTAAATAAAAATATATTAGTTCCACAATTAGGTTTTTCACCTCAAGCAATTGCGCCTAAATTAAGAAATCAATTTTACCCTGAATTAAAAACAGTTCAAAAATCTACAGAACCAGAATTAAAAGGTGGCTTAAATTATTTAGATGGATCTGCAAAAGGACAAAATCAAGCTGAAACAATTGTTAATTATCAAGCAACACCTGCACCTTCTAATATATATGGTTCAACAACAGGAGCTCCGTTACCTTTTCAAAAATATGCTCCACCACAATTTCAACAAGGTGCACAAAGATCACAACAATTTCAATCGCTATTCCCTAATGATCCTTTAGGACAAGCAATAGCTAATACACAGGGACAAAAATGATCAAAAGAAAAAGTGCAAGTGCAATTGAAAGAATAGATAGTCATGAAAAGATATGCAGATTGATGCAAAAACAAACATTCGAAAGAATCGATCGAATGGAAGCTCGTATCGCTAGAATTGAAAAATGGATCATTGGTGGTTTAACAGCTATACTTTTAGCTGTACTTTCTCAACATATGTAGTAATAACTACATATGAAGATTATTAGATCTGATACATCCTTTACTATTACAGACTTTAAATGGGAGAATCGTTATACTTACCATAAGTACACACGAGACGATGACCACGGACCACGAACCTATGCAGTTGGTGAAAAGAAAATACCTTCCGTAACTACAATATTATCAGCCACACAATCAGAAAAGAAAAGAAAAAGCTTAGATGCTTGGAGAGCTAGGGTAGGATATCAAGAAGCTCAGAGAATAACTAATCAAGCTGCTGTTAGGGGTACAGAGATGCATTATGTATTAGAACAGTACATAAACGGACAAGGATACCTTAATTTATCGCAAGAGGGAGCTCAGGCTAGGATGATGGCACATAAGGTAATAGAGGACGGTCTAGGCCCCTTAAAAACGGTTTTTGGCAGTGAAGTTAACCTTTCTTATGAAGATAAGTGGGCTGGATCAACAGACTTAGTAGGTATTTATGATGACAAGCCTACAATCATAGACTTTAAACAATCTAACAAATTAAAAAGAGAAGAATATATTGAAGATTATTATTATCAGATAGCGGCTTATAGTTTAGCTCACAAAAAACAACACGGAGATATTAAACAAGGTTTGATAGCTATCTGCACCAAGGACTATCAGTTCCAAGGTTTCAAAATGGACGAGGCAAAACTTTCTGAATATGAAGCTAAGTGGTTTTCAAGAGTAGAAAACTATTATAAACTTCTGAAATGAAAGAAGGATTATTAGTCCACAAACATTTAATTATAAGAGCCGAAGCAATAAGGCCTCCAATGGATGAAGAAGTTTTATCTAATTGGTTAAGAGATTTTATTGATTCGATTGATATGAAAGTATTAATGGGTCCTTATGTTAAATACCATAATGTACCGGGTAACCGCGGAATTACAGGTGCAGCAATTATAGAAACTTCTCATATTGTAATGCATGTTTGGGATGAACCGCACCCTGCCTTAATGCAATTTGATGTTTACTCTTGCGGTGAATTTGATCCTGAAAAAATTTGTAAAAAGATAAAAGACGATTACGATATAACTAAAATAGAATATAAGTTTTTAAATAGAGAAACAGGTCTAGTAGATATTTCAGGTGGTCTCTTGAAATACCATAAATAAATAATATATAATAGTTACGGCGCACAATAATGTGGCCTATTAAACTTGCTTAACATAAGGAGGATAATATGACAGCATTAGATTTAATAAATAAGTTCAATAAAGACGTTTGGAATCATTCAGACAGAATGTTTGGTGATGCATTTGACTCTATCTTTGATAGTTGGTCAAAGGTACAATCGTTTCCATTTTACAATGTAGTAAAATACGGAAAAGGTGAATACGGTCTTGAAGTAGGTTTAGCAGGATTCAATAAGAAGAATGTTAAAGTTCAATATCAAGATGGTGTATTAACTGTTTCTGGTCAAGTAGAAGACAAAGAAAAAGATTACATTGAAAAAGGTTTAGCAGCTAGAAAATTTTTCAAACAATTTGCTTTGCACGATAAAGCAGTTGTTAATGATGCTAAAATGGAAGATGGTGTATTAACAATAAAGTTAGGTGTTAATGAACCAGAAGAAATTAAACCTTTAGATATAAAAATTAAGTAAGCCATTTTTTGGTTTGCTCACCAAGAGTTTCTGCGCTGAGTTTCATTTTTTTACTTAGCGCAGCGACTATAAATTCATCAATAGTACTCTCAGCAATCAAATCAATATAAGTTACATTTTTCTTTTGTCCGATTCGATGGGCTCTATCTTCTGATTGTTCTCTGACTTCCAAGTTGTACGAGTTACTGAAATAAACCACATAAGAGGCAGCTGTAAGAGTAAGACCATAACCACCAGTGGAAGGATTACCAACAAAAAAACGACAGCTACTATCATCTTGGAACTTTCGGACAGCTTCCTGCCTATCTTCTGTTGATACTTCTCCAAAAATAGAAACCACAGAGTTAGCACCGTAGACCTCCTTAAGTTTATCAATTATCGTTTTTATGTTTTGTACATAATTAGCCCATATTATAAACTTACCATCGGCTTCCTCCAATATACTTAGTAATTCTTTTAGCTTAGGACAATCTTCGAACACATTGATTTCTCCTTCATCCGATTTTACAAATCCATTTGCAACTTGATGTAATCTTAAAATTTCTGTAAGTTTATTTGCAAAGCTTACTTCCTGGCTATTAACAATAGCGAATGCTTGTTTTTTTAATTTGTTATAAATTTTAACTTGTTCTTCCGTTAAAGTTATGGTTCTGGTTGTATAAATTTTTTCAGGTAAATCTAAGCAGTCTTGTTTCTTTACTCTATAAGAAAATGATTTAAGTTTTTCAGTTAGTTCATCTAAATTAGTATAATACTTAGGAAATAATACTTGCCTACCACCCATTTCAACTTGTTGCATCACTGCATATCTAGCTCTAAAAGTATAAAAAGAATCAAAGCCTAAAAGATCTGGACTTAAAAACTCACATTGTGTATATAGATCCAATGGAGATTTTGTTATTGGCGAGCCTGTTAGGATTCTTCGGTACGCTGATCGTTTACCTAATTTACAGATGTTTCTTGTTCGTTTTGCTGATCTGTTTTTTATTGTGGTGGATTCATCAAGAATCATCAAGCAGTGATTCCCTATAGCTTTTAATTTATCTTCTAATATTTTTACACCTGACTTATGTGATAAGGCTTCAACATTAATTAAAAACCAGTTTAATTTACCTTTACCATAAATAGTTTTATCTTTGTGAACACTAATAGTTGATTCGTTTGTAGAGTGTGTTTCAATCTCTTTAATCCAATTACGATATACAGAATTAGGTGCTACAACTAATACGTGTGTTATTGCTTTTATTGAAAATAAATAATTAGCATTATCAATAGCAACTTTAGTTTTACCCGTACCCATTTCCATAAAATAGGCATAAGCACTATGTTGTGCTCCTTTTTTTAAAGCTGTGCGTTGATGTTCAAAAGGTTTAGTTTTGTAAATAAATTTATCCATGCTTCGTCATTCAAAACAATTTAATGTTTTTTGCACTTAATATAAATTTTTTCTTGACATTGTCAATTAATAAAATTAGATGGGATTTAAGGAGGTCGTTATGGACTTAGAACAATTGTCGAAAGAAATAACTATCGACACAAGCGTATCTCAGGATATCGCTGAACTCTGTAATAAGTTATTGGACGTCCAGAAAGAAGTAACAACGCTTGAAGATAAACTAAAAAAGAAAAAAGAAGAAGAGCTAAAACTTTCTGAACAGGACATTCCAAACTTAATGCAGAAAGCTGGTGTAGCAGCACTCAAACTTACTGATGGTTCATCTGTAGAGATAAAACCATATTACGGTGCGAGAATTCCTGCATCCAGAACTGACGAAGCTTTTGATTGGCTCCGAGAAAATAATTACGGAGATCTAATTAAAAATAACGTCACATTAACCTTTGGTCGTAATGAAGACAATGTTGCAAAAACATTAGTTGACGAATTAAGACAAAAAGGGCATAATGTTAAACAAGCCGAAAAGGTAGAACCAATGACCCTCAAGGCGTTCGTAAGAGAACAAATTGAAAAAGGGAAAAATGTTCCTGCCGATTTATTCGGTGTTTACGTAGCAACACGAACAAAGATCACAACGAAGGAGTGACAATGCAACAAGCAAAAGAAGCTGCAAAGGATGTAGCAGTAAAAAAAGAAGCATCCCTTCCAACTAATTTTAATTTGGAAGAAATGGCAGGACAAGGACAAGAGTTCGTAACTGCAAGGGATACAAAACTCCCTATCTTAAAAATCCTTTACGCAAATTCACCAGTACTTGACGAATCAGATGGCAAGTATATTGAGTCTGCTAAACAAGGTGACATCTACAATGAAACATCTGGAAACCTTTACAAAGGTAAAGACGGATTAATCGTTGTACCGTGTTTATATATAAACACTTTCAATGAGTGGAAAGACAGAGGTGACAGCCCAGGGAGACCTGTAGGAATACACACTGATCCATCCATTATGTCTCAAACAAGTAGAGGCGATGATGGTAAAGACAGATTAGAAAATGGTAACTATGTAGAAGATACAGGAAATCATTTTGTATATGTTTTGGATAAAGATTATAATCCTATAGAAACTGCGTTGATCTCTATGAAATCTACTCAGAAGAAAAAGTCTAAAACTTGGAATTCAATGATTGCAAGTAGAAGACTACAAGGTAAAAAAGGTTTCTTTACTCCGCCGTCTTGGGCAACTGCCTACAAATTAAAGACGACTAAAGAATCTAACTCACAAAACTCTTGGTACGGTTGGATTGTCGAATTCGATAGATATCTAGATGATCCAAAATTGTCGAGTACATTAGAATCGACAAGAGCGTTTTATGAGACCGCAAAGAAAAGCGACATCTTTGGTAAGGTCGATTTTGGTAAAGAGGAGTCTGTTTTAAATGCTAAGCAGATTAAAAATGATAGTACTCCATTCTAATGCAAAAAGAGTTACTTCAATTATTTGAGGGTGACTCTTCCCAGTTCATCGAAGTCTCTCTTACGGGGGAGACCGATGAAAGGGGTAAGCGTAAAGCTTCATACCTCACGATCCACGAACCTGTCACAGAGGAACTTTGGGAGAAACATATTAAAGGTGAAACTTTAATTGGTGTTCGACCTGAGAACGGTGATAAATTAAAATGGTCAGTTATTGATATTGATCCAGCTAATTATAAAGATTATTCACAAAAAAAATACGTAGATATTATTAGAGATTTTGAATTACCGTTAATACCTGTAAAGTCTAAGTCAGGTGGCTTACATTTATTTATATTTTTTACTGATTGGGCTGATAAAAATAAAGTTAAAAATAAATTATTAGAAATTAATAAAGAATATTTTTTATCAAAAGAAGTATTTCCAATGAACAAAGCTGTAGGTATGCCATACCATAAAGCAGATGCAGCGGTTGAATATGCATTTGATGATAACAACACACCTTTAATGTTAGGTGGTTTTATGGAATTAGCTAAAGCAAAAGCAATTAAACCTGAAGATTTTTATAAATACAAAGTAACAGAATACAATGCAGAAACTGATTGGAGAGAGTATCCACCTTGTGTGCAAAAAGTAATTCAAGAAGGTTGGACAGGTGAAAGAAACAATATGTTATTTAACATTTGTGTTACTGAAATGAAAAAGGCAGAAGGTAACCTTTCAGTTAAACAATTAAAAGATATAGCTTGGGAGAGACAAAAAGTTGTTTATGCTAATCACCCTAAAGGTCCATTAAGAAGATCTGAAAGCGATGCTACTGCTCAATCAGTATATAATAAAGGATATGAATACTTCTGTCCTCCTAAACACGGATTTGTAGCTTCTATTTGTGATAAAGAAACTTGTAAGTTAAGAAAATTAGGTATTGGTGTACAAGCTCCAGATATTAAAAATGAATTTACTAATCTTACTTATACGCAAGACTCAAAAGGTATCTTATATGAATGTATGTTTAGAGATAGACATATAACTTTTAAACCTGAAGATACTAAAGATGAAAAATCTTGGAGAGTTTGTTTAGCTAAGTATAGAATATTTTGGTTAACGTTACCTAGACCTAAGAAGGGACCGAGTCCATTTGAGCTGCTAATGAAACATTTATTAGAAACTGCAGAAGAAAATAAATCTCTAAAATATGAAGACACAGTTGAAGAAGAAAAATATGATACATTAAAAAGATTTTTTGAAAGCACCATCGAACAAGATGATTATACTAAACTTAAAGATGGTTATACTGTGTTAGATAGTAAATCTAATATTTGTTATTTTAAACGTAATACATTATCTGATTTTTTAGATAAAAGAAAAACTCCATTTAGAACTGTTAACCAGGCAATAAGGTTATTAGATTGTAAGAAACACGATTTCTTTGAAGGAGAAAGAAATATTTGGTATGTTGAAATGCCTGAGTTTGTTAACCACCAAAAGATTAAAGCAAAGAATAATACACAAGAACAACTAAGTGAAATGGATGATGACTACCACAAAAAATTTAGGACTCCAGAAACAAAAACAAATACACCTCAAAACGATTAAGATATTTGGACCGCCTGGAACTGGAAAGACTTGGACATTAATTGAGAGAGTAGTAAAAAGATATCTTAAAAATGGAACAGATCCTGATAAGATTGCATTTATTTCTTTTACAAATAAAGCAGTTGATACTGCAAAGACTAGAGCTTTAGAAGCTTTTCCACATTTAGATTCAAAATCATTTAGTAGATTTAGAACACTACACTCATACTGTCGTAGATATTTTGAAGAAGAAATATTTGATCCTAAAGATTGTATGATTGATTATGCTTTGCAAAACAACTTCGTAAAAAGATCTGATAATAGATTGTCTCAAGATAATTTTACTTACAGTGATTGGTCTATTGGTATTTATGATAAAGCTAGAAATCTTTTAGAAGACCCAGTGTTAGTTTACAAAAGAGAATCACAAAAGAAAGATTCCTTAGATGTATTTATGAGAAAGATTAGTACTTATGAGCATTATAAAGTATCAGGTGGTGAAAGATCTTTTTTAGATTTTACGGATATGGTTGAACGAGCGCTACACGAAGTAGATTTTCCACCACTAGATTTATTAATACTTGATGAAGCTCAAGATTTTACACCTTTACAATGGTCTTTAATTTATAAAATGTCTGATAAAGTTAAAAAAATTTATTTAGCTGGAGATGATGACCAGGCCATCTATCAATGGAATGGTGCAGATACAAGATATTTTACAAAATACTTTCCTGGTAGAAAAGTTGTATTAAGAAAAACAAGAAGGTTTGGTACAGCTATTCATCAGTTTTCTCAAGTGGTTAGAAAAGGAATTATAGATAGTGTAGATAAAGAATTTGAACCATTAGTTAAAGATGGAACTGTTAAACGATATTTAAGTTTTAAAGAAATACCTTTTGAAAAAGATGATGGTAAATGGTTTATGTTAGGACGAATACATACAACTGTTAATGAACTTAAAGCTTTAGCAAAAGATGCAGGCATATACTTTTCTGATAATCACGGAAGAAAATCATTTGATCAGAACCAGTGGTTAGCTATTAAAGCTTGGACGGCCATATCTAATGGTAGAGAGATTATGAAAAAAGAAGCTGAGTCTATGTATAAATACATAAGAGAAGTAACTGATTCTGATTACAGAACTCCTAAGTTTTGGAGTAATGAACCCGATTATAAAAGATATAACTTTCAAACATTAAAAGAATGGTGTGGCTTAGATTTACCTGATGAAGCACAAAAGAAACAATGGTGGTGGATTTTAAGACGTAACTTTAAACCAAGACAAGTAATTTATTTTTTAAGGTTATTAAAAAGATATAAACAATCTAAATTAGATGAGGCACCTAATGTAATTATAGATACTATTCATTCTGTAAAAGGTGATGAGGCTAATCACGTATTGTTATATTCAAAAGCTAATTGGCCATCAAGCTTTAGACATAAAGATAAAGAAGAAAAATCAAATGAAAAAAAAGTTTGGTATACAGGAGTAACTCGTGCAAGAGACTCTTTACATTTATTAAGCACAGACTATAAGTATCATTATCCAATTGGAGAAGATTATTTAGTTTATGTACAAGGAGATAAATGAATCATTTAGATCTATTTAGTGGTATTGGTGGATTTAGTATAGCTTTAGAAAAAGTAGGATTTAAAACCGTAGCCTTTTGCGAAAGAGAACCTTATTGTAAATTGTTGCTGCAAAAACATTGGAAAGGAGTTAAGATATACGATGATATTAAAACAATCAAAGGAGAAGACATTAAAGAACCGATCGACATCCTCACAGGTGGTTTCCCCTGCCAGCCGTACAGTGTTGCAGGAAAACAAAAAGGAACCGATGACGATAGATATCTCTGGCCAGAAATGTTTAGAGTCATTAAAGAAGTCAAACCCACCTTCGTTATTGCAGAAAATGTGCGAGGTATTATTAACATCCAAGACGGCATGGTATTCGAAACAGTGTGCTCTGACTTGGAAAGTGAAGGCTTCGAAATCCAAACGTTTATTATTCCAGCTGCAGGCGTCGGCGCACCACACAAAAGAGAACGTGTCTTCGGTGTGGGCTACTCCGAACACAATGGATCACTTACCTCCAAGATCAAAAGAGGGAACAATAAAATTAATGCAGGGACAAAGGAAGGGACGAACACGACCCTCGAACCTGAGAGAACAAGTGGACGAACAGACAATGAGATTATGGAGAACACCAGACGCACATTGCGACAGGGGAGCAAGTTCAGCCAAGAGAATGAAAATGAAATTGGAAAAGAAAATGCCAATAAGTTTGAACGATCAAGTAGCTCACGAACAAATGATGTGGCCAACTCCAACACGGGGAATGTACAAACAGGACGTGAACGACAACGGAAGATATGCGAGAACAATACAGAAGAGAGGCAATCAAATAATGTTGCCAGCAGCAGTAAAACTTTGGCCAACACCAAGAGCAAACAAAGTAATACCGAACATAACAGAAAAGAATCGAG
>Ga0222719_10005833_pt1 | contig 10557 bp, 8 predicted proteins | sample C33_34DmetaG_FD_165039 | JGI IMG/M metagenome (GOLD analysis project Ga0222719, IMG submission 165039) | Estuarine water microbial communities from San Francisco Bay, California, United States - C33_34D | ecosystem: Environmental > Aquatic > Marine > Unclassified | place: USA: California...
ACGGAAATTCAATAATGAATACTACTTATTACACGAATTTGCGCCTCTAACACGCGCAGTCGGCGAATTGCATGCACTTTGGTTCGGCGTGCGGCTCAATCTCCTCGTCGTCGTCCGCCATGAGACACTGCACGGTTTCCAATTTTTCGGCGCCACCCAACTCTAACGCTCTGAGCACGGTACCACCACCGGTGAATAAGTAAAACGTCGGGTCTACGGCGGCGGATAAGTACAGCGCGGGCGTGAGCGACTTGAACTCTTGAATCGTGTCGCCGCCGCCAAAATATTTACGCGCGCCCTTATTCGCCGCGATGGCGTGATCCAGCGCGGTCGTGCCTTCGTGAAATCCACTGGATGTGAACCCCATGACGGCGTTGACGAAGATACACTTTGCTCCGTGCAGAGCGTTTTTCACCTTTTCGTCTTCAAACGAACTCGCGGCGACGTCGAGAAAGTATCCGTAACTAGCCCCGCGCTGGAGATCGCTCACTCGAAGCGCGCGCGTGGCCCCTAGCGTTTCTTTCGGGTCTCCGCACTCGCCCTCTTTAGGGATGCAACCGCACCCTTTGAGCGACGTGGATTCCACAACCACCGGGAGCTCGATGATTTTCGCCTGCGCCTCGGGCGACAGAAGCTCCCTCGCCAGCTCCACGTCCGCCTCGCTCACGCCTTCGACCTCGATGTCATACTTTGCGCATAAATACGCGTTATAAACCACTCCACCGAGAATCAACGAATCGCACCGCGCCGCCACCGCCTTGAGCGTTCCGAGCTTCGTGTCCACCTTGGCCCCCGCCACGACGGCGACGAACGGTCGCTTCGGATTCAGCACCGCCTCCACCGCGCGCAGCTCCTTCTGCATCAACAACCCGGCGTAACTCGGCAAGTATTTCGTGATCCCAACCGTCGACGCGTGCGCCTGCCACGACCCGAACGCGTCGTTCACGTACACGTCCGCCAACCCCGCCAGCTGTCTCGCCAGCGCCTCGTACGCCTCCGTCCCCTCTCCCGCCTCTTCGCCCTCGAACCACCGCGTGTTCGGCAGGTATATCCCTCCGATCCTCCGCGCTCGCAGATCGTCCAGCAAGAAGTTCACGCTCGTGTCCACGCTTCGTATCCCTCGCGCGCCGTCGCTTCGAAAGCTCGGCGCCGCGAACGTCACCCCCAGTTTCATCCGCAGCACGTCCACGATCGCCGCCACGCCGTCCTCGTCGTCATCGCGCGCGATCTCCCCCGTCTTCGCGCTTCGCGGTCGATTGACGTGCGTCATCAGGATCGGTCGTCCGCCGCGCTCGACGATGTTGTACAGCGTCGGCAGCGACTGTTCGATCCTGTGCACGTCGCGCACGACGCCGCGCTTCACGCAGTTGTGATCGACGCGGACGAGAACGATTTTATTCGTCAGATCGCGCGCGTCCGCGAGCGCGCGCACGCGCGGCATGCCTCGAGAAGTCGTCGCGATGTGACGATTCGAGTCGTTACACTAGTTCGACGGGAATATTCCTCACCTCTCGACGCGCGCCGGAATCGCGCGGGACGCGCGCTCGACGCGCGCGTCGCGCGGCGCGCGGGCGCGCGGGCGGTGATTTCTCTCGCGCGCGCGCGCCGGAAACGCGCGATCGCTGGCCGCGCGAGGACGTTTCGCGGACGATGGCGGACGGCCGACCGGACGCCGCATCGGCGACGCGCGCGCGCGCGATGGACGACGGACGAGCGGCGCGCGAGGCGAAGAAAACGTTCCTGGGTCCGTTCGCGGTGATATCCATCTCGTACGTTCTGTTCACGATGACGGACGGCGCGGTGCGGATGCTGGTGCTCATGCACGCGTACGCGCGAGGGTTCGACGCGATGGAGGTGGCGACGATGTTTACGCTGTACGAATTGTGCGGCGCGGCGACGAATCTGTGCGCCGGCGTCGCGGGCGCGCGATTTGGGGTGCGACAGACGCTGTGCGCGGGGCTGGGATTGCAAGTGGTGGGGTTGGGGATGCTGTTCGCGTGGGACGACGGGTGGTCGAAGCGCGAGGCGATCGCGTTCGTCACCGTCGCGCAGGCGATTTGCGGCGTCGCGAAGGACTTGACGAAGCTGGGAGGGAAGACGGTGACGAAACTCGTGACGCCTGAGGATAAGCAAAAGTCGTTATTCAAGCTCGTGAGCGCGATCACCGGATTGAAGAATAGCTTTAAGGGGGTGGGGTACTTCATCGGCGCGGCGATGCTCGGGGTGAGTTACGAGGCGGCGCTTTGGATGCAAATCGCGCTCGTCGCCGCGGCGTTACCGTTCGCGGTGTTCGGACTGGATAATTCCCTCGGTCGAGTGGCGAAGAAGAACATCACCATGAGTACGGTGTTTAAACAAAGCTATAATATGAACATTCTCTCGCTGAGTCGGATGTTTTTGTTCGGGAGCCGAGATTTGTGGTTTGAGGTGCCGCTGCCGTTCTTCTTGCGAAGCGCCGAGGGAATGGGTTGGCCGCGCTCTGCCGTCGGTGCGCTTCTCGCGGGCTATATCATCGTTTACGGGCAGTTGCAAGCGTGGACGCCGCAACTGTTTCTCAAACCGCTCAATCAAAATCCGCCGAACAAGCACGTGGCGGTGATTTGGAACGTGGCGCTGGTGAGCGTACCGCTCTTCCTCGGTGGTTTCATACAATCGAGCGCGTTTCAAAACCATTCGGGCGCGACGACGACGAAAACGGTCGTCATCTTTGTCGGTGTCTTCGTCTTCGCGTATTTATTCGCCGTGAACTCAGCCATTCATTCCTACTTGGTGGTCAAGTACGCCGACGGAAACAAGGTGGCGATAAACGTCGGCTTTTATTACATGGCCAACGCATTCGGCCGACTCATAGGCACCATCATTAGCGGCGCGCTTTACTCCTACGTCGGCTCCACCGTCGAAGGTTTCGCCGCATGCTTCTGGGCGAGCTCAGCCTTCGTCCTGATCTCCGCCGCGCTCGAGCTGTACATCGACGACGATGCGGGCGGGCTTTGGTGCGGCTCCATCAAGTGCATCGGCGACGACGACCTCGCGGAAAAAGACGTAGAATCGACGCAGCCCTAAACGAATGAACGCATTCGCGCGTTCATTTAATAGTGACATTCATTCCTAGTCAGAGCCTTTCTCGACGTTTGGTAACCGCCGCTCGCCAGTCTTCGCCTCGCGCGTCCCGAACGCAGTCATGTCCGGTGCCGCCATGTACGTCTCCAAGCGCGGCTCCTTCACATTCGTCCTCGGTTTGTTCACCAGCGCGCTGTTCCGGCGCATCAACCGCATCAGGGACTCGCTCCGGGCGCCGCCCAGGCGACTCCGAGTGACTAACCATAAAGCCGGTCCCGACGCCTCCCCGATCACCGTGCGCCGATTGCGCGCCGACGACGACCGCAAGGGCTTCCGCACACTTCTGAGTCAACTCACCACGGTCGGCGAGGGCGATTTTAAGCGTCGCTTCCGCGCGATCGCGGATGGCCCGGAGTACGTGTACGTGATCGAGAGCGCGTGCGGGACGCGCGTGGTGGCGAGCGGGACGCTGCTGCTCGAACGAAAGTTTACGCGGAATTGCGGGACGTGTGGACACATTGAAGACGTAGTGGTGGATTCGAACGAGCGAGGCAAGGATCTGGGTAGGGTAATCATTGAAGCGTTGACGAAGGCGGCGGAGTTTGCCGGTTGTTACAAGGTGATTCTGGACTGCTCGGAGGCAAACGCCGGATTTTATGAGCGATGCGGATACGTGAGGAAGGAGATTCAGATGGCGAAATACTTTGTTTAGCGGCTTCGTTTAGCGCTGTTAGCGTGCAATCGTGCACAAGAGTGAATTTAAATTTAGAATTTGCCTCGAAAGACGGCGCGCTCGCACTCGAGTTCTTGCGCCTCGGTGCGCTTGACTAAGTCCAATTGTTTCGCTACGGTGCTCTGTAAGCTAGGATTCGCATCTAAACACGCGAATAAATCGTCTCGCGCGGCGACAAACTCGTGAAGGGCGAGGTAGGAGACAGATCGTCGAAACAACGCCTTGGCGTTCACCGGATCCGAGTCCAAAATCTTGTTCACTCGCTTCAGAGCGTCGACGTGTCGGTGGAGTTTCTGTAAGCTTGCCACGAGATTGAGCGCAAGAGTACATTTCATCGCTTCCACGCGATCGAAATCGCTAGACTCTAACCCTCGAAGACTCTCAAGTTTGTGGAGCGTCTTTTCGTACTTGGCTCGCGCGAGTTCGTACACCTCCGTCTTGAATAGTGCATTCGCCTCTTCTTTGATCAACAACGCCTCTTCGAGCATATCGCTCACATCTGCTTGATACCAATTCACAGCCGCGTCGAACGATTCGAGAACGACGTCCCATTGAATCATGGCGAGGTTCGCGACGACGCCGAACTTGCTCCCCGGCGCGTCTGGACGACAATTCTTCGCGCCGTATCCTCGCTGACGAGCTTCTTCGCCGAGTGTCAAGTCGAGAACTACGCGTGATTCTTCTTTTGGAATCATCAAGCGAATCGACGTTTCCACAGCTTCAGGGAGCGCTCCACAACCGAGACGAAACTCGAATGGCGCGCCTTTCAACGAAGCGTCAGAGCGCGTGTCGTAGCGCTCTGCCAAGGAGCTGTGCGCGCCAATCGCTGTCGCGGTGGACAGGACGAAGTGCACACGCACCATGCAATCATTCATGGGACAGTCAGAAGGGAACTGGCCCAAACCTTCGCGCGTTCGTGTCTTCTTTGTCGTGCCGTCGTTAAAGACGTCTCGCACGTGTCGCATCGCCGCGAGTTTCACCTTGTACGCCACGCCGTGAAGGGGCTCGGAACCATCGCTCGGAAGCGCCGGAATCAGTCGTCGAAGCTTCGACGCCTTTGTGACGTTTGTGCCGAATCCGCTGTAGTTGCTCCACACTAACGCCTCTTCGTTCAAGCGCATTGTACGCACCGCCGCGTCGAGCGCCAGCGGCACCCGCCCGTCTCCGACAACGTAACTCACCACCCTCTTCTCCATAAACTCATCTTCACCGTGCTCGTCGCCCGTTTTCGTTTTACCTTTCACCAACATCGCGCTAGTCTCTATCGTCACCTCAAAAGGTGGTCTCGGCGTCTCCCACCCGCCTCCACTTGTAGTCGTCTTTTTCGTGCATCTCGCCCAACCGCCTCCGGCGAGCGCCACCGAGGACCCATCTTCAAGCTCTCGAACGCGCACCACGTGAACGGGCATGCGGTTCACCACCTCCAGCTCGTATATAATCGCATCTCCCTCGCGCAAACGCGGGTCTGGGATCAACCTTCGCGCCTTCGCCGTGTCGTGTCCGTACGTCGCGCTCCAGTCGCATCGAGCGCGCCACCGCGCCCCCGCCGCCATATTCATCAGCGCCACTTCCACCCCACGCGTCACATCACAGTGTTCATCGTTCAAAACGACTCGTCTCGGTACGCCCGTGACGTCGCTATCGAACAACTCTAACCCTCGCGACGTCGTCGCCTTGATTCTATACAGCGTCTCCGTCGTCGTCCCGCTCGTCGTCTCGCTTTCCGTCCCGTCCGCGTCCTCGTCTCCATCGCGCAGCTTTTCGATCTTCACCGCCGCACCGAACGCGAGCAGCGCATCACGCGCGATCGCCCGCGGCGATCTCACCGCCTTCGCGTCGTCGTACGGGACGTACGCGGGCGGCAAGATTGGCGCGCGGAGGTGCATCTTTCGCACCCATTCAACGAAAACGTCGCGTTCACGCGCGGGATCGAGTGATAAGGACATCTCGACGCGTGCGGTGCGTCGTTCGTCGATCGTGCGGCGCCGCGCGCGCTCGCGCGCTCGCGAGAACGAAGATGCGCGTCGAGATGTGGCGAGTCAGGCGTCGCGCGCGTCTCGAGCGACTTTACCGAATACAATACGAGCTACCCTTCGCCGGCCTCGTCGCCGAATAACCCCCAATCGACGATCTCGAACGAATTCAACGCCGCGTCTAACACGTCCGAGCACTCCACGGCGCCCGCGCGCACGGCGTCGGCGTCGCTCGGTCTCGCGCGCTCCCCTCCCGGCGTCGTCGCGTCGCCGTCAAACGCGAACGGTCGCGCGTGCCAAATCAACGCGTCCGTTCGTTTCGACGCCACGCGCACGATTCCGCCCCACAAATCAATATCGTTCGCGCTCGTCTCTCGCGACCGTCGCACGCGCGCGACGCCGTACGCGACGTGCGTCTCGCTCGTCCCGCGCCCGCGCGCGTCGTCCTCGCCTCGCGCGCGCTCGCGTCCGCGCACGTACGTCGCGCTCGACGCTTCCATCTCCTCGCACGCGTCCGCGAACGCGAACGCGCGCAAATCTTCGCCCTCGCGCGCGATCGCGTCGACGAGCTCGACGACGAGCGTCTCGTCGCGCGCGCCGTCGGCGAACACCTCTTGGTGGTCGGGCACCGGGACGACGCTCGAGAGATCGCGAAACCGCCTCGGGACGTCGAGGACGACGGCGCCGCCGAACAGGCGACGCGTCTCGAGCGCGTCGCCGTCGGCGCGCGACATGCGCGCGCGCGTGTGCGCGCCGCGCAAGTTCGCATCGCGCGTCGCGACCGCGGCGACCGACCGTTCGGTATTCGGACAGACAGCAGTGAGGTACTATTTATACTGGGTGTATTTCAAATTCTCGTATTATATCAAGTCGATACGCTGTGTGGTGAAATTCTAGACGTGTCAGATGGCGATTTGCGTGGTGCAATACGGCGCGAGCGCCCACGAGACGAACGACGCGCCACGCGCGCGGCCTCTCTTCGCGACGCATCGGAACGTCAAGATGCCCAAGAAACGTCGCGCGAACGGTCGTAACAAGCCCGCCGGGGCTCGAGGTCACGTGCGTACCATCGCTCGATCGCGCGCGCGCGCGAATCGCGACGTCGCGCGCGCGCGCGCGACGGAGAAACGGTGGATGACGGGAAAGCCCTAGGCGCGATCGCGCGCGCGCGGACCGACGCGGTTTGCGATGCGCGCGCGCGTGATTCATCGACGATGAAGGCGCCGATGCGATCGATGAATATCGATGCGTCGCGGGGGGGGCGTGGATGGTGGCTCGGGCGCGCGCGCGCGCGTGGGGAAGCGCGATGGGTGGGGCGCGGCGAGGCACTAGGGTTGGCTCGGGACGCGCGGCGAGGCGCGAAGCCGCGGACGGATGCGTGGCGCGTGAACGGCGCGCGTGACGCGATGGATCTATGTGCTGAAGACTGACGGGAATGATTTCGTTTGACCTCGCAGGTGAAGCGTGTGTTTTGCGAATCCTCGGGCGCGCTCGTGCCGAAGGACAAGGCGGTGAAGCGATTCATGGTTCGCAACATCGTGGAGAGCGCGGCGATTCGGGACTTGCAAGAGTCGTGCGCCTTCGAGGCGTACACGCTCCCGAAGCTTTACAGAAAGGCTTACTATTCGATTTCGGCTGCGATTCACTCCAAGGTCGTGCGCGTTCGCTCCCGCGAAGCGCGCCGCATCCGCGAACCGCCGCGTCGCTTCCGCGCGAACACGGACAAGAAGGACAAGAAGCCCTAAATGCTTTTGTCACTTGTTTGAATGTTGTGCGGGGAGGTGTGTGGTCGGTTCGCGAGACAGTTTTGTCCTCGCGATTCGAAGGCTAGAAAGAGGTATAGCAAGAAGAAAAGATAGACGAGTGATGATCGATTTGTAACAAATTGAGTGAACGCATTCGTTAAGCTGAGAGCTTAGAAAGAATCATACTTATTACTCGACAAATAATTAGTTGATGATGGTACAACGCGCGCTCGGCGCTCACGCCTTTTGCTTTTGCGCGAGCTTGAGATTTCTCGTCGAGAACACCGTGCCGACGCGGTCGTAAATGGTAAGCGTGCGCATGGCGAACGCCACCGAGGCGGGATCGGTTTGACCTTTGTCCGCGCTCGTCACCCCAAAGTGACCTTTGTCGAGCGGTACGAAGTCGCGACGGTGGTCACCGAGTCCTTCGAACGTTGTCCCCGCGGTATCGCCGCGACCGCACAAGAGCTCGTACGCATCCTTGATGGCGTTAAACTTCTCTTGCGTCGTGTCCGGATTACGATCGGGGTGCGCCTCAGCGATGAGTTTACGATACACGCGCTTAATATCGCTCGGCTCATCGTCCACAGAAACGCCGAGAAGCTTCGCCGCGGCTTCAAATTTCCCTCGCTGGTTCGTCTGCGCCGCCAGCGCGTCCACGGCGACCTCGAACGATCCCCAATCCTCCAATCCGTACTCGACCTCATCCATGTTCAAATCCTTGACTCCACTCATCACGAAGGCCATCGCCGCCACGTGTTGCTCGTATTTTGGCAACATCATCCGCACCGCCGGCACGCCTTCGATTTGCGCGTTCTCCAGCGTCTGCGTCTCCGTCTCCGGCACGCTCATTCCTTGCTTTTTAAAGAACATCTGCGCCTCGTACGCCTTCCGATCCGCGACGACGACTTCACACACCGGTAACCAATCGCTCATGACCCCGACGACGTCTTCTGCGTTTCCACTCTTCGGCGCGTGTCGCACGCTCAGCACGTACTCGCGCGACGCCTCTCGCCCCATCTCGTTCACGATTTTTTCGTACGCCTTGCCTTGTTCGCTGACCAATCCGCGCGCTTTAGTCGCCGCGGCTTTGCGAGCTTTATCGCGCGCGGCTTTGTTCGCCGCGCTCAGCGCGGGTTTGGGTTTCGTCGCCGCGTCGGCGCCGCCGCCGCCGGTTTGCGCTCGGCGCGCTTTACGAGACGCGCCGCACGTGACGACGGCGCGAGAGGCGCGGGACGCGCGCGCGGGCGACGCGGCGAGCTTCGCGGGCGCGCGGGCGGCGAACATGGCGCGCGAATTCGGGTCCGCGGCGCACAGTGATGACCGCGTGGAAAGGGGACGTCGTGGATAGGGGCTTCGGGACGGCGCGTCGACTCGACGGTGTGTATGTTTACATGAGCTCGCGCGTGAAAGCTATTGCGAAGATGGCGACCGCTGATAGCGTCCACTAACCGGGGCCCGGGCGCCGCGGCCGCGACCGCCACGGTCGGCGGAGCCGCCGCCTCGCCGCGGTCGACGGTCTCGATCGTCGCCACCCGATGACGACGACGCGCGGCCGTCGTCCTGATCGACGACGAACGTCTCTGGGGTCGTCTTGCGGGGGCTGGCGAATAACACCGATCGATCACCCTTGGAGAAATCGAAATCGTCGAACTCTTCGCGCCGACCGACGTTGAAGACGAAGAAGTCGCTCGCGGCGATGACGCGCGAGTCGCCCTTGGCCTCCTTGGCTTCCTCGACGAGACGCTCGACGTTCATGCGATCGCCCTCGGCGAGTGCTTCGCCGTCGGAGTCGACATCGGGTGGCGACATATCTTCACAATCATCTTCGTCGTCGTCGTCGTCGTCTCCGCTAGCACCGAGATCATCGCTGTTTGAATCAGCGCGATGGATGCCGCCGGCGTAGCGATTTGAAAAATGCGTTAAAATCAACGCGCGCGCGTTGACTTGCGCGGCAAACTTCCCAGCCATGCGCGCCGTGGAGTGTCCTTTGTACAGCGCCTCTGACACTTTCTTTGCTTCAAACGTAGATTCGTGAATTAAGGAATCCGCACCCTGCGCCAGGGAAACCATCGAGCTGCTGTCGCACGTGTCGCCGAGATGCACCAGTCGACGCCCCGGTCGAGGCGTGCCTATGACGTCTTCGGGACGAATCACGCGTCCATCCTTCGTCGTCACCGACTGCCCTGCTTTAAGCATGGCATATTCGCGCCCTGGAGGCAGTCCCATCTCCACACACTTCTCGGCGTCGAGCCGACCGCTGGCGTCACACTCGTCGATGACGTAACCGAAGCACGGCACGGGATGTCGCAGCACCGAGGCGCGAACGCAAAAGTTTCCATCGTTATACGCGGTCCAAATCGGCAGCTGCTCGCTCATCCCGAGTTCGTTCCATCGTGCGGCGTCTCTGAAGTGCGGCAGCGGTTCGGAGACGTTATCGGGCCAATATTCGCCCATGAAAATCTTCCCTCGCGGATCGACCGACGTGTGCGCCGCGGGCGAGCCGCCGCTCGCGCGCGCAGGCTGCCTCAACTCTGTCACGATCAGCGGCATCCCGAGCACCGATCTCGACCACGTGATGGATGAGTAAATGAACTGCCGTATCCCCGGCGGGCCTATGATGTGCAAAGGCACGACAGAACCACCGTACGACCTCGAGTGCGCCGTGCGCGCGCCGCTAATCGCGCAAATCAACCCGGGCAAACCGAAGATGTGGTCCCCGTGCATGTGCGTGATAAAAATCCTCGTGATCTTCGCATACTTCAGCTTCGACCGCATCAACTGATGCTGCGTCGCCTCACCGCAATCAAACAACCAAACCTCGTTCTCTAACCTCAACGCCACCGACGAGACGTTTCGCGTAAAGCTCGGCGCCCCGCTCGACGTGCCGAGAAACGTCAACTCCGCGCCGCTAAAATTCGACTTCATATCCTCCTCCAACGCCGTCGACCCCCCCGAAACGGCGTCTACAACCTTCCCATTAAACATCGTGCGCTGATACCCTCCCCCGTGCGCTCGAATCGCGTCCCCCGTCGCCGTCGCCTCG
>Ga0222719_10005834_pt1 | contig 10557 bp, 8 predicted proteins | sample C33_34DmetaG_FD_165039 | JGI IMG/M metagenome (GOLD analysis project Ga0222719, IMG submission 165039) | Estuarine water microbial communities from San Francisco Bay, California, United States - C33_34D | ecosystem: Environmental > Aquatic > Marine > Unclassified | place: USA: California...
TTAAAGACAGCGCGAATCACTTGATATAGAGTATGGTTAACTGTTTGTTAAAGAAGAATGAATCCTGATTTAACAATAAAATCCTGGGAGAATAAGATGACGATAGAATTTACATCGCCAGAATTAACGGAACTTACACCAAAGATTATAGTATTTGGTGTTGGCGGTGCTGGTGGGAATGCTGTAAACAACATGGTGAATGCTGCGCTTAAGGGCGTAGATTTTGTTTGTGCGAATACGGATGCTCAAGCTTTGAGTCTTTCGTTAGCGGAGCAAAAAATACAGTTGGGTGCGGAATTGACCCAAGGTTTGGGAGCTGGGGCTCGTCCTGAAGTTGGACGCGCCGCCGCTGAAGAAACCATGGATGCTATCGAAGAGCATCTTGAAGGGTGCCACATGGCTTTTATCACTGCTGGAATGGGCGGTGGTACCGGTACAGGCGCAGCGCCGATGATTGCGCAAAAAGCCCGTGAAAAAGGAATATTGACTGTTGGCGTTGTGACTAAACCTTTCCAGTTTGAGGGTGGTCGCCGCATGAGTTTGGCTGAAGAAGGAATTTCTGAATTATCCAAACATGTTGATACTTTGATTATTATCCCTAACCAAAATTTATTTCGTATTGCCAATGAAAGAACAACATTTGCTGATGCTTTTGCAATGGCAGATGAAGTGCTTCATTCAGGTGTGCGCGGCGTAACAGATTTAATGATGCTCCCAGGCCTCGTTAATCTTGATTTTGCGGATGTGAGTACGGTGATGAGTGAAATGGGTAAAGCGATGATGGGTACGGGTGAGGCCGAAGGTGAAAATCGTGCATTAGAAGCGGCGGAAGCTGCTATCTCAAATCCATTACTAGATGAAGTTTCAATGAAGGGTGCACAAGGTGTATTAATCAATATTACGGGTGGTATGGATCTTACGCTATTTGAAGTTGATGAAGCCGCAAACCGAATTCGTGGTGAAGTCGATCCAGAAGCAAATATTTTGGTTGGTTCTGCGCTTGATTCAAGTCTTGATGGTAAGATGCGCGTATCAGTTGTGGCAACAGGTATTGAAGCCAGTTCAATGCCAAAGGCAGAAATGCCCCAAAAGACCTATAGCCGCGACAAAGCTCCAGAAGTTAGCCCGGTTATTGAATCTCAAGAAGCTGATGAACAAGAAGCAATTGTTGAGGAAGATATTGTTTCGGAAGAGCCATTGGATCTTGTCGATGAAATATCACAAGAGCCAGAACCAGAAGAGCTAGTTGAACGTATGCGTCAGGATATTTCTGAAGCGCGCCAATCTATGGAAGAGCCTCAGGTTGAGGAAAATGTTGCTGAAGACCGAGACGCACCTTTTATCGCACCTGAGCCAGTTATGTCGGAACCATCCATTGAAGAGAGAATGGTTGAGCCGGAAATAATTGCTGATCCTTATAATGAAGCGGATCTTGCCAATAGTGAGCCACGTGAAAAACCGCGTCAGAAGCTAGGTCTTTTCCAGAACTTACTAGGTAATAAGAAAGAAGCTGCAGTTCAAAAAGAACCGGTTATTAAAAATGAGCCTAGAATGAAGCAAGGTGATATGCTTGATTTTGGTAATGGTTCAGTTACTGACAATTCTGAAGAAGTTAAAGCAGAAAAAGAACCTTCCAAGACAAACGAAGAGGTGAAGCCCGAAATAGTTGCGTCAGAGGTTTCAAAGGATCCTGTAGTTCAAGAGGTTCCATCGGAAGATCATTTGGAAATCCCTGCTTTTTTAAGACGCCAAGCGAATTAAAGTAGGATAATTATGTCTAAAATAAAAAGGCGGCTTATATAAGCCGCCTTTTTTAATGGAAATTTTAGAAGCGGTTTAAATAACACCACGTCTCATTTGATCGAGTTCAATCGATTCAAATAATGCTTTAAAGTTTCCTTCACCAAAACCATTATTTCCTTTGCGTTGGATGATTTCGAAGAATATAGGACCAATTACTGTATCTGTGAAGATTTGAAGCAACACGCCATCTTCTTTTCCGCCGTCAATAAGGATGCGGCGTTTTCTTAATTCTTCAACATCTTCTGCATGTTCATCAATGCGATCATTAATAAGGTCATAATATGTATCAATTGTATCTTGAAGGGGCACTTGGCGCGCCTTTAAGATATCGACAGTATCATAAATATTATTTGTGTATAGTGCGATATGCTGAATACCTTCACCGCGATATTCGTTCAAATATTCAACGATTTGTGAAGAGTTATCTTTAGACTCGTTTAATGGAATATGAATTTTGCCACACGGGCTCGTCATTGCTTTACTAGTAAGGCCTGTTTTTTGACCATCAATATCAAAAAATTTCAACTCCTTAAAATTGAAAATTCTTTCATAAAAATCTGCCCAGTAACTCATGCGTCCCGTATATACATTATGCGTTAAATGGTCGATAAATTCAAACCCTGTGTCGGCGATTTCTTCAACGTTGTCTTCTTTACAAGGGATAAAGTCTACGTCGTAAATTGAATTTTCACCGTATCTGTCTACAAGGTAAAGACGACTACCACCGATACCTTCAATAGCTGGAATATATAGTTCCATTGGCGCGACTTCTTGTGCAACAGGGTTTGCGCCCTGAGCAATGGCATGATCATATGCTTCTTTAGAATTTCTAACGCGGAAAGCCATTGCGCAAATACTTGGGCCATGTGCAAAAGCGTAACGCTGAGCAAAGCTATTTGGTTCAGCATTGATCAAAAAGTTGACGCCACCTGCTTTATGAAGTGTTACATTTTTAGAACGATGCTTGGCAATCGTTCTAAAGCCAAGTTGTTTAAATAGCTCACGCAGCTTCTCTGGCTCAGGTGAGGCATATTCAACAAATTCAAATCCATCAACACCCATTGGGTTTTCAAATAAGTCGGCCAATTCATTTTCCTTTACTATTAAAAATATTCATTTAAAGAAAATATAAACCATTATTGATGAAATTTTGTTTTTAATTTATAGTGTTTTTAGCAAAAAATGAATTAATATTTCATATAAAGGATAAATACAAAATGGAAATTTCACTTGATGAGGCGGATATAAAAATACTTAACCTCATTCAAAAGGATGCCACGCTGACAAATCAGGATATTGCTGAAATTACGGGCGTTTCTGCCACATCGGTTTGGCGGCGTATAAAAAATTTAGAAGATGTTGGGGTCATCAAAGGGACAGTAGCTTTGCTTGATCAAAAGAAAAGCAACCTTAATGTATCTGCGATTATTCATGTTCGTCTCAGCCGTCATGGAGAAGATACTAGAACAGAGTTTGAAAATTTTATAGAACAACGTCCAGAAGTAACAGAATGTTACGCTATATTGGGACAACATGATTATGCATTAACTGTTGTTGTGCCAAATGTTGAAGTTTTCGAAAAGTTTTTAGCAGGGCATCTGCTTAATCATCCATTGATATCGGAATCAACGTCATTTTTCACTTTAAGACAGGTTAAATATACAACAGCTCTGCCGCTTAATTTGCACCAAACATAAGGGCTTCTTCTTTTTCCTGACAATCTACAATTCTTTGCGTGATTTCAAACATAAGCTGCATATAACTTTGTGGGCCGGCCTCTAAATATTGTCCTAGATGATCAACAACGCCGTACCCTGCTTTTGTATCCCCCATTACGGTCATTGCAATCTTTGGATGAGTGCCGGGGATCGCTAATACGCAAGTCACATTGCGCTCTTCAGCAATTTTCTTTAATGCAGAAATATGTTTCACACTAGGCGGTTTATCAGGACTAAGCTCAATGGCTCCCATACTTCTTAAGGAATAGGCCCTTTCGTAATATTGAAAGGCATCATGATAAACGATCATCGCACTGTCACGAAGAGGTCTTAATAACTCACGGATTAACTCTTCTTGTTCATATAATTCTTTAATAAGTAGCTTAGCATTACGTCCATAGCTATTGCTATTCATTGGATCTAATTCGGACAATGTTTCTTCAATTATGGTCACTATGCGTCTTGTATTGCTTGGGTCTAGCCATATATGAAGGTCCATTGCGCTGTGATCATGTCCATGATGATCTTCACCTTCTTCAGCAAACCAGACTTTACTATCACGGTAAGGATATAATTTTATTCCTTGTTGATCTGCAAAAGCTATTGTATTTAAAGATGGTCTATCCACGAGAGACGTAGTTTTTAAGAAAGTTTCAAACCTTGGTGAAATATAAAAAAGTACATCCGCATTTACAACTTTTTTAAAATCAGAGGGTTTCATTCGAAATATATGCGGGGTCACACCGCCGTTAACGAGTAGCTCTAGTTCACCATGTTCACCCATGACACGAGCGGCCAATGAATGTAATGGCTTAATACTTGTGACCACCTTTAAGTCTTTAGCATATATGGAATTTCCGAATAGCAAAGTCATCAAGAAGGTGATTGTTACTATTGTTTTATTTAAAACTTTCATTTGATCCTACTATATTAGATAAGAATTTGTTACTATATAACACATGTATATTTTATGCAAATAATCAAGTCTAGTGATATTTTTCTGAGTAAATAGCATAATTTTTTAATAATAGCAGTGGTGGTTTTATCTTGAAGCATGTTATATATGTGCGGTATTAATCTATTCTTGAATCTGAAAATGGACTAACTATGAAAATTATGTCTTTGATAACACCGGTACAAAAAGTAATTTTTACATTACTCTTATTTGTCTCCTTAAGTGGATGTGGTGGAGAAAAGCTCGCTTATAGAGATTTGCCAGTAGAGCAGCTTTATATTGAAGCACAAAAATATAGTGATCGTGGGCAATGGTTTTTTGCAGCAATCGCTTATGATGAAGTAGAGCGACAACACCCTTATTCTATCTGGGCGAGACGAGCGCAACTTATGTCTACTTACTCATATTATATGGCCAATAGTTACGAAGATGCTATTTTAGCGGCTCAGAGATATCTTGCATTACATCCGGGCAATAAAAACGCAGTTTACGCGCGTTATATGATAGGTTTGAGCTTGTATGAGCAAATTGCAGATGTACGACGCGATCAAAATAATACTGAACAAGCATTAAACGCTTTTAATGATGTGATTAGACTTTCTCCAGAATCAGATTATGCCAAAGACGCACGAGTAAAAATCGAACTAGCTCGCGACCATCTTGCTGGTAAAGAAATGGAGATCGGACGTTATTATCAACAAAATGGCGAGTTTTTTGCTGCTATTGGTAGATTTAATAATGTTATAAAAGAGTATCAAACGACAAGTCATACGCCAGAAGCTCTTTTAAGAATTACCGAAGCCTATTTAGCTCTCGGAATATCTACAGAAGCAAAGAAATCAGCTGAGGTTCTTGCTTTGAATTTTCCTGAGAGTGAATGGAATGAGTTTGCTACTGATTTAATCCAACGGCAGGCTAACTAAGAGGTATATTTATTTATGCTCGTTTCACTTGCGATTAAAGATATCGTACTTATAGACCGCCTTCGAATGGAATTTGAAGACGGTCTTAGTGTTTTAAGTGGTGAAACTGGGGCAGGGAAATCAATTTTATTATCCAGTATTGGACTGGCAATAGGGTTTCGGGGTGGTAAAGAATTAATTCGCCATGGTAAAGACCAAGGGTCAGTAACCGCAGAATTTTCATTATCTGATAAACATAAGGTTTGGGCTTTACTTAGTGAACAAGCAATAGATTTTGAGAATGGCCAAGTCATTTTAAGAAGAATAGTTTTAAAAGATGGGCGCAGTAGAGCATTTATAAATGATCAATCTGTTAGCCTTACCTTGCTCAGGTTAATTGGAGAGGCGTTAGTTGAGATCCATGGTCAACATGATGAAAGGGGACTTCTTAATACTACTGGTCATAGAGATTTATTGGATGATTTTGGTGATTATAGTGGAATTAAAAAAAAGGTTTCAAAGAGCTATGAAACTTTAATTCAATTAAAAGAATTACTGATTAATGAACAAGATAAATTAGATCGCGCGAAACAAGACGAAGAATATATTCGCCATAACCTTGATGAATTGAATGCTTTAAATCCAAGGTTAGGCGAAGAAGAAGAGTTGGCGAAAGAGCGCAGCCGAATGATGCAAGGAGAAACTCTTTCTGAAGGTTTAGGGGATTTATTGGATAAACTTCTCAGTGATAAAGGCGTGGATACAGTACTTAGAGCAACAATTCGAAAAATGGAAAGAATGGCCGCACAAGCACCGGGATTATTAGAAAAGGTTTCGGAAAGTCTTGAGCGGGCAGCCAATGAGACGACTGATGCAATTGCAGAACTGGAAGACACTATAAGAAATCTCGAATTTAATCCTTATGATTTGGAGAATACAGAAGAGAGGCTTTTTTCATTAAGAGCGGCCTCCAGAAAACATAATTGCCAAGTTGATAACCTCGTTGACTTAAAAAGTGAATTTGAGCAAAAGTTAAGTACTATTGAATATGGCGATGAAGAAGTAAGTCGCCTTAAAAGTGAAGTTAAAATCGCAGAAGAAAAGTTTGAGAAAAATGTCGTCTTATTAACGAAGGAAAGAAAAAAAGCGGCTGACTTACTTGATAAAAATGTTAATCTTGAATTGCCTTCGTTAAAAATGGATAAGGCGCGTTTTAAAACTTTTATCGAACCACTAGAAAAAGAAAACTGGAATGCTAATGGTGGTGAAAGAATAGATTTCAGGGTATCTACTAATCCTGGTGCCCCCTTTGGTGGTCTTATTAAAATTGCTTCAGGTGGAGAACTATCAAGATTTATTTTAGCATTAAAAGTTGTTCTTGCGAGAAAAACCAGTGTTGCTACTTTAATATTTGATGAAATTGACCAAGGGGTAGGTGGTGCGGTTGCCAATGCAGTTGGTGGTCGGTTATCAGAGCTTGCGAAAAATGCCCAGATCATGGTTATCACTCATTCCCCACAAGTGGCCGCACGCGGAAACAGTCATTGGTATATAAATAAAATGACTTCAGATGCTGACGGTAGTGTTGTAACAGGTGTAACATCATTAAGTAAAGATAAACGAAGAGAAGAAATTGCAAGAATGCTTGCAGGTGCAGAAGTGACTGAAGAGGCGAGAGCCGCCGCAGATAATCTTTTAAATTGCTCCTGATGAACGGATAGTTTTATGAATGATTTCAGTGAAATTGATATTGATGACCTTGATAGTCGACAAGCAGAGCAAGAGCTCGCTAGGCTTGCAAAAGAAATATCACATCATGATAAACTATATCATGCTAAAGATAACCCTGAAATCACAGACGCAGAATATGATTTATTACGCAATAGAAATAATCTTATTGAAAAGAAGTTTCCGTTGCTTATTCGTCCAGATAGCCCAAGCAAAAAAGTAGGTGCTTTACCAAATAGCGGTTTTAAAAAAGTAGATCATAAACGTCCTATGTTATCTTTGGATAACGCATTTAATGCTGCTGATGTCCATGATTTTCACGGGCGAGTTAAAAGGTTCTTGAATTTAAACGATGATAGTAAAGTGGAGTTATTGGCTGAGCCGAAAATTGATGGATTATCAGCTTCATTGAGATATGAAAATGGTATTTTTGTTCAAGGTTTAACCCGTGGGGACGGTAAAACCGGTGAAGACATTACGGATAATTTAAAAACTATTGATCAAATTCCAGAAAAATTATCTGGCGGTGACTGGCCGGACGTTCTTGAAGTACGCGGTGAAGTTTATATGGCCAAGGATGATTTTGACGCCCTTAATAAAAAGCAAATTGCGGCGGGTAAACAGCCTTTTGCAAATCCCCGCAATGCGGCTGCAGGTTCTTTGCGTCAATTGGATAGTAAAATTACAAAATCTAGATCACTTAAGTTCTTTGCGTATAGCTGGGGCGAGCATTCTGATCCATTAGGGAGCAAACAAAGTGATGTTATAGTAAAGTTTCAGCAATGGGGTTTTACGACAAATGACATGGTTTTTGTGAATACTGATGTTGAAGAAATTATATCACATTATGAGCTGATATCTGAGAAAAGATCAAAACTGAATTATGATATTGATGGCGTCGTTTATAAAGTTAATCGTCTTGATTATCAGGAGCGTCTCGGCATGGTCGCGCGCGCACCGCGTTGGGCGATTGCACATAAATTTCCCGCAGAAAAAGCATTAACGACTTTAAATGCAGTTGATTATCAAGTCGGTCGAACAGGGGCTATTACACCCGTCGCAAGATTAGAGCCGATTACCGTTGGTGGGGTCGTTGTATCAAATGCTACGCTTCATAACGCGGATGAAATCGAGCGGTTAGCCGTTAAAATCGGTGATGAAGTCTTAGTGCAGCGAGCTGGTGATGTTATTCCACAGATTGTTGCAGTGGTTAAATCATCAAAGCATAATACACCAGTTGAATTTCCAGATGTGTGTCCATCCTGTAATAGTCATTTAATTCGTGAAGACGATGAAGTTGTCTGGCGATGTTCAGGTGGTTTAATCTGTCCAGCTCAACGGGTTGAACGTTTACGTCATTTTGTTTCACGGAATGCTTTTGATATCGATGGACTAGGTAGTAAGCAAATTGAGTTCTTTTTCAATGAAGGTATGATTGAAAGCCCTGCAGATATTTTTCGACTTGAAGAAAAAGATAATGCATCGCCCTTGACTTCATTAAAGAATAGAGAGGGCTGGGGTGATTTATCCGTTCAAAATCTTTGGAATGCGATTAATGATAAGCGCGTAATATCGATGGACCGCTTTCTATTTTCATTAGGAATTAGACATTTAGGTCAGCAGAATGCGCGTTTAATGTGCCTCAATTATTTAACGATTGAAAATTTTTTAAATAATATTGAGATAGCAACAGATAAAGGAAGTTCTGAATATCAATCATTTTTGGACATCGATGGGATCGGAGAGAAAGTTGCTGATGCCATCATTGATTTCTTCGATGAAGAACAAAATATGGTGGTTATTCGCGATTTACTTTCTCAAATAACCGTAGAAGCATTTACACCACCTGAAACAGGAAATTCAGAGATCGCGGGAAAAATTATAGTATTTACCGGAAAATTAGAAAAAATGAGCAGACAAGAGGCAAAAGCGTCTGCGGAAAACCTTGGTGCAAAAGTGGCCGGTTCTGTTTCTACGAAAACCGACATATTGGTTGCTGGCCCTGGTGCAGGATCAAAACTTAAGAAAGCTACCGAATTAGGTATTAAAACGCTGACCGAAGAAGAATGGTTAGCTCTTATTTAGTTATGCAATTATTGCATGGCTGTAGGTGAATTTTTCCCTCTACTCCTTACATATATGAATGGGTATGACGTCTTTTACAAGATGACGAGCATCTAAAGAGATTAATATTCAGCAGATTTAAGGATAGATCAATGACAAATATATTCAAAGCGTATAGTTTCATGGATCTGTTGAAGGAATATAACTATGTACCTAAAACAGATCTTCTTGAAACAACTTACACACAAGATATCAATGAATTAATTGATACGGTTTCAACTTTTGTAAAAGAGAGTACAGAAGATTATGATTTTATAGACCTACTTGGTGACAAAGGTTATCAATCAATGAATGATAATTGGGTAAAAACTCATAGTAATGATAATCAGTCTTCTATTGAAGCAGTTTCATAATTAGAATGCGACTTTGAATTTCTAAAGTCGCATTTTTTATATCTTTTTTAGAAGTAATGAATGCCATTCATTAATGATTTGGCGGTCAAATAATTCCCAACCTTGTGCTTTATAAGCGTTTAATACGGCCTCTTCCTGAACATCTAATAATCCTGATAAAACGAGATATGCATCTTCTTTTAAATTATCGGTAATACCTTCTGCAAGAATTTGTAATGGCTTAGCCAGAATGTTCGCAATTATTAAATCATAGGGTGCATGATTTGCTAGAATACTGTTTTCAAATCCATCGCTTGTTAAACATATAATACCATTATCTTGACTTTTATTATCTTCTATCAAGGGAATATTATTTTGTAAGATATTCGCTTTAGCTGTTTTTGTAGCAATTGGGTCAATATCAGCAGCGATGATTTTTGTGTTCCATAATTTTGCAGCCGCTATTGCCAAAACCCCACTGCCGCTACCAAGATCAAGAATAGTTGATGGTTTTATATGTTCAGATAATTTGCTTAAAAGCAATAAACAGCCCGCGGTGGTTTCATGGCCACCAGTTCCGAAGGCCTCGCCGGCTTCGATGTGAATGCTGATTTTATCCTCAGGGATGTCGTTGAAATCATGCTGTCCATAAAGAAAGAAGCTTCCGGCTTCAATAGGTTTTAATAAGATTTGGGATTCGGCAACCCAGTTTTTATTGTCCAATAATTCAATTTCCGCTCTTGGAGCCTCAATTCCAAAAATTCCAGCCGTTCGCTTAATTTCTGACGATAAAGTTATGCTGTTCGGTTCGTTATTAAAATATCCTTCTACCGTCCAATAGTCTTCATTTCCAATAATTTCGAAGCTAGAAACAGTAGGGAAATGTTCAAAATCTAGGCTGTATAAAACCTCTTCTAGAGTGGGAACATATTCTTTTAAAGATGTAATGCTTATTTTCCAGGTTTTCATATCTGTCATATGGTCATGCAATGTCA
>Ga0222719_10005835_pt1 | contig 10556 bp, 6 predicted proteins | sample C33_34DmetaG_FD_165039 | JGI IMG/M metagenome (GOLD analysis project Ga0222719, IMG submission 165039) | Estuarine water microbial communities from San Francisco Bay, California, United States - C33_34D | ecosystem: Environmental > Aquatic > Marine > Unclassified | place: USA: California...
ATTAGCATCCGCCATCAATATTTTCTCTGTCGGTGGTCTTCCCAACCTTATCGCTATTGGCCTGTACCAAGCCTGTCAGAGTTGGTTTCCGCCTGGCCATGATGCAAAGTCTCTGACGGAATACGTTGACGGGAAAATGTACAATTACCTGTGGCTATTACTCGGCATTTCCGTCTTTGGCACGTTCCTGAATCTGCTGCCTTGCGTCAAGAATTGGGTCGAAAAGGCTGAAAGGGATGCCATCGACAACAACCTCCGTTTCAGCAGACAGCGATACGAAAATTTCGACAGTTGCCATGATGGCGGCGAAGATGTTGAAAAAGACGAGTGTACCTCTGCGAGTTGTGATAGTCTGCACAACTCGACATGAGCGAAATCTGCGGAAGTAAGGTTTATCCCTCCTCTGCGGGCAAAACAACCCAAATTTCATATCGTCTTCTGTAAACTAGTCGAAACTTGTTTCATGTGGATTGTTCCTGTAATGATTGATACTGGAGTGCCAGACTCAAAATCGCGACAGATCGAATGTCGGCAATCGTTGCGTCTTGTTGTAGCAATGCGTTACGTAATTGACTGGAGGACAGTCGTTGATATTGAGCCGAATCGCTACTTCCAACAGTATCCGTGGAGGTGAATAAGTACCCATACGTAACACCCCCTCCATGATCCGGAAGATTGTGAAACCGTCCAAGAAACTTCCAATTGGCTGATGCCTCGTCGGGGACTTGGCCGGTTGGGAGATCCACGTCCACGACTGCTGTAATTGTGGCTTTCACCATGACATCCACGCCCAATCTTCGTTCCACCAGTCTTTGCGCTGTTATAAAGGGTGATTCCTTGGGTGCCACTATTGCTTCCAAAGGCATTAAATGCGCTCCACCGGGAATCGCTAATCTTTCTTGTGGAACCAAGAGCCACTGCGATTCCGCCTTGTTGTTGTTGTTGTTGTTGTTGTTGGAGGAGGTTTGTTCCAGGACCACGACAAGGACGCGATCCAAGGCATCAAAAAAGATCCAATCCATAGATTCGGTAGATTGTTGGCCACTTTGCGAAAGTGTTTGGACGGTACACCGAGCCATCGGAGAATCAGCCACAACGTTGGATGAATGGGCATTATTCTGGCGTAACGACGGTCGTCCATCAAAGGTATCCGATGTCGAGGCAGCTATAGATGGTATCCATATCTGTTCTCCAACAGTCATGGACGTTTTTTCTGTTCCCAGTGACCCAAAGTGTGAATGCTGATAGTCCATGGCAATCTTACTGTCGTCATGAAGAGTCAAATCGCTCAAACTAAGAAATACTAATGACAATGAGGGAAAGAGATAGAATAGTATGACACGTGAGGGAGGTGCGAGAGAGAAGAGAGAAAATCAAAGCATCATTCTAGCAGACTCAGGAGGTTCTTTCAAGGAACACTCGTACACTGACGAAAGACACACGTACACATTGGAATGACAAATAACGTGGCAAGGCCAATCCACAAGGGTCCTGTTCGAATAATCACTTGTGACTGGGGTGGCGGCTGCGCCCCTCGAACCATGCTGTCACTACTACTCGTGTAGGGACGACTCATGATGCTGTGTACTATCCAAGGAACCTCCCAATCGCCACTTGGTGCACCTCGTTTTGTGGTTTGTCCATGGTCAATATTCGATTTGCATTCGATACGAGTACGTGCATGAAACCTTATTCTTAGAGATGGAGTTAAGTTATTTCTAACCTTGCCCTTAACGTTTAAAGTAGTTCGGACTTCACAATCTCTCTTTATGCCCTTTAAAAATAGCGTGCTAATCTCTACTAGAGTAGAGCTACTAGTTCCCCTTCTTTTGGTACGCCCGAAGGTATTGATCAATCCCTCCCTCGACACGTTGGAGCCTTTTGTCTAACAACACGTAGCATTCAGCATCTAGCGATCGAATAAAACTGGCATCGTGGCTCGAGAATACAAGCGTCCCACGCCAATCTCTTAGGCCGTCCACTAAAGCTTCCGTGCTCTCGATATCCAAGTCTTGTGTGGCTTCATCAATCACAAGTACCTGTGGATCACGCAGCATCGTCATGACAAATGCCAAACGTCGTCGTTCACCACCGCTCAAGTATAACAGGCTTGTCAAAGCTTGGCTAGGCGATAGCCCAAAACTGGTCAGCTCTCCTCGAATCTCCTTTTCAGTCTTGGACGGAAAGTGGCGAAGTAAAAAGGAAAGCACAGACTCTGCTGCATCTTGGCTGCCATCATCTACCGTTTGGGAGTCCAGAAACGAAACATCCACTCCTAGCGCGTGCTTTATCGAACCACGTACAGGTTCTTCAATCCCGGCCAATAGCTTTAACAGTACCGTCTTTCCGCATCCGTTTTCTCCAAGGATACAATACCGTTTGCCCTCTTCGATAGAGAGATCAACGCAGTCAAACAAGAAGCCTTCATCGATAGTCTTTGAGGCCACTGAAGATTGCATCACTTCAAAACCGTGACCAATATCCAGGGCCTGCACCAGAGGCTCGCCCCATTCACTGGTAGGATTCCGAAAGACAAACTGGATTGCCTTGTCGGGAGGAGGACGGATCGACTTTTCAGTCATTTTCAATAATTCTTCCGTCTTTAAACCCCGTCGCGTCGCCGCGTCAAGCGAATTGATGGCGCCAACCCTTATTCCCGTACCCATTTTCTGTTGTGACCAGCGGTGTCCATTTTCATCTCTGGTCACTCCTTCCCGTTCAATTTTCTTTTTGAACGTCTTAATCTGTTTTGCTTTCTTGGTACTCCCACCACGCTTGGGGGTGGGTTGTTTCTTGAGTTTGTCAAGAGTTTCCATCATGGCTCCTCGTTTTTTGTTCAGGGCTACCACTTGACGAAGTTGATGCAACTTGTTTTGTCGACGATAATAACTGTAATCATCATAGTTTCCCGGATAATAGGCAAGATGCTTGTCTTTTTGGTTGGTTTCGAAGACTATGATATCTGAGCAAACGTCATTGACGAGATCTCGATCGTGAGATACAAGAACTACTGTCGTGACTCGCTCTTGATTCGATTGTTGCACAATTATTGTCAATAACCGACGTAGCTGTAGAAGACCCGGAACGTCCAAATACGATGTGGGTTCGTCTAAGAGTAACAAATCGCACCGACACACCAGTGCCGACGCAAGAGCAATCTTCTTTTGCAGTCCCGGTGACAGGGTACTCAACGATACAGAATCCCACAGATGTTCGGGGACTCCCATGAATGCAAGAGCGTCTTGTGCGTCTTTCTTGACTTCTGCATCTTGATGTGTCTCCTCCAATTGACTTTCTAATCGACCAATCTGTTCTCCGAGATCTTCAATCAAACCCGTTTCATCCCCATCCTCCTCCAAGGCAGAGATGTCAATGCCCTCTAATTCTTCTTCCAGTCGATCAATTTCCCGTCGAATGCCTTGTGACGCAGTTGTAGAGTGTTTTTCATATTGATCCAGTAAAAAAGAAAGTGGGGTCATATCCTTAGTATCCAGCGACTGTGTAGCAAGCGTCTGTGGAACAAGGTAGGTTGAAACGTGCGGTGGGAATCCAGGAATCTTGCCCGCATGGATCCTTTTGAGCAAGGACGATTTGCCTTGTGATTACATGTGGAGAAAGAGGGCGGCAGTAAAACGTAGAATAAAATTAGTCTTGCAAACACCATAGTCGCGGCTTTCTCAGTATTCCGAGGTTGAAACTTGTGTGCGACAGAAAGCCCGTGAAACGAACGAAACGTACCACACCCGTTGTTGCCAATTAGACCGTAAACTCTTCCGGAAAGTAAATTTAACACTGCCCCATCTAGCATGAGTTTTGCCGATCCTGCCGTTTCATTTCCCACATATTCCAGACGGACGTCATCAACGACCACATCCTTGGGTTGAAAGGTTCGCCGTGATGTTCCTCGTCCACCCTGACCCCGTCCTCCCCACCGAACCACCAAATTGCTCGTATTGGCCAAGGCTTCTTCCCATGCCGTCGAATAACAATCTGTATCATCCAAAGAGTCAAGCTGTGACCGTATCACGCTGTCGCCGACGTCAGGTGACGACATGATGCTTGTATTTGTCCTTGATGTTGATATCGTCGTCGTCGTCGTTGGTCGTTGCCCTCGTTGTCAAGTTGTGTCGTTTTTGTGCGGGTTTAAAATGTTCTTTAGGGTCAGGTTCTAGTCAAAATGGCGTCATTTTTCATGACCCGAAGCGATTTGGTATCTTTGACTAATTTCGTTCGTGTTTCATGACGTCATTGTAGGTTATCGCTCGATACCAAGATGACGACCATGACACCCAACAACAGTCTCTGTCAAAAATCGTCGCTGCCCTGTACTGCTGGCTCTCTTTCTTCGATCCACAAATCGTCTCAAATAGAACGAGCACTCTTAGTGACCGATGATTGAGTAATTGACGGTCTTGGTGTTGCGATTGATATGGAAGAATTTCTATCGGATATCAAACTTTCAGTTTCTTCCGCTTACTTTGTGTTCGGATTCTTTGTTTTCAAAAGCTCTCCTCGAGGAACGATTGCCTTGTTAATAGCTCATATATTCATACTTCCATCAACAGCAATGCCGTCGTATCGTGTTCTTCAAAGATATAGCAGTAACGCATCGAGGAATCGCAATGCTGAAGGTACCTTGAGGAGAGCCGTTGTCACTGTCACTGCTGATCCGACTGCTCATCATTCTCCTTCTTATACAAGCGACAGTGTAGGAGGACCACGTCATCTTTGTTCATCTGAAATTAATTCTATCTCATCTATGGGTTTGTCGACAATATCGCGTATGCCATTCGGGGTTAATCAACATCCAACGATTGCAACATCAAATACAGCTATTACCACCACGTCACTATTACCGAAGGACATAACAAGAGTTACTCGCCAGCAACGTCGATCCTTTAAATTCTGGTCTTTTCTACGGGGAGGATCTGAGGAGTCATCTTCTTCGTCTGGCTTTTTCTTTGACGAAGATGACAATATCAGTGACAGTCCATCTCTCGGTATCGTCGATTTGTCCATGGATCGAAAACCCATCGAGCCCTTGCTAAATGGTCAGTTTCCAGTCAGTGTCTGCAGTATCAGGGGCTTTCGATCGTACATGGAGGATGATTTTATTGTGGCGACTGACTTTTGTGCCGTCTTTGATGGACACGGGGGCGAAGCTGTGTCAAGATTCCTGCGACAAAATTTGTACGGATTCTTGCAAGCTGAACTTCCAAAGGTTATCGCTGCTTCTGCTGATGTCGAACAAGAAAGTCGGTTAACTCATCAAGATAACGATGAGACTGGAAATCATGTTCAGGATAATTCCAAAACACCGGATTGGAGTAAGTCCCAGCAAACTTCGGCGTCGTCGGACCCCGATGCTTTGGCCGGCATGATTCCGAGGCAGCCTTCAGTGGATGGAGCATCCTCAGCAACAACTGACGACAACGGCAATCCTGCTGCTTCAACGAAATCCGCCAAAGCACCGACGGTGGATGATTATGTCAAGGCTAGCGTTTTGGCATTTGACAATGCCGATCGCAACGTGCAACAGATTTCGCATTGGAGCTTTCAAGGTAGCACGGCAGTCGCTGTATGGATTCATGAAGGCGAGCCTACGGAATTATCGTCCCCAGCAAGCCAACCCACTGGTGACGGGCGTAAAGATAGTACCGTGGCACAATCTAACCACTTAATTGACGCCGGGGGATCTTCGTCGAACGGGGAACAACGAATCAATCCTACGATGTCATCTACAAATGTCCCTCGGCACTTGATCACCACCAACATTGGCGACAGTAGAGCCGTGCTGAGCCGTAATGGAACGGCCATCGACTTATCGCGTGATCACAAACCAAATGATCCCATCGAACGTAGTCGTATTGAAGCTGCCGGGGGGTCTGTTATATGGCATGGACATTCTGATCGAGAGGGGACACCGATTCCGGGTACTGGTCTTTACCGAGTGAACGGAAACCTTGCATTGTCGAGAGCCATTGGAGACCGTTCGGAACGCCCAGCTGTCACCGCGGATCCTGAAATCAGTGTTGAAGCACTGATCGATGAAGACGAGTTCGTTATCATTGCTTCAGATGGATTGTGGGATGTCATGTCCAGTCAGGATGCCGTTCACCTTGTCAGACAAATTGTTTCTTCACTCGTTTCGGCCGAGGATAGAGAAATTGTGGCGAAGATGCTGGTCGAAGAAGCTCTGAGACGAGGCTCCTATGATAATATCACCGTGGTGATTGTGTGGTTGACGAAATATATTGCTGGTTGTGAGTAGATGGCTAATGACTGAGGAAGTCACGCACTAAGTCCCCGTGTGATATCTTTTATGTTTTTTTAGTTTTCTATGGTACAGTTTTTCTGTTGGGGTTTTCCTTCTCGTTCTTTTTCTTGATCTTTGCTGTTACGAGTCGCCCCACCATCGGTCAAGGCGTGGAATAGTCCATTCTTTTCCACAATATAATACTCCTTACCTAAGCCGGCATCATCACCGGTCTCGGCGCCAGCCACTTCGGAATGCTTCCCCAAGCTGGCGAGGTCTTCACGGGGATTATTCGGATCTTTCCTTCAGCTACCGAGCAAACGGCTTCAAGTATCCTTATGAGACCAATCTCAGACATAAACTTCGTCCAAGCGATTACCTCCGACCAGCATGGCCTCCATTGACGTTTCTCTTATGACTCCTATGGTCAGGTTCTCCTGTTTTTGCTGCTGCTGAAATCTCCCCCAGCGCGCCGATAGAATCACTCAGTACCGCCGATTTGATTAGTTGGTCTTCATCGTTCGTTATTTTGCTCAAGGGTTCATTCACTATGGCAGAGCAGAGCTACTTGTAATGTAAGGGGGAGCTACAGACTGCTAATCGACAAGACGTTCCCGCTCGGGTAGTTGGATACAAGTTGCTACTAGGGTAAATATTATCATTTGGAAATAGAGCGAGAGAACATTTCTTGGCGTCACTCTCACTCACCAGAGTAAGTTACCACCCTTATCTTCACGACCGCGATTTCTCTGTCTTGATTCGAAAATGTCCCAGCGATAAGAGAAAGGCTTGGATGATAGATGACAGGGGCCAAACGAGTGTTTGAAGGATCTATACTTTACGCACGTTTTCCCGGTCGTTTCGCCCGAACAATTCGACGACCTCCTCGAGCAGGGGCAGGAGCGCTTCCCATGCTGAATCCCCCACCCCCCTGTTGTGGCGGCGCAGCACTGCCGAGACCTCCAAAAGAAGGGGCACTAGGCTGTCCAAAACCCCCCAAAGAAGGAGCGGGAGCGGCGTTTCCAAAGCCCGATGAGCTCGGAATGCTGGCTGAAATTCCACCGCCAATGGAAGGAGGTGCAGGGTTACCGAATCCCGATGAACCAGAGACGGGCCCGCCAAAGGCAGGAGCGGGCGAAGAAGAGGATCCGAAGCCGACTCCCGCCTGACCCTGTGACGGGCCGGGGAAGCCCCCAAAAGAGGTAGAGTTAATTGGACCTCCCGTCCTCTCGGACCCAAACGTAGCCACCGGTCCAGAAGCCGACGACAACCCAAAAGGGTTCGCATTGCCACCCGATGAAAACCCAGACGTGGCATTTTGCCCTTGCGCAGTCGCTGGGACGGAGGACCCGGACGAAAATGGCTGACCAGCCAGTCCAAAACTTTGAGGCTGTGCCGAGGGAGCTTGATTTCCACCACCGAAAGGTGGCGGCGGAACAACTGGAGTTGTGGTCTGGCCTCCAAACGTTATCGGCGGCGGGGCGGCGGTCGACGAATTCGAGCCTCCAAATGGCGGCGGACCCGCCGTCGGGGCCTGAGCAGACGTGGAACCGGAGGTGAAAGGCGCATTCAAACCGACGCCAAACGTTGAACCCCCGGTTGCAACAGGCGCGGTGGTACTGGGAGGCTGTGAACCCGCAGAGTCGGTGGCACGAGAAGGCTCTTGCTCAGAAGGGGTAGACCGCTTACGGCGGGGACTACCATTATCATCTCCCAAAGAAGCTACACTCTGCATGGTCCCCGGCTGGGCTGGAGGTTCCACCAAAGGCTGAGAGCCGAAAGAAAAGGGAGGGCCTCCAGGCCCAGTGTTGGAGGCAGCTGTACCAAAACCGGTGGGCGCAACAGGTGCCGGCGCAGATGTCGACGTAAAAGCTGCAGGGCCACCAGAACTCTTCCCAGAAGTCTGTCCAAACTTAAAGGGCTCGCTCACTTTAGCGGTACTGCTGCCTGTGGATGCGAAGCCACCAAGAGCCCCAGCCCCTGTAACAGACTGTTCATTGGACTTCGAGGTACTTGCAGGAGTCGAAGAAGTGCCAGAGACTGGCGCTCCAGTGAAACTGAAAGTGCCTGGGGCCGTAATCGAAGTGGATGCAGCAGCATCGGAGCCAGTTCCAAAATGAAATCCAGCAGCAGCAGGAGGTTTCGATTCTGTGTCAGGCTCTTTCTTATCAGCGGAAATATCTTGACCACCGACAGAAGGCTTATCACTTGGAGCAGTAGATTCCGACGCACCGGGAGCTCCAACGGTTGCTCCCAAGCCGCCAGAAGCCACATTATTTCCACTTGAATCAGTCGCTGTTGATACACTAGCTGTGCCGAACTGAAAACCGCTGCTGGCAGCACTGATTGAAATTCCGCCACCACTGCCCGATTCTTGCGTAGCAGACGTCGTGGAAGAAGGCGCAGTTGCACCAAAACGGAAGCCGCCAGGTGTGGTGTTTGCGCTTCCGCCATTAGAAGCTTGCGTCGAAGCTGCAGGTGCGCCAAAATGAAAGCCACTGCTTGTACCAGAAGCACCGTTGCCACTGGGACCAGTAGCAGCCGGAGGAACGGACACGCCAAACTGAAATCCACCAGTTGTGCTAGTGGACGGTGCTGGTGTGCTATCCGTAGTGGATTTCGTTGCAGCTTTGAAAGTAAATCCGCCAGGTGTGATACCCGTATCGGAAGATTTGGAAGCTGTTGGGGCCCCAAACTGGAAGCCACTGTCCGTGATAGCCCCGTTTGAGGCTCTATTGGCTGTAGGTACTGCTGTGCCGCTGTTGGTGGAGGCTCCATTCGATGCGTTGGACACGCTCGAGCCGGCATCAGGTCGCGGTGTTTCGCAAGAAAGACATTTCTTGACTTTGTCGTCTTGCATTTGTGTGCCGCATACCTGGCACTTCCATGCATAAACGCCAAAGCCGCTCCCCCAGCTTCCCGTCTTTCGCGTTTTTCCACAGTTGTGACACTTGGACTTCAATGCGGAGTTCGTCGCAGTGCAAGTGGTGCATTCCCAATCGTCAAGGGCAACTTGACCGGTTCTGCCTTCCTTCTCATCTTCCTCATCGGTCGTGTAATGTTTCTTGTTTTTCTCCCTTGCCTTGCACATCATCTCGTAGACAAGTGTCTCTTGTTCGATTTCCGTTGGATTCTGAATAGGCATCGTCGAACGTTGGGGGTCGTCCGATGAAGGTAAGGTTTGAGCAACTTGATCCACAGAAAACCTAGGGAAATCTGGTACAAGCATCCATGCTGGGGCTTTCGGTGTTGCATCCAAATCGATCTGGTCGTCATCAGAACCATGGTTCTCATTCCCGTCCCCGTCCACATCAATTTCCTGCGATGAAGTTTGGGTAGCAGACTGGGGAGGCTCGCGTCTGGCTCGCTTCTTCTTGGGAGCTTCTTCCGAGTTCACCTCCACGTCCACCTGATGACGAGATGGTTCCTCTGGCATGCGTGATTCGGTAGGAATCTGTTGGCCAGCCTGATTCCAGGAGCGAACGGTGGGCCTCGACAATGAAGGATCAACGCGAGGACGGTCTTGAATGATATTCTGGTTGGTCTGTTGAAGCATCCTGTCGATCTCTTCTTTACTCGCAATAGAAACTTGTTCTTCATGCCTGCGCCTCTTATTTCGTCGAGCAGTCGCAGACAGGAAGCTAGAGTCTCCAGGTGTATAGGAAGAACGCCGATTACTGTGCGACTGTCGACGCCAAGGAGTACGCGCGACAACTTGAGACGAAGGGAACCGTTGCGTCATTGCGTTGACAGCGGAAGCGCCAACTGGTGCCCCTGCTACTCCCAACGATGATCGTTGAATGTTAGAAGTGACTCCTGTCGACGAGGGACGCTCAGTCGTCTGATTATCTTTCGTTGGAGACCGCGACAGCGCGCCGGCGACCCGCCGACTAATTCGTTGCAGCGGCGAAAGCTTCTTTTCGTCTTTTCCGTCTTCACTCATCGAAGTCGAGTTGCGTTTCTTATTGGGCAAGCAAAGCAAAAGATAGAGAGATAGAGCAACGGTGAAGTGGATTCGAGACAACAGAGATAGCTTTGGCGTTGTTTGCTTTGACTGTGACTGCTGCCTACATCGCCACAAAATTGCCAAACTCTCCGCTACAAATTGCAAATCACTTGAGCCACCATTTTTTTGTTATGCCCTCGCTGCATCTTGCAGTTAACCTACAATATAAATCATAGTGTTATATAAAAAAAATTGAGTGAGACAAAAAACGCTACACAAAGATTCCACAGTAAAAGCATTTAACTCAGACGCTAATGTGAAAAATCCCACTGCAAATTGCAATCGGGGCGTAAT
>Ga0222719_10005838_pt1 | contig 10554 bp, 15 predicted proteins | sample C33_34DmetaG_FD_165039 | JGI IMG/M metagenome (GOLD analysis project Ga0222719, IMG submission 165039) | Estuarine water microbial communities from San Francisco Bay, California, United States - C33_34D | ecosystem: Environmental > Aquatic > Marine > Unclassified | place: USA: California...
ACACGACAATGGTGATCGAAAAAGACACCGAGATTGACGAACTACAAAAGATTATCAAGAAGCAATCACCAGCCTACAAGTGGATGTGGTTTGCGATTGGAATAGCAGCCGGTGGTGCTACCTACTATGGTATAGATCAGGCGACGCAATGAAGCACGCCAGTCTTCCTTTTCACATTTACGTTTGGGTAAACAACAAATATCTTGGACCCAAGATGCCCGAAGGCTACACTTATGCCCTGTGGCATGGTATACATTCTAGAGAGGGACAGATTCCTATGGCGCATGTTCTATTGGAAAGCGGTGCTCACTGGTCTGGTTTGCCGCTCCACGCGATGTCAAACTTTCACGGACCAGATACTTGGAAAGAAAAACCACATAACGACTTGATTCCGTGGACTGCTATGGGTCCAAGCATAGAAGCGTGGCACGCAAAGTATCTAGAAGGTCTTGAAATTGAGCTATTTCGCTATGGGTGGAAAGGACGACACACAGGCATAATAATTGACTGGTCTGGCGGCTTTGACCGCTATCCACAAGAACACAAGCCACTAAATCTTGTTTCTCTTGATGATGGTCAGTTTGCTCTACAGCCAAACAACTATTGTAGATTCAGAGACGACCACTTTATAGACGAAACCAAGTTTGAACAAACAAAATTTTATCGCAGAGGCGAAGAGGTTTGGTGGGGGCAATGAGCAAAGACCCAGATTACATCGCAAAAGTAGAGCAAGCAATCGCACAGAGGTATGGCGACGAAGCAATCCAGAATCCCAAAGCAGATTGGGACGAGAACAAAGAGAAAGTCTATCTGGAACAGATGCGAGAACTCTACAAAAAACAAAAGAAAAACGACGAAGCCAACGATAAAGTAGAACTAAATGGGATAAAGGTCTCAAGAAAACTACTTAATAGAGAATCCAAAACAGGATGTCCTGTTTGTGATTCGTTCTCGCACTCTGCGCGTGATGATGTATCATTAGTAAAGTATGACTGCTGTTACAAGTGCTACATCAAGTGGGTTGAGGGTAGAGAAGAACGCTGGAAAGAAGGATGGAGACCAGATGAAGGCTAGTGAATTAAGAGAACTAATCAGAGAAGTTCTTGCCGAACAAGAAGACCAGATGAAACTTCAAGCTGGCTCTAAGACACCACAGGCTATCAAGGCTGACATTTTAGATACAATCAAGAATATTGATGTGGAGAAAATAAAGCCACAGGAACTCATGTTCTTGAACCAGATGATAGGCAAAATGTTTGAACTTGCTTCTTCTGGTGATCTTGTAAAGGGAAGAGCGTCTATCGAAAGAGGCTTTAATTTAATGTCCAAGGGCATACCAGAAGAGCCCCAGCAGACAAACGAGGGTTACGAACAGCAAATGTTGCCCGGTGGTATAGAGGATGACGACCACGAAGTCCACATGGCTCTATCAGACCTTCACAAATTAGAAGAATACGCCCCCAAGGTCTCCCAACTCGCTTCACAATACTCTGACCTCCCCGGCTGGGTTCAAGCAAAAATTACTCTTGCTGCCGACTATTTAGGTAAAGTTTACCACTATTTAGATGGCAAGCACAACAAAGGAATGGAATAATGGCTACAGTTTACGAAATCGTTCAGGCTCTATCACAAGCCGCAGCAAACGCTTACGACGGAGCGCATGACGCAGACGGCGAAGCAATCAAGGCAGGACTTAAGAGAGAAGAGGGCAACCCTCTTATCGACAAGCGCGTTATGGACGGCTTCGGTGTCAAGTTCCACGGCAACATGATGACCCTTTCTTACCAATCAGAGGTCCAACTCAAGGAAGTCTATGCTAATGGCTTCGAGTCAGATGTTGAATCACAGATGAACGAGATCATCAAGTTCCTAAAGAAAGAAGCACGCAAACTAGGCGCTGGCTCTGTGTCTCTTACCAAAGAAGGCGAGATCGACATTCGCGTTGAGAACTCATCCCGCGTTCGTTCTTGGGTTACTGCTTGCATGACCTACAAGATTGGCGGCATGGAAGAGGTTGCTGTTGTTGGCGAAGCCACAGAGGACAAACTAGCTGCTGGCTGGGAATCCTTCATGAAGCAGGGTGGTTATGGTAAGCGTGCCCCTAACGACAAGAGACCCGCAAACTCTGGCAAGAAAGAATAAAGAAAGATGAATGCCAAAGTTAACGAAACAACAAATACTCAAAGAAGTCGTTAAGTGCGGTAAGGATCCCTCTTACTTCCTAAAAAACTATGCCCGTATCTCCCACCCGATGCACGGGCTTATGTTATTTAAGACGTTTGATTATCAGGATCAACTACTAGAAGACTTTAACGACTATCGCTTCAACATTATCAACAAGGGTCGTCAGTTAGGAATCTCAACGATTACCGCTGGCTACATTGTTTGGTTGATGTTGTTCCACCGCGACAAGACCATTCTTGTTATGGCGACCAAGTTTGAAACAGCAGGCAACTTAGTCCGAAAAGTCAAGAACATTATGAAGAACCTTCCTGACTGGATCAGGATTGCAAACATTACAACCGACAACCGCACGTCCTTTGAGTTGTCTAATGGTTCTTCTATCAAGGCTGCTTCCACCTCTGGCGACGCTGGTCGTTCTGAGGCACTATCTCTCCTCGTTCTTGACGAGGCTGGACACATCGAAGGTCTAGAAGAACTATGGACCGGTCTTTATCCAACACTATCAACCGGTGGTCGCTGCATTGCGATTTCCACGCCAAATGGTGTTGGTAACTGGTTCCACAAAACCTGTGTAGGTGCCGAGACCAATGATAATAATTTCAATCTCACAACGCTTATGTGGTGGGTCCACCCTGAAAGAGACGAAGAATGGTTCAAGAAAGAAACCAAGAACATGTCCAGAAGACAGATCGCTCAGGAGTTGGAGTGCAACTTCAACACGTCCGGTGAAACCGTTATTGATCCAGAGAACATGGAATGGATTATGTCCAACATCAAAGAACCAAAGCACAAGACAGGCTTTGATAGAAACTTCTGGTTATGGGAAGAGTACGACCCAAGTTGTAATTATCTCATGTCCGCAGACGTTGCCCGAGGCGACGGCGCAGATAGTTCCACATTCCACATTCTGAAACTTGAAACGATGGAGATCATCGGAGAGTACATGGGCAAACCAACACCTGACCTCTATGCCAACATGCTAAATCAGGTCGGTAGAGAGTTTGGTAACGCTATGCTCGTCGTAGAAAATAACTCCATTGGTTACACCGTCATAGATAAATTGGTAGAGTACGGCTACCCCAACCTCTACTATTCCATCAAGTCTACACACGAATATATCGACCAGCACCTTGGGGAACATAAGTCTGGTGCTATCGCAGGGTTCTCCACCACAAGTAAGACCAGACCCCTCATTGTGGCCAAGCTAGAAGAGTTTATGAGAAACAAACTAGTTAAGACGTATTCTTCGCGTTTAGCAAACGAGTTCCGCACTTTTATTTGGTATAACGGGAAGCCACAAGCCATGAGGGGCTACAATGACGACTTGGTAATGGCTCTTGCGATTTGTTGTTGGGTTAGGGACACCGCCCTCCAATCAAATGCCCGAGATCTTAACTACCAAAAAGCATTTGTAGATGCCATCATGACTTCGAGAACAACCTTGAATACACAGATAAAAGGACAAATTGGCTACACAGGCGAAGATACAACTAGTAAAATGAACGAAGCAAAAAATCTATATTCCCAATATATGTGGATAATTAAGTGAGAAAATAAATGGCACCAAGAAACCCCAAACAAGGACAGAACCCGGCGAATAGAGATTCACAATTATTCCGTTCTCTAACCCGCTTGTTCTCTGGCCCAATCATCAGCTATCGCTCAGAGTCTGGTCGCAAGATTCGTAGACAGCACCTTGACAAGTATTCTACAAGATTCAAGTCAGCATCAGGACAACAGTTCAAGAAGCAGTCCTATAACCCGCTTGATACAATTGCTGCAAACGCTATTGCAAACCAGCGGCGTTCAGAGCGCTACATTGACTTCGATCAGATGGAATACATGCCAGAGTTGGCTTCTGCTCTTGACATCTACGCAGACGAGATGACGACATTTTCTGCTCTCTCGCCAATGCTAAATGTAAAGTGCCGTAACGATGAAATCAAAGCAGTTCTCAACATTCTTTACCACAATGTTATGAACGTCGAGCACAACCTTTTTGGTTGGTGCCGCACCATGTGCAAGTATGGCGACTTCATTCTCTATCTCGACATTGACGATGAAATTGGTGTTAAGTCTTCTATTGCCCTCCCTCTACAAGAGGTCGAGAGATTAGAAGGACTTGATGCAACAAACCCTAATTACATCCAGTACCAGTGGAACTCAGCAGGCATGACCTTCGAGAACTGGCAGATTGCTCACTTCCGCATCCTTGGTAATGATAAGTACTCTCCATACGGCACCTCTGTGCTAGAGCCTGCTCGTCGTATCTGGCGTCAGCTAACCCTTATGGAAGATGCAATGATGGCCTACCGCATTGTTCGTTCTTCCGAGCGCAAGGTCTTCAAGATTGATGTTGGTGCCATCCCTCCGCAAGAGGTTGAGCAGTACATGCAGAAGATCGTGACCCAATTGAAGAGACACACTATTGTTGACAAGGACACAGGTCGCATTGACCTCCGCTATAACCCGCTCTCTATCGAAGAGGACTACTACATTCCAATTCGTGCTGGTTCTGTGACTGACATTCAATCACTTGCTGGTGGTCAGAACACAACACAAATTGACGACATCAAGTATCTCCGCGATAAGTTGTTCTCTGCTATTAAGATTCCGCAGGCTTACCTAACGATGGGTGACGGCGCTCAGGAAGATAAGACTACACTAGCGACCAAGGACATTCGTTTTGCTCGCACCATTCAGCGTCTTCAGCGCTCTGTTATCCACGAATTAGAGAAGGTTGGAATTATCCACCTTTACACTCTTGGCTACAGAGGCGAAGACCTTCTAAACTTCAAGCTCGCTCTCAACAACCCAAGTAAGATTGCAGAGTTACAGGAACTAGAGCATTGGAAGACCAAGTTTGATATTGCTGCCGCAGCAACTGAGGGTTACTTCTCACGTCGCTGGGTTGCAGACAATATCTTTGGTATGTCACACGAAGAGTTCCTACGCAACCAGCGCGAGATGTTCTACGACCGTAAGCATGACACAGCACTTGAGGGTGTTGCCGAAGCTGCCGCAGGAGGCGGTGAAGGCGGCGGTGGTGGTGGTGGTCTCGACCTTGGTGGAGGTGACGATGGCGGCGGCTTAGACCTTGGCGGTGGCGATGAGGGTGGCGGTCTCGATCTAGGTGGTGACGAAGGCGGTGGTGAAGAAGCAGGCGGCGGTGAAGATTCCGCCCTACTAGCAGCACCTCCCGGTTCTCGTAATTCGCCACGCCTTGCCAAGTCTCTCGGTAAGCGTGCAAGAACAGGCGACAAGTATGTCACTAAAGGCTCCAAGGGCAAAGCCTACCAAAAGGTAGCTGTTGATAAGCGACCCGCTGGTGCCAGAACAAGAAACTACAGCAGTGTTCCAACACCAGAGATGAACACTTATAGAACTAACAACCTAGGCGCTCCAGAGCTTAGATCTCTCGCAAGAGGTATTTATGAGGAACAAGACCCTATTTACCTAAGAGAACAAGAAGAAGAGGAAGCTCTTCTCGAAGTAAACAACTCTGTTAAGTTCTTGCTCGAATCACTGGAGACCAAAGTTACGGAGAATAATGATGAAGAATAAGCACAACAAAAAGAGAAACACGGCTTTTGTGTTCGAGGCTCTCGCCCGCGAAGCAACAGTTGCTATCATCAAGGGCGATAACGAACGGAAGGCCAAGGTTGTCTCAATTGTTCGTAAGCACTTCACAGGCGACTCATTGCTCAAAAGAGACCTAGAATGCTATCGCTCTCTCTATGAAAATCAGAACCTAGATGAAACCACTAGTAAAAAAATTGTAGAGGCTGTGATGGCTGCTAAGCGCCTTATTGACCCCGATGGGCTGTTCAAGCAGCAGACCGAAGTCATCAATGACATCAACAAGGAATTGAGCCCTGCAATCTTCAACAACTTTGTTCCAAACTACAAGTCTCTCGCAACTATCGCAAAGATGTTCAACACGAACTCACCTAAGCAGGCTGTGATGTTGGAGTCAAAGATCGTCAATGGAATGACTGGTATTATTGAAGAGCAGGCAATGCAGCCTATCGATGCGATCACATTTACCACATTTACCAAGAAGTTCAACGAGAAGTACGGCTCCTCTTTGCTCCGAGAGCAGAAGGAACTTCTAAACCACTACATCTCATCATTCTCTACTGATGATTTGGAAACAAAGATCTACCTCAATCGCGAACTCACAAGATTGAAGGAATCCCTTGAGAAAGCAAGAGAAGTTGAAGAGGTTGCTGCTGATCAAGAAATGATTAAGAAAACAGAGCTTGTCAAGGAACGTCTTGCAGCTTTATCAAACGAAACTAACTTGACAGAAGCAACTCTCTTCACAATTTTGAAGACTCAAGAACTCGTAAAGGAAATCTACGACGATGGCAGTAACAGTTAGAATTATCCCAGTACCAGAACCTGTCAAGGTTACAATCAAGCCCAAAACCCCTCCTCCTACCGTAACTTTAGAGCTTGATATTCGTAAGTCCCTCAGTGGCGATCTTATGATCTTTGACCATGGCGACATCGATATCGTTCTGTCTGGAAAGGACAAGAAAGTTATTGCGTTCCCTAAGCAAACTCAAACTGACTTTACCTATGGCGCACAGAACCGCCTATTCAGCCATCTTGCTAGAAAGGGCATCGTCATTCCTGAGTCTATTCAAGGTGGTGCTTTCTACGGTGCGATGGAGGCAAGTCTACAAGAAGCAGCAGATGGCAAGTTAAATGCGGCCAAGTTTGCACTTGTAAGCATTGAAAAGTTTATTAAAGAAGAGAAGCCTTATTACGATAATGTCGAGGCAATCGTTGGTGGTGTCGAAGATGAGTACACTGATCCAGATAAGACTGATTCAACAGAGCTTGGTGAAGTTCCACAGCGTGATGAGCAGGGCTCTATCCGCAAGGGCTACATTCGAGATCCCTACACCTTCTCTTACATGTACACAATCTAGGAAAGCAGATGGAACTCTTATTATTCGTCCTCATTGCCTATGGGCTAACACAAATTTTAGTCTATAGCGACATGCCCATACTAAAAAAACTACGCCCTCAGAAGGAATCCTATAGGGGCTACGGCAAGGTTTTTCACTGCCCTATGTGCATGGGATTTCATGTCGGCTGGTTTTTAGTTCTGCTTTCTCCTTGGACGGAACTATTTACGTTTGACACAACAATCGTCAATGCTTTCTTACTTAGTTGCCTCTCGTCCGCAACGTCCTATGTTCTAAACATGGTGTTCTCGGATGACGGAATCATGATAAGATACAGCTACACAAAAGATAATTTTTTCACAGAGGAATAAAAAATGAAAATTACAAAGAATAGACTAAAGCAAATCATTAAAGAGGAGCTAGAGGCGGCTGTAAATGAGGCTGACTCTGGTCGTAAGGCTGGAATCACAACCCCTTACCAGATTCTAAAACTTACAAAAGATAATTTCAAATTTCAGAAGAAACCCACCGATGGTCAGCAAAGACTAAAGGTTCTTCAGGACATGGATAACCCAAACACAGCGACTGTGTTTGATCTAGAAGGCGACGTAGTTGGAACATTAGATCTACAATCAGATCCTTACTGGCTTCGTAGCGTTGTAACCCATGACCCTGAACTTGTAGATTACACATTAAAAAACAGGCGATAAAACCATGAACAACTTTCTACTATCTAAATGGGGACTACAACCAGTCCGTCGTTGCTGTAAAGGCTCCTAACTCGTGCGGGTAACGCCCGCATAAGGAATACAAATGAAACTCACCAGAACAAAACTAAAACAATTGATCAAAGAAGAGATCGACAGGGCTGCCGAGATTAAGGCGGAAAGAATTGTTAACTTCATCAAAGACCACGGCGACACTCATGCAGAACTTGTACACCAAGATGATGGCTCTATGAAAATTAAGGTTGTAACGAAAGTATATGACACCAACACTCGCAAGATGAGTTCAGAAGTTAATTATATTGAGCCTACTATGCGAGCAGCAAGAAGAATATTGGAATACTGAAATGAAACTACTAAGAGAATACTACGAACTATGTGAAGGCGGCGTTTGCCAAGACCTTCTTACCGAAGATGAGAGGCGCTTTGTTTCTAACGGCGGTATGATGCTCACAGGTAAGCTGCAAGAAGCCGACGTACAAAACGGCAATGGCCGTGTTTACCCTTACAAGGTCTTAGCACGAGAAGTCAAGAACTACGAAAAGCTTGTAAAAGAAAATAGAGCGCTTGGTGAATTAGACCACCCAGACGATTCTGTTATCAACCTAAAGAATGCTTCACATATGGTTACTGCCATCTGGATGGAAGACAAGCAAGTTATGGGCAAGGTCAAGGTTCTTAACACCCCATCAGGTCAGGTTCTCAAGTCTCTTGTAGAGTCAGGCGTTAAGCTTGGTATCTCTTCGCGCGGTATGGGCTCTGTGTCCGAAGCCGCTGGTAATGTGGTTGTCCAAGAGGACTTCCAGCTAATCTGCTTTGACTTTGTGTCAGAGCCATCAACCCCTAACGCCTTCATGATGAAAGAAAGCAAAGAATTTACCAATAAGGTATTTACAAAAGCCGACCGAATCAATAGGCTACTAAATGAGGTACTAGAAAATGGATAAGAAAGAAGCACAGCTAATAGTCCAGAACATCGATAAAGTTCTAGGAAAGTCAATTCAAAAAGAAGAACTAGAAGAAGCCCAGCTTAATGAAATACAGATTCCCAGTTTAGGCGCTTTTCTCAGAGGGCACAGAATCATCAACGAGTACATGCTTCTTGCAATGACTGTGTTTCCAAAAGGAACTTTCGCCCATAAAGCAGTTGCTTTATTCCAAAAGCCATTGGGTGCGTTTGTTGATGCCATGGATGAATTCTGGTCAGAACACAAAGTGCTTTTTGGACTTCTTTTTGGTACAATGTTAGCGATGGATATCTTTGGTACTAGTGCAGTAGTGGCTAAAGAAAAGTTTTTACAGATTTTGCGTAAAAAGATTGCCGAGAAGTACAAACTTGAAGATGCCGGTACCAAAAAGCCAACTGATGCTGCCGCCTTACCAGATCCAGATGTGATCGATGCTGAATTCACTGAAAAGCCAGCCCCCACTCAATCAAAAACCGACACTAGTAAGATGTTTAAGAGCTTAAGAAAAGAGGAGATCAACAGAATGAAGGATCTCGCTGGTATTAAGAAGGTATTATGAACAAAGCACAACTAAAAAAATTAATCAAGCCAGTCGTCAAAGAATGCATCCAAGAGGTACTCATAGAAGAGGGGCTTCTCACAGAGGTTGTGGCGCAGGTTGCTTCAGGTATGACACGTCAACCAATTGTCGAGAACAAGAAATCAAAAGACAACCTATTTAATGAAGACTTGCAAATGAAGCGCAAGACCCAAGAGGTTAATCAGAAGCTACAAGAGCATCGCAAGAAGTTGCTAGATTCGATTGGTCAAGATGCATACAATGGTGTAGACTTGTTTGAGGGCACAGAGCCCATGAAGCAAGGAGTCGCACCCGGTACAACTCATAAACCAAACGTATTAGGTGATGACCCCTCAGATGCAGGCGTAGACATTTCTTCCATCATGGGTCAAGCAAGCAAAGTTTGGCAAGCACTCAAATAGGAATACAAATGAGCAGACGTAAAGGCGCTAACGTAGTTGTAAATGCGCGCGAGTGTCGTGGTAACCACGAAAAGATGATCCGCAAGTTCATCAAGAAATGCAAGAAAGCAAAAATCATGGAGCAAATCAGAGACAGAAGGTATTTCAAGAAAGCCTCTGATGTCAAGCGCCATGCGAAACAAGCAGCTATACGCAGACAGAAGCGTGATGTTGCTAAGCAAAAGGCCAAAGAAGCACGCCGCGAAAGAAATAGTTGAGACTATTTATTCTGACTATGTAGATTTCGGAGGTTTCTTATGTCTAACTTTATAAAGTCCTACCAAGCGAACGTAGGGCTAAATCACACTCCTGCCTATCAGGTCTCAGGACAACCCTTTGCTGAAGCTGGTGTTGACGCTTCAAGTGCAGCATCTGTTAATTTCCCATACGTCACGAGATGGTTTCAAGTAACCAATAAAGGCACTACTGCTTTAAAGGTTGGGTTCTCTTCTCTTGGCGTGAGTGGGACTAACTACTTTACTGTTGATGCTTCTGGTTCTGCTGGCTATGGAGTCTCTCAAGTCCTTGAATTAAAGGTATCTGAATTGTGGCTCTTAGGAAGCGACAGTGTTGATGTCGTTGCTGGTCTTACTTCCATCCCAGCTTCTCGTACCACAACTGCCGATGGCACAAGCTGGTCAGGCTCATCTGGGGTGGGTTGATAGATGGCTCAGTTTGGATGGGCATACGTCAACTGTGGAGATGTAACTGGTAGTGGCGGCGGAGGACAAGCCGCTG
>Ga0222719_10005839_pt1 | contig 10553 bp, 9 predicted proteins | sample C33_34DmetaG_FD_165039 | JGI IMG/M metagenome (GOLD analysis project Ga0222719, IMG submission 165039) | Estuarine water microbial communities from San Francisco Bay, California, United States - C33_34D | ecosystem: Environmental > Aquatic > Marine > Unclassified | place: USA: California...
AGCCTAACCCTCGACTAACCCATTCTCAGTCGGGAAAGGAATTCGCCAATCTTAGGTGCTCTCTTCCCTTGCTCGGTTTTCTACGGAAATTATCGAAACGAGGTCATGCATTTTCCGATCGTCAAGTCAATAATTCCTATTTTCATTCGTCGAAGAAAAAATTAGAATTACCCTATTCGTGAAATGCGCCCTCTGCGAACTTCTAGCCTCGACCAACTCAGTCTAGGTCCTCGGCCTTAACAGTCCAGCCAATTCCTACACCATGCCACCGAACGGTAAACGACTCAACCAGCAAGCTCGGATTGGTGCTCCTTCTGTCCAGTGCTCTCGGTCGTCATTCGCTTGTCCGGGTCGTCCTCTTCTGGCGAAGGCTCTTCTACCTCTTCATTGACGCTACGAGGATTCAACTGGGAATCAACTTGACCGGTTTGTATCTGCGTCCCGGGTACCGGTTCGACTTGACCTAGAATCTCCAGCAGTTGATTTTTGGTCTTCTCGAGGTACTCTGGAGAGTTGAGGTTCTCCATATTACTAACGGGCAAGTGCAATCGATAGTCGGGACCAAAGTATTCAAAGTAGTCATTGAATGGCATTTCATCCTTCACGGCCTCCCCTGTGAGCACCGATGTTTCGTACGTCCAGCACCGGGGCACGTTACGAAGAGTGTATCCTCCGCCTCCAAGGACTAGCATGGGGATACCAAAGCTACGAACAAACTCGACACAGTCGGCGTGTCCCTTTACCGAGAGGTTAAAGCATCCAAGTCGATCACCAGAGAGTGAATCGGCTCCACACTGTAGAACAACCGCACCAGGTGCGAACATTTCCATCACCTTGCCAATCACGGGGCGAAAGATGCTCCTGTAGGCTTCATCATCCATGCCGTCATTCAATGGAAAGTTGATGGCATAATTCTTGCCCGCTGCATATCCAATGTCCTGGACGTCGCCAGTTCCAGGAAAGTATTCACCAAACTTATGGAAGGACGCGGTCATGACTCTGTTTGTTGCATAGAACGCTTCTTCGACACCGTCACCGTGATGGATATCAATGTCGATGTAGAGTACACGTTGGTGCACTTTGAGCAACTCCAAAATGGCGAGCACACAATCATTTACATAGCAGAAACCCGAGGCTTCTGCCTTCTTCGCATGATGCAATCCTCCTGCCCAATTGATAACAATATCCGCCTTGTTCTCGTTAAGACGGGCAGCTCCACCGATGGATCCACTCGTGTACAATTGGCAGAACTCGTAGAGTCCGTCGAACACAGGACAGTCTTCTCCCACATTGAAGCGTTGAAGTTCGCGGATATATTCTTGCATGTTGTCTGGCGTAATTACTTTGAGAAAGTTGACATAATCATCCGAGTGAAAGCGAGTCATGGCGCTCGCAGATACAAGACGAGGCCGGAAGACCTCCATCTGTCGGTAGAGACCGTAATTGACCACCAAGTTGTGCGTCATACGGACGCGGTGCGGTTTCATCGGATGGCCTACGAGTAAGGTATTAGAAGACAAAGCACTTTTGATGAGATCATCGCCGTTCGATTAAAGAAGAGTAGGGTCAAATGTTGTTGAACTGTCGTTCGACTCTAGAGAGAGGGAGTTCGAGAGAGAGAGAGAAGTGTCTTTGCCGGAGATATCCATGACACGAAGCCACCCGTCCACGCCTACGATTGTCAAAGGGTCTATTCGACCAACCTACCTTGACCGTAATGGTAGTTTCCTACCTCTGCATCGTAGAAGTACGATACACGTCGTGAATCCGTCATGGTGGTCGATTCAACAACGTTAGATAGCCGTCAGCCTAACTCGTCAATGCGCAATGGCGATACAGACTTCGTTATTGCAGCGAGAGGAGTTCATGGTTGCGCATTTGCGCGGGTCGTCTGAATCGTCATTTACGAGCGCTATGCGCGCAGAAACGATAGAAACCGCCCAGATAAGATCCAAAATGGATCTTTTTGCAGATAATCGTAGGGGTAGGGTATAGTAAAAGCTTTACTAGTTTTAGATCATGATAAACATCATATGCACATTGAACGAGCAACTTGTTCTGCCGTCACATGTCGATAAGCTTGAAGGGATACCATCGAGGAAAGTGTCGAGGAGCTAGAGACGGGACCTTATCACGATGATAGCTTCTCGAGGGGGAAACAGTTTCCTCAAGACGGCATGTCCCGTCTTCCGAGCCGTGTTTAGCTGTGACGGCGCAGTCATTACCAGGTCCTTTCCCAACTCTCGGCTCGCTTTTTCTACGGTCCAAGGCCCACTTGGGATTCCTAGTAGAGACGAGCAGCTTACACGGCTGCAGAATGGTGAAGAATATGATGTACTAGTCATCGGCGGAGGAGCGACAGGCGCAGGTGTTGCGCTTGACGCTGCCACCCGGGGATTGAAGGTGGCCTGCATAGAACGAGGAGACTTTGCTTCTGAGACTTCATCCAGGAGTACGAAGCTTATTTGGGCGGGAATACGATATCTTGGGACAGCAACGGCAGCGCTTTTGTCTCGAAACTTACTCATAAAACCTGTCGAAACTGTCAAGGAGTTCATGGACGAACTCAGGATGGTATTCATCTGCCATCAGGAACGAAGATTTATGACAACCGTTCAACAACACTTATGTGAGTGGCTACCAATTGTTGTGCCCTTTACAACCTGGCGGGCCAGTCCTCCGCCAATGGGTCATCCGCTCTTTGGTTTCTTTCCGGTCTTAGCCCCGATCGTCTTCAAGTTCTACGACGCTCTATCTGCCTTTACCTGCCCACCTTCCTACATATTATCCAGAAAGAGAGCAAAGGAGTACTTCCCTCAATTAATCGAGAAGGATTTGAAGTACTGTGCTGTGTTCTATGAAGCTAAGCATAATGATGCAAGGACAAATCTTGCCATTGCGCTTACGGCCGCCGGCAAAGGGGCAGCCGTTGCCAATTACGTCGAGGCGGTAGATCTGCAACAAGACTCACAGGGTAAGGTAACCGGAGCCTTCGTCAAGGATAATGTGGCTGGAAAAGAGTGGACAATAAACGCGAAGAAAGTTATATTGGCGGGAGGCCCATTCACGGACGAGTTACGAACGATGGAGACAGATCGTGAACACAAACCAGCTGTACGGGGTGCAGCTGGCACGCATGTTGTTTTACCAGGATATTTCATGCCCACAAACCTAGGACTACTTGATTACAACACAAGTGATGGCCGTTTTTTGTTTATGCTTCCTTGGCTTGGGCATACACTTGTGGGGACAACAGACAGGAAAGGGGACGCCGCGACGCTGCCGGACCCTCCTGAGGACGACATCGATTGGATTCTCAACGAGTGCAAGAAGTATCTTAATCCTGACCTTAAAGTGCGCCGCTCCGATGTACTCAGTGCGTGGACTGGATGGCGCCCATTGGCTGTTGATCCTCATGCTCCCGACGGGAGTCCTGTCAGTCGAGACCATATCATTTCGGAGAACCCGGCGACAGGAGTAATTTTCATTGCCGGCGGCAAGTGGACCACTTATCGACACATGGCAGAAGAAGTTACTGACAAAGTAGTTGGACCAACGGGTCCACCGTGTCGGACACTTGATCTCAAGCTGTATGGTGGTGAGTTATATTCCAACCAACTCCCATTCCAGCTTATTCAAAAATATGGAATGGATCAAATTGCTGCCGAACACCTTGCATCGACGTACGGTGATAGAGCTTGGGAAGTTTGCAGTCTCACAGTTCCCACAGGGGAAGAGTGGCCACGTTTTGATCGTCCAATCATTGAAGGATTCCCATACATAGATGCGGAGGTTATTTTTGCATGTCGCGAATATGCATGCACTATCGAAGACATCCTGAGCAGAAGAACTCGTCTGGCGTTTTTGAACAAGAAGGCGGCGGTTGCCGCGATCCCCAGAGTCGCAGATCTGATGGCACAGGAACATAACTGGGACAAGAAAACAAAAATGGAGAAAATGAAAGCAGCAAGACTATATGTTGAGTCTTACGGTGGTGCCATGCGGTTGAAAGCAGACTCACTCTTGCGTGAAGCAGCCGTCGAGTCACCGGAGAAACTTTTTGCAGCTCTCGACCGGGACCTAAATGGTTACATCGACGTGCACGAAGTCGCGGAAGCCGCTTCAATACTCGGTTTGTCTATGTCAGATGAAGAAGTTTGTAAAGTATTCAGGCAGATGGACACTGAAGATCGCGGACGCATTGGAGTCAATGAATTCAAAAGTTGGTGGTCACGCTTTATTAAATCGAAGCGGTACGAAAAAATGATACTAGAACTCGAGGGGCATGGCACAGAAACGGTGCCTACCTAAGTGTCTAGTTACTTAATTTCTCTACTTTGTTTCTCTCTAGTCATGATCGTTGTATATCTCAATGTGCTCGTCCTCCGAAAACAACGCAGGAAACGTGCTTGTCAGGCGTTGCACTTCATCCTCTCGATTAACAAGCATTGCCGGCGGCTGTCCATAAACCGTTGAAGCAATCAGAAGAGCAGACCTCTCCACCTTCTCAATTGGGTTGATGTTATCCTGGATAATTGAACCCATGACATCATTGTCAAAGCAGTGGGCGACGCCTACGACTACATGGAGTTCGGAACTCTCGATAGGAAGAGATCCACTGCGGCTGATAGCATCTAACAAATCGAACGCTTTCTTCTTTTCCTCTTCGACATCTGTCGCACTCAATGGCCCCGTTTTCATGGAAGCCAACAGGTTTTCTTGTCTCGCCATCTGCCACGTTGGGCCCGCCTTAATTATTGTTGAGCGGAGAGCGTTGTCCGTATCCAGGCGACTCATTCTGTCATCGAGGATCTTCGGAATGACAGTGAAATCAGCTTCTTCAGTCCACAGGGAGACATGATCATTATGATCTGATGGTGGTTGTACCGTTTCCGCTCTGGCTGTTACAGAGGGTGCTGAAGCTGACCTAGGATCAGAGGACATCGAGAAAGCATCCGCTTCATGTGCTGGCGCCGCTCTCAACGCACCCTTTTTGCGTGGTACAGGGCTCCTCTCCGCCCGATTGGGCGTCCCCTTCGTACGGAGCATCCTTCTTCCATCTGGTTTAGGGCTCTTCGCAGATGCCTCACTCTGATCGGTCATCAGACTCCCCGCTGGAGCTGCAGAACCGTATGCCATAGCGTGGGGTCCGCTGTTATCCCCAAAAGGACCCCGAAATGGAGCCGGCGGCGGCATTCCGTCGAAATTCATCTCAGCACGCATATCTGCTTTCCGCTCTTCCTCGACTAATTGCTTCTCCTTCGTTTTGTCGATTACATCAATTACACCTTTGACGTGGTCTCTCACAGCCGCTAATTTCGCTGAGACAGATGCCTCCTCTGTCCCATCGAATGACATAAGATCCGTGGGAATCTGATAGTCAACGAACAACGACATCAAATCCTGAGTAAGCTGTATCTCTTTCGTCAACGCACCGTCGGGTAACCCCAAGACCTTCTCGAGCTGAGGTTTCAGCTGAATGACAGCCACAGCAAACACGGAAGACTCAAGTTGCATCGTTCGGAAAGATTTGGCGAAAGCCTGCTGTTCCGGAGACAACGAAGCGATAGAATCCTTGAAATCCTTCGCAGACGGAAGGGTATTGACCAGAAGAGGGATCAACACCTCGTCCTTATTTTGCAGAATGATGGCGTCCTTCGGATCAAACACACCCGGTCCCATCATCGTTCCGAGTACAAGCATGAAGCTCGAGAACTGACGCGCTCTTGCCACAAGCTGGTACTCGTTCTTAGGTTTGGTTTTGAATCGATGTTGCATCCATCCGTGAAGATATCGATCACCCGATAGCTCGATCGATGTGGCTGCGTTTATGGGCATACATATAGGAGGGCAAGTCTTGCCGGAAACGAGCCTTTTCATTGTGTGGATCGGCTCATTCTTTTGTCGGACGCACTCGATCGTCAGCACACCGTCCGGAAAGTGATCTGGACGACGGACAGCAAAAGTGAAAGGTTCAGGAGAATACTCTCGACGGAATAGTCGATGGCTGTGAAATGCTATAAACTGATCGAAATCTTTGCTTCGAATCTCTTTGCCAATTGCTTGGACCAACTGACTCTGCAACATGTTTTCCACGTAGTCTACCCCATCTTGATAGCAAGTTGCTAGATTCTGCATATGCTGACAAACCAAAATCACAGTCGCCTCCGCGACAGACACGAGCTTGGCCAATTGACGGGGAGGGTAGGTCTTTGCAAGGCCATCGATGACTTCGTCCAAAGAACGACACTGTTCCGTCAAGAAGTTGGCGACTTCCCCCATAGGAAGAACCGAGTTGTTCTCCATTAAAGGGACAACAGGCGAGAAGACGCTATCAGCGGAAACTCCGGATAGAGAGGGTTCCAAGTTGTTATCGATCCTGACATTCGCTGGCTTAACGAGCAGAGTGGGCGGAAGACCGTCGGTCGGGTTCACGGGATCGACCCTGAAGCGCTGCTGCTCCTTGGAATACTCGCATATGATCACCATCTTCCCGTTGAATGACGGCTCCTTAGTTAGGCCATGAATAATTCCTCGAGTTCCGGCTTCGACTGACTCTGGGGAAGCCGTACTAGCCGGTTTTTGCTTCTTCACAGGGTTATGCTTTCCGAGAATCTCGCGCTCGACTCGCTGGACGAAGAATCCTTGCGTTACTTGAGTCCAGTCATAGAGACTAGCGTGAAACTCAAAGGCGGCATCGACATCATCGTTTCTTCGAGGAGTTTTACATGTACGCAGTGCCTTTACAGAGTTCCTGTCGATCTTGAACTGACAGGCTTGCTCCTTCGGGTCTATCATTTTAATGAACCATGTGATGTCGGCGTCAACAGGAGGGTGATCAGTCTTTTCGGGGATAGGAGTAGCTGGTCTGCGTTCCGAGACGCCCCCTGCCATCCCTCCCGACGTTACGATAATTGTCGAGTTGGTCCTCGAGTCCAATTCTATCGCCTGACCCGCGTCTGTCCCAGGGAAAACAATGATACGATAACCCACTTCGACTCGCCAGTGGTATTCCTTGATCTTGGTTACGACTTTCGTCTTGACTGTCTCAGTCTTCGCCGCGGATGTCATGCCTAGAAAACCCGTACTCGTATTACTAGTTGCTGTGCTTGTTTCGACTTCTTTCTCCCCAGTCGTGACACTGACATCCGTTTCCCGAAGAAATGAGCAAGCATCCCTGGCCTGAAATCGAATCGTAGCCGTCTTCTTGTCATCATGAATCCAGCCCGACACCTTCATCAGCTTCTCTGGATCCATTCCAAGTCGTTCGAGGGCGTTCATTTCGGAAGCCACAGCAGTATTGGTAAGAAACTCTGCAAGTGCGTACTTATCATCGTACTTGTGTTCCTCATCTTCGGCTAAGCGAGGGTTCCTAGAGTTCTCAAGGATCTTCTTGACATGTTTCTGCGCCTTCGCAACTACGAGTATCAAAGACAATGGGTGAAAAGACACGAGCGCCAGTGAGAAAGAAATCACAAAACCAGTGTTATTCCTCTACGCCCTCATCACGTCTCAATGCACTCAAAGAGGAACGCGAACTCCCAAAGCAATCTCGAAAGGATACGAGTTTTCGTGCCCTACAATAGAACGACCGAACAAGACAACACGTACCTGAAGCGCGGAAACGTTGCTCGTGAAAGGGAGTGTACTTCATTGGAATCAAACAGAGGTATCGAATGTCTTCAATATAGAATAAGTGAGCTTGGCAGAGGTGCAGGAGATCAATCTCTTGTCGTGTTTGTCCTTGGTGGCTTGCAATGTGGCTGCTGCTGCGAGCTCGTCCACGATCTTTGCAGTCTTGCGAAAGATTTATTCGTGTTTGAATCATACTTACGTACGATGGACAGACTCCACCCACGTCATTTTTCAAATCTTCCCTGTTGCGTGCATTCCTTTTATCATTTGCACCTCAACCTTTTGTTGCTGCCGACGACAACAACGTCCTTATTCATAACTTCTCGGACGACCCCATAGGTACTTGAGCGGCCAGGGAACGAACAATATATTTATAATTCTCGTTACGACGCGTTACCCCCTTTGGTACCGACAACTCTCTCGTACTATTCCGTCATGTTTCTCAAGCGATTGGGTGGGACCTATGCAGTCACCATCACCATATTGGCAGTCAGTTTCGCCATTGGCCGAACGCCGTCGTCATCGCTGGTCCAAGCATGGCAGACTCCGGTAGCTTCCTCCTTTCAACGGACACCGTCTCGAAATTTCCTCGGAGATCGGCTTGCGAGTGGCACATCGAAAAGTCGGGATACCACTGCGCTCTTTATGGCCGTTCCCGTGCTCGAAGACTGGAAGCTTTTGCGGAACGGAAGAGTCAGGGGAACGGTCAAGAATCACCCGACCATCAAGGATGGCGACACCATCACGACTTCACCCATTACTGCACCGGAGCTGGCTGAGCCGAGGAGGATAGTGACCACAACCTCTGGAAGCAAGTACATGTTGGGACAGTCGGAGATGGTCGTAAGCACGGGCGGCAAGAAGGTAAGACTTGCCGACGTGCAAAAAAAGGCCAAAAAAGACTTCGAACTCACCGGTGATATGGTGGGAGACGAAAGCCAGCAATACCTTTTGGCCGGTAAGCCACGAAAAAGCACTAGTGGCAAGTCGGTCATATACAAGGCCTATCCCAGCGATGACGACGGAATGCCCTCCGGCGAACCAGTCCTTATCAAGTTATCGAGCAACTTCGAAGCCATCGACCGAGAAAACGACAACTACGGCAGGATCACAAAGTCGGGTTTTAGTCGAGGGCAGTTCGTTCAACTTGTAAAATACTTTCCAACGGCATCTGAAATGGCAAGGAAGTTCCGAAGTCAATCGGCCTTGGTTCTGGAAAGGGGCGTCATTGATTTGAAGCGCTATGTCGCAGAGAACGGAAAGTTGGAGGGCAAGGAGCTGAGGGATGCTGCAGCAGCTGCTGCCACCTGTCTTCAGGCTGTACACACGTCTGGGTTAGTCTGGACGGATATGAAAACAGGTTGGTCCTTTGATAGATGACGCTGCCTCTCTTTTGTACCGTCCCTCATTTTTTCTTACGTTCTTTTTCTAGAAAATTTCGTCGTAACGGAAAAGGGAACAGTCAAAGGGATCGATTTAGAATCCGCAATGCCTGTAAAAGACAACCCCGTCGACTACAGCCCGGAAGCGACGCCTCCCGAGTTTGCGAAGGCATTCCTCGCTGGAGATGGGCCCTACTTTGTACTCGAATACAACTACGACATGTGGTCCTACGGCATGCTCCTTTTTGAACTCGCCACTGGAAAGGGCTACTTTGACGGAAAGTCGCCCGTTCAAATCACGCGAGCTCTGAACGCCGACGATATTGAAATCGATATCTCTGACGCCGATATCGATCCGAAACTTCGAGACTTGATCAAAAGCTGCCTACAAGTGAACCCCAAGTCACGACCGAGCATTGTGCAAGTCTTGTTACACCCTTACTTCCTTACAACCGGAATCGGTCCCTTTAGCTTTTAAATATGTAACCCGCTACTCTAGCAAAATCCAATATGCACATCTATTGCCGACCGAATGCAAATCTGGAGCGCTTAGCGGGCCGCTCTACTACTTCGTCATCGCTGGTTGGAACGTCTTCCGGAGCGTTCTTCTCACTTTCTTTCTTTACCCATCCTGTCGCCTGTTTCAGGGCGGCCTTGCTGATGTAGTTGAGCACAGGTCCTGGGACGCTACCCTTTAACTTGATATCACACGCATAGAACACGCGGCAATTTCCGGGTCGAGTGGGGTGGTCCTCAACATGCCAGTGGCCAGATACGTCGTCAAAATCAGACGTCTTCTCGTAGTCGAGCTTCCATGTCATGCTATTATCGTCCTTGAAGTAAACATGATCATAATATGACTCATACTGCCGATCGTCAAACCGGGGACAACGTGAGAGAATAAATGTTAGTGATCAAATGGAGTGAAATCCTTCTCTCGAGAGTGGCCTTAAAAATCCGTACGTACCGCATAGCCCGGTAGAACCCCGACCACCATCTTCGTCTTGAAACGAAGGTTCCCTTTGTCAGTCTTTCCGGTAAAGTAGTTGTTACAGGAAATAACCTTGGGTACCTTCCCCTTGTAAGAATCCATGTCCAATATCTGTTCCCAAACCGTTGCCTTCGGGGCGGCCACGTCCTGCACGCAGATTGCGCCTCCACCGGCCATAGGATCGCTTTCGTCGGCCATTGTTTGTTTCATGACCGGCTGGCCATCAGCAAGTTTCTTCTCATCGGCTGAAGTCAACTTTATGTTGGTAAAGGGTCCTGGTTCATAGGCCTTGAGAACTCCCTGGTGTGGATGAGGAGTGCTTCTATTTTTCTTTCCGTGAGCATTGGGCGTAACAAACACAATGAGGAGGAGGACGACGACGGCTATCCGACGCCATGCTAAAGCGTAACTCTGATCGATGGCCATGTTTATGATGTTTACTTTTTATATGCGTATGCCCTAGCTGACTATATCGTCGTCCAAGTGAAAAAGAAGATGCCAGAAGAGATCTACCCTGTTGTCGACGGTCTTGGCACTCGTGTTCT
>Ga0222719_10005840_pt1 | contig 10552 bp, 6 predicted proteins | sample C33_34DmetaG_FD_165039 | JGI IMG/M metagenome (GOLD analysis project Ga0222719, IMG submission 165039) | Estuarine water microbial communities from San Francisco Bay, California, United States - C33_34D | ecosystem: Environmental > Aquatic > Marine > Unclassified | place: USA: California...
GAGTTAGAGTTGGACACCGAGTAAAGCGGGTTCCTTCTTGCCACATCCCCTGGCTATACCATGCGGAGTTGACTGGAAGCACATGGAGAAAGTTTTAATCACCGGCAGCGCCGGTCACCTTGGTGAGGCTTTGGCCTGGACCTTGTGCAAGCAATGCAGATCAGTTGTCGGCATCGATATTAAAGCTTCGCCGTGTTGCGTACCTCGAGGTTTTTTCCAGAAGAAGATGACAAGACGTCGATTTGCGCCCAGTTCAGCAATGCGAACGCCAAGGCCAATGAATTTCTGAATCGCCGGGTTGAACTTGAGGATGTCGTCACTGCACATATTTGTGCAGCAGAGAAGGCCGCACAAATTGGATTCGGCACCTATATCATTAGCGCCACTTCTCCCTTCACTCAAGAGGACCTGACTGAATTAAACCGCCATGCGCCAGAGGTAGTGGCGGGCTACTATCCGGATTTCGACTCTATCTACCAGCGACCGGGCTGGAGGATGTTCGTACAGCTGGATAGGGTCTACGTGAACGCTCTGGCGCGGGAAGAATTGAATTGGCAGCCGCGCTTCGACTTTCGCGCGGTGTTGGATGGATTGGCCCAAGATGGCAACCTGCCCGAGTCGGATGTTTCCCGGTCTATTGGCAGCAAAGGCCTCCATAATGAGGAGTTTGAAGACGGGCCGTTTCCGGTTTGAGTATCGCCAAAGCAGACTTTAAAAAAACTGGGTGACAAGGCCTTAGCCAAATGGAGAATCTTGCGCAAGTCGCTGTGCAGGTGATTCAGATTAGGCCGGCTCCCCAAAGCGCACAAACCGTAGCGAAAGACACCAGGCCGCCTACAAAGGTGGCGCCACCATAGCTGAATACCGCATCAGTCACGCTAAGCTTCGACAGCGAAGTGCATACCCAAAAGTAACTGCTGTTTACGTACTTGATAATTACCGAACCGCTTGCGCCTGCGAGCATGGCAGCTTCAGGAGACAGGCCCAGGCTTTCCAGCATCGGCGCGACCAGAGAGGCTGCGGTAATTACCCCAACCGTCGTAGAGCCGGTAATCATATTGCCGATGATGCCTATCACAAAAGGCAGTAAGATAGCCGGCAAGCCATATTCACTGAAAAACATGGCGATGAAATCCACCGCCGGCGTGCCCCTGAGAATTGCACTTAATGAACCACCGAGACCCGTGACCACCAGTATCATGGCCGAAGTCTTGAGCGCTGCTTCCACCCAGGCATCCCGTGCCTTCTCCCTGTCATCCTGACTCTTGATGTTGCGATAGGCGAGCCACACGCCCACCGACAGTGCCATCACCGGCCAGCCAAGATAGAGAAAAATCGTGCGTAGTATATGGTCTTCTGGGAAGGTCAGAGTCACCACACTCTGGGTACCGATAAGTATGATGGGAATCACTATTGGCATATAAGAGCTGAGTGTACTGGGTAGTTCTGAAGGGCCGTCGCTATCGAGCTCATCGATGGTGATGCCTTCGAATTCATTGCTGGGTGGGGTCTTGATGCGCGGGCCTGCAAACAGCGTACCCCATGCCCAGCAGGCCAGGGAGCCAAACAGACAGGCAATACTGCCGTAGATAATGGTTTTGCCGATATCGGCTCCTACCAGTGCCGCCGCCGCGAGTGGGCCGGGCGTCGGGGGCACGATAGCGTGAGTGAGTTGCAGCGCGCCGACTAAACCTGTGGACATGACGGCGATGCTGACGCCCATGGTTCTTGCAGCCGAATGCACCAATGGATTCAGGATCACATAGGCCACGTCAGAGAAAATGGCGACGCCGATAACAAAGCCAGTGAGGGTTAGGGCCAGCGGCATGCGCTGGGAGCCCACCAGGTTGACCATGGAGCGAGTGATGACCTGAATCGCGCCAGTGTGTTTCAGCGCCTCTGCGATAATAGAGCCCAGTACGATGACAACACCTATGGACCCCAGGGTATTACCAAAGCCGTTTTCAAAGGCATCTATGAAGTTGTTCTGCTGAATGCCGGGCAGAACGCCAAACAGCAGAATAGGGATGAGCAGGGCAAAGAATACATGCCATTTCCATTTAGCAATCAGGAACAGCAGGAGAAAGATGACGGCGGAGAATCCCAATAAGGATATTGCCGCACTGGTATTTACCGCGGTGGCCGGGTCCATGAAGATTCCCTTTATTATTTATTATCAATCGACTGCGCTGCGAGCTGCACAAAATTCTCAGCTGCCGATCAACGCATCCATTGCTTGCTGCACGCCGCCCGTTCGGTGCGGCACGTCCCCTAACTTGAGTCCCATCTCCACTCCGCTTAGCGTCCCCATCAGCATGAGTTCATTGAAGTCCCCAAGGTGGCCGATACGAAACACCAGCCCTTTGAGTCTACCCAGGCCAGTGCCCAGGGACATATCGAATCGGCTTAGGATATCTTCACGCAGATCGTCAGCATCGTAGCCCTCTGGCATCATCACCGCGGTAGTCGAGTTGCAGAATTCAGCTGGATTCAGGCAGACATTCTCAAGCTCCCAGCCCGCCAGTGCGGCACGGGTAGCGGCGGCAAAACGAAAGTGACGGGCATATACATTGTCAAGCCCCTCGCGGTGGAGCAAGTTCAACGCCTCTTCGAGACCGTAAAGCAAGTTGGTGCTGGGCGTGTAAGGAAAGTAGCCGCGCTGGTTGTGCTCCAGCATTGCGTCCCAGCGCCAGTAAGAATGCATACCCTGGTTTTCCGCTGCGCGCTCTAACGCCAGTTCACTCACCGCGTTGAAACTCAATCCTGGAGGCAGCATCAGCCCTTTCTGCGAAGCGCTGACGGTCACATCCACACCCCAGTCGTCATGCAGATATTCGGTACAGGCCAGTGATGAAACTGCGTCAACCATAAACAGTGCCGGATGTTTTGCTGTATCCATGGCCTGGCGAATCTCGCCAATTCTGCTGGTGACCCCGGTAGAGGTCTCGGTATGTACGGCCAGCACTGCCTTGATTTCGTGTTTACTGTCCTCGGTGAGTTTCTCCTGCACCAGCACGGGGTCTATGCCGTGACGCCAGTCGCCCGGCATCCACAGGATGTGCAAGCCCAGTTTTTCTGCGACGTCTTTCCACAAAGTAGCAAAGTGGCCGGTCTCGAATGCGAGCACCTTGTCACCCGGTGACAGGCAATTAAGCAGAGCGCATTCCCAGCTGCCAGTTCCCGATGCCGGGTAGATAAAAACGTTGGACTGGGTATTAAAAACCGGCTTCAGTTTTTCCAGAATGCTCTGGGTTAAGGCTGGAAACTCAGGACCGCGATGATCAATAACCGGTTTGGCCATGGCCCGCAGCACGCTGTCAGGCACATTAGAAGGGCCGGGTATCTGCAGGAAATGGCGGCCAGCCTTATAGTGAGAATTGGAACTCATGTAACAATCGTGCTCTTTGTCAGTTTCAGTCTAATTGACCCTGAATGCTATTCACCGGGGCGATACTCGCGCTCCAGGTTGGCTTCAATATCGTTGCGGTAAAAGAGGACATCTCTGAATTCGCCGTTCGCATACATTTCAGCCTGGTCGTCAAAATGGGGAGAGTTTGGATCGCTCTGCAGGCCACCTACGGTGATTGCCTTGGCACGCAGCGGGCTGCCGAACTCCACAACAGCGACAAAGCTATTGCCGCTGGTGCCATACATACGTCTGGTACCCGGGTAGGTGCGGGCACCGAAAGAGGACAAGGCACCCCATCTCCCGGAATTAAACCCTACTGGTATGCTGGGTTCGTCGTCGTTGAAGTCCTGCACCAGGTCACCGGTTATTCTCTGATAGCGATTTATCTCACCCCAGGGGACCTGCCAGGAGCCGAAATCCTGAGTGAGAGTCTCTGCAGCATCGGTAAGTGTACCCAGCAATTGATCCGGGGTAGCATTATTGACCATATATTCATATATATTGATGTTCTGCGCATTCGCGTCAGCGCGTACGTTATCCATCAGGTTTTCCGCCCAGTACACCGCCAGGGAAGTTTCAACAGAATCGACGCTGCTGCGCGTATCCCAATCCCGAAGCAAGTCGATGTACTCAATGGCATCAGCGGTAATCGTGCTTTCAAGAACCAAGCTGTTGCCGTCATCATCGACAATACTGGGGCTGTCCACTGCGGTAATCAGCAAGAGGTTAGGAATCAGTTCTTCGAAAAAAGGCAGTGCCGGGTCGTAGGCGGCTTCGATAAGAGAGTCCAGAGTGAAATCGGATTTCCCTTCCAATACTCTCACTGCGTGCACACCGCGCGGGTTTTCAGGGTTATTGGCCATGTAGACGGGATAGTCTGCAGGGTTCGGGCTGTTTCCGGGACCAGCGGCATTGAAAGGGGTGTTATTGGTATTCTGAATCCAGCCGCTGTCTGGGTTAAACACCGAAATCATCTCGGTGACAGCGTGCAGCGGCCCCCAGTCTGTGGCCGGGTTGCTGCCATCCAATGGGGTATTCCAGTCGAAGCTGGGGTCCCGCTGCGGGATGAAGTTACCGTGCCAGTAGGCAATATTGCCGTCGCTGTCTGCATAAACAGTATTGTTGGAGGAGTTTGTACGCAGTTCCATAGTCGCGGCAAACTCATCGTAGTCATTCGCCTTGGTACGCCCATAGGATTGGGAGAGTGCTTTGATTGGCTCCTGCATCAAGCTGATAGAAACCCATTTGCCGTCGTCCTCTCTAATGATGGGGCCATGGTGGCTGTAGTAGGCTGTCACCTCGATTTCAGCCATGTCATCACCAGCCTTGTAGGGCAGGGAGATGACTTTTTCCTCCAACCGGCGCAGACCGTCACCATACTCATAGTAGTAGCCATCATCCTGCTGCACGATGGTTTCGAGGTATTCATCGATTGCATCGGCCCGACTCGAGGTATGCATCCACCCAGTGTTTTCATTAAAGCCCTGGTAGATAAAGAATTGCCCCCAGGTCACTGCGCCGTAAGCGTTTAGTCCTTCTTCGCTCACCATATGCAGTTCAGAGCGGAAGAAAAAAGAAGTATGGGGATTGATCAGGAACAGCGCGTTACCGTTGGCCGTGTTCTCAGGCGCGATGGAAAAACCGTTTGAGCCTCTGGGTTCACCATCAAAAGGCACTTCGGCGATAGCGACCATTGAGCCAGGGTCATAGAAGTCACGAAGCCGGCTAATGTTCACTCTCTCAATATCGCCACCGATACTGCCTTCGGAAAAGCTCAGCGCCATCCACGGTTCAAATTTCTTGATGACACGGGGTTCCACTTCCGGGTGGGTGTGAAGGTAATAGTTCAGGCCATCGGCGAATGCGTCCATCAGGCCTTTCAACCAGCGTGGGCTGGCTTCATATTGGTTTTGCATATCGACTGGGTCGATGAACAGCTTCATGCGCAGGTCGCGATAGAGTTGACTCTCGCCTTCGGCTTCAGCGAGTCGTCCCATGGCATTGATGTAATTGGTCTCGAGCCGGTAAAAATCGTCCTCAGCCTGCGCGTAGAGAGTGCCGAAAACGGTGTCCGCATCGCTCACTCCATAGATGTGGGGTATGCCCCAGCGATCGCGCAGGATCGTCACGTTGTCAGCGGTTGCTTCCCAGCGCGCGATTTCCTCTGCCGTAAATGGTGATGCTGATGTGGCTTCTTCAGTGACCGGGCTAGCAGTTTCGGCTGGCGCAGCGGGTTCCTGGCTGCAGGCAATCAGGAAGCTGCTCAACAAGCCAATGATCAGTGCATTTCTTAGCTGCATGGCTTTCATTTTCATCACACCCTCCAATATAGGTATTAATTGTTCTTATCAGTTATTTTGACGCCATTGACCCAGGTCTCGTATACCTGTGTCTGCCAAAGTTCAGTGGGGGAAACCACGAAAATATCCCGGTCCAGAATGATGAAGTCAGCCTTCTTGCCTGGTTCCAGCGAACCCAATTCACCTTCCTGATGTCCGGCATAGGCCGCATCAATGGTAAAGCTGGCTAGCGCTTCTACCAGCGACATGTTTTCTTCCGCGTACCAGCCGCCCGGTGGCTCGTTTCGCTGATCCTGTCGGGTGACCGAGGCATGTAGCCCATAAAAGGGGTTGGGATGCTCCACCGGAAAATCTGAACCGTTGGCTATGCGCGCGCCTGTTTCCAGCAGTTTGCGCCAGGCATATGCTCCCTGGATTCGGACTGGTCCGAGCCGGTCTTCAGCCATGTTCTTGTCACTGGTGGCGTGGGTCGCCTGCATAGAGGGAACGACCCCCAACTCGGCGAAGCGCAGGATATCTTCGTAGCGCAGAATCTGGGCATGTTCTACCCGATGCCGCCTGTCCCTCGAATTAGTTTCAAGAATAAGCTGCTCATAGTTGTCCAAGGCGCGCATATTGGCGTCATCGCCGATGGCATGGGTGTTCACCTGGAAACCAGCGTTCATCGCTGCACGCATCAAGAACTCCAGACGCTCATCGTTATAACGCAGCAGACCACGGTTGCCCGGATCATCATGATAGTCTTCAATCAGCGCGGCGCCGCGACTGCCCAGCGCACCATCAGCGACGACTTTTACGCTCTCAATTGCGAAGGTCAAATCGTCACTCTCGATGAAGCCTTCTTCGAGGCGATCCTGGTAGAGTGGATCTGACGCAGCGATCATGGCATATACGCGAATTGGTAGGGGTGCGTCTGCCACCAGTTCCTTGTAAGCTAAAATGGTGCTGCTACCGATACCAGCATCGTGCACGCTGGTAATACCATAGGTCGCCAAAGACTTCATCGCAGCGATGAGAGCAACTTTCTGTTCTTCAAAACTAGTGTCCGGGATCTGTTCCCGGATATACGACATCGCCGTGTCTACAAACACGCCAGTCGCATTACCATTCTCGTCGCGGATGATTTGACCGCCCACAGGGTCCTCTGTGTCCTGATTGATGCCAGCCAACTCCATGGCCATGGTATTGGCCCAGGCAGCGTGACCGTCAACACGGGTCAGCCATACGGGTCGATCGCTAACCAAGGCGTCAAGGCTTGCCGCTGTTGGAAACTCATTACTATCCCAAAGCACCTGGTTCCAGCCACGTCCCTGCACCCACTCCAGTTCGGTATTTTCCGCGGCGAAATCCAGCACTCGCTGCGCCGCTTCGGCTTCTGTTGTGGCGCCGACGAGATCTACTCGCAGCAGTCCCAGCCCGTATGTCAGGACGTGGCCATGGGCATCCACCAGACCAGGAATCATGGTCTGTCCGCCACCATCGATGACTTTACTGGCATCGTCAGGCAGCTCTTCACCCTCACCAAATATCGCATCAACTCGATCATCGGTGAATTGAATCGCATTGAAGCGCAGCAATTCATAGTCGCTGTTGAGCGTATAACCATTAACGTTGGTATATAGGGTGGTGTCAGCAAACGCTGAAAAGCTCAAAAGTCCGAGCAGCGCGGCGGTAGTCTTTCTCATGGCGTGGTACTTGCTCCAGGTACAGTCTTGAAAGGCTGAGTCTATCACAGCCACTCAGCCTGCAAACTGACAGATTCCCTCGCTCTGCTTGATTAACTAGTCGTGGTGCTGCAGACCGCCAGTTAGGTGCTATACATCTAACTGGCGCTTGCTTCCGCGACACGCCGTGAACCCATTCATGGGGGCTCGGAGCCCGCGACCTGCGGGCTACGGTCACTGAAGTAAGCCCCGGTTTAAGGTCTACAACTTGAGTGCTACCGCAGAATTAAAAACCACAGATTTTCACTAGAATATTGTATGACAATTGAATAGCTGAACTTTTTCGACAGTTGAACTGAGAGTTTCTCCCCACTTTCTCGCCCACCCATGAAGCTGCGGCTTCATATCGAGCTCCCTTTTTACGACATGAAGCTAATGCTGAATCCTGCGAGGGTTTTATTAATCTTGTCCCGCTTCGCGCGTCAACTCGGCCAGACGCTTCTATCCGATACCCCGAATGAAAAAGCTGCTGCGAGTGAGCCATGGATGGCGACATTTGCAATGCTAATGCGAGCCGTTTTAGGGCAACGGATTCCACGTAATTCTGTTAGTGCTAAAACGGCGGCTAAGGAGAATTACATGGATCCACTTTTCCGAAAACAAAAAAAAGCCCGGTCGCATCCTGCGATCGGGCTTTTCGAACAATCCCTATTGCTAGGTTTATTCTCCGCCTTCAGTACCTGCTTCAACGTAGCGGTAGAAACCGAAGAACATTTCCTGCCAGGTTTGTTCCCCCCATGACAGAGTCTGTGATGGATCTGGATTGGCTGGGTTGTGTTCGGAGTTATCAAACGTTCCAGTGAACACCATTTCAGTACCTGCTGGTACGAACTTGGGCTCTTTGAAGTCATAAACTTTCTGCCAGTTAAACTGGTAGTTAGGGACATTCAAGACTTCTTCTTCGCGACCGTCTGGATAGACCAGCTTGAAGTTAGCATCGTAACCACGGTAGTGCATGTGTGGTCCAAGCATGGTCAAGTAGGAGTCCTTACGGAACTTTGCAGTAGCGACCATCTCATGACGCTGAGCGAATGGAGGAACATCAATGTTCAGCTCTGCAGCGGAGCCACCGAGGACCTGACGCTCAGGTTCTTCGTCCCACAGATAGAGGGCAATTTCTGATGCATCCGTAGTTTCACGACCAGAAGTGGTGTAGTGAAGCTGCAGCATTAGACCGCCACCTGCTTGTAGTGGGAAACCAGAATTTTCTGGGTAGGTGTTAATTTCGTTACCAGGAGCGTATGCGCCAAGGCCGATACCTTGATTCAGGATTTCGAATTCGTTTACGCCATTTGGACCATAAGCAAATGCGATGATGTGGTGAAGAACGGTAGGATCGCCGGCTTCAAATTCGACCGCTTTGACCCACACGTCTTCTTCCAGTTCCAGTGGTACCATGATGTTGCGGTAATCCTGAACACCAGTGGCAGGAATCGTCTGAGGTGGCACATCGATTACCATGTCAGGCTCGCCGTAGGCCCACTTCACCCATTCTGGTGAGTATTCAGCCAAAGGGTCTGAATCGTCAGTGTTCTTGGCACCATCTTCGATCCAGGCAACCAACTGTTGGGTTTCTTCGACGGTGATATGCGCGACATCACGGAAATCATGCACGTAGGCATCGTCAATTTGACCAGGTGGCATGCGCTTGGTGTAGAGCACTTCACGGATCATTGGAGACCAGCCCTGAACCATCTGGTGATTGGTCATCGCGAAAGGCGCGATACCTCCTTCCATGTGACAGCTCACGCAGCGCTCTTTAAGGATAGGTACAATATCGTTTGCGTAAGAGATCGATTCTGTTGTGCCAAAAGCGATTGGGTTGCCCTTGGAAGCAAGCTGCTCAGCGGTAATTTCTTCGCCCGCCAGAAAAGCAGTCAGTGCATCAGCAGCATAGTGCTCAGAGGCGCGTCGCGCTCGGCTGCCTTCAGCCCAACGGTCATTGAGGGCGCCGCGGAAAACGACTTCTTTCGCTTCAGGGTCCAGAATAACCACGTCAGTTGCGCGGGAAATACCCAGTTCAGCCGCAACCAGCTGGCCTTCATCAATCAGAATGGGTAGATCAATGTCAGCGTCTTCGGCGATCTCACGCATCTCTGCCTGGTCGCCCGAACCAGTGGAGTCAATCAGGTAGAAACCTACGTTCTGATCAGCAAACTGCTCTGTCAGATCAGCCAGTTCAGAGGCCGCGCGACGCACGTCCCGGCTGTCTTCGTGTGCCAGCATTACGATGGCATCAAAATTTGCCTGACGGCTCAGTTGGAAAAATTTGCCATTGTGATCGACCAGTGAAAAGTCACTGACGCGATCTGCAGCATTGGCTGACAGCCCAACAACGGCTGAAAGCGTGGTAGCTGCTGCTACCTTGGCAAGTGATGAGATTCTAAGCATTCTGCTCTCCTCATAGCTCTGCGAACTTAACTTAAAGTCAATATTAAGGCTGTATACTAGTTATGGCGTCAGCCCTTGGCTTCCTGATAATTAAAAACTTAGGAAATTTGAATAATTGAGTAGGTGTTTTTGCCATGATTCTGCTTTTGCCAAGTGATTAGGGGCTATATCCCGCAGGATATCGACATTTCAGATCAGGATAACTCCCTTTTTCTATTTTAAATATGCATTGGTTTAGACGCGTGCCATGGGATTTGGTTAACAAGTCGTGGGCAATATTGTACAACTATTGGCGCTGATTCCCGTCAAATATGAGGCATTTGATCATGGTGACCATGTGCCCGACAGGGTATCAACGCACTTCATGCACCGTTAATATTTGCATTACCTACCTCCGCAAGAAAGGTTAGGCCATCCATTGCCGGCATTTTGATGCCTCCAGCAGGAGGCCGGGCACTTGCTTGCCATTATCAGCAATGCTTACCGGTTCCTCGCTGATGAAACGAAATTCATACAGAATTTCCAGTTCGCCCTCAGTTAAAAGGATATTCAATGTGACTCCCGTCAGGACACCGGTACATGAATTAGTCTGAATTGATTAAAAATTAACCAGAATCTGTTCTAAGCTGACAGAGAAACCCGGGCGCAGCGACTTTACCCAAGTACCAAGATAGACGCTGTCTTGATATTCTGCCTCCAAATCTTCACACAAATTTCGTGAGAATCAC
>Ga0222719_10005842_pt1 | contig 10550 bp, 6 predicted proteins | sample C33_34DmetaG_FD_165039 | JGI IMG/M metagenome (GOLD analysis project Ga0222719, IMG submission 165039) | Estuarine water microbial communities from San Francisco Bay, California, United States - C33_34D | ecosystem: Environmental > Aquatic > Marine > Unclassified | place: USA: California...
GGCTTGGGGCAAGGGCCTCAATACCCATGATTTTCATGAGACGCCGGATCCGCCTACGTCCAACCTGATGACCCAGCTTTCGGAGTTCGTTTCGCAATTGGCGTTGCCCGAAAAATGGACACTCCATGTAAATTACGTCAATGAGGCGGACCAACTCAGTATCGCTACGGGCCATTTTACCAGGTGGTTTTTTGAGGCGATTCCGATTCACATCGAGCAGCTTACTCTGACGCCGAACTGAGAGCTTGGGATGGTTCGGTATGATCATGGCTTTTCGCTCGTGTCGATTCCCAGCTCCTCGCACTTTCCCTCAAGAAATTCTTTCTCGATGAGAAGTTGCCCGATTCTACGTTCGAGTCGTGCAGACTTCTTTTCGAAGTTTACCGCGGTTTCGTTGGTGGCATTTTTTGCTCGAAGATTTCGCTGATGCGACTCTCGAGTTCCTTCTTCCATGCGCTGACCTGGGTCGGAGCGATGTCGTTGTCTTTCGCGATTTGCTGAATCGTCTTCTGGTTCTCCATCGCCTCTCGGGCGACGCGGGCTTTAAATTCGGCACTCAAGTGCCGTCTTTTTCGTTTACTCATTTTCGTCTGATTTCAGGGGTGTTGCCCCCTCAAAACCAGCTCAATTCATCAACAAACCTATGGCTCCGGTTCCTGGGACCACTTCATTACGACACGGATCCGTCATGCGTAGCGAACGGAGAGCCATTTTTCGTCCGGGGCCGATCGCGATATGGTCTTTTCAGTCGGTAACCATCTACTCGTTTTCTATCGCAAAGCGATAAAACCGCTTTCCGTTTTCGAGTGGAATGGAGATTTCGTTGGTCCCATCACGCTTTGTCCAATTCGCAAAGTCATCGGTCTCTTCGATCGAGAAGCGAAGCTTCACACTATTTTCACCAATGTTTGGTTGAAGGAGCACGGAACCTAAACGGGCATCCTTCACCTCGTCGAGGGTAGGTCTTTCGTCCCTCTCTTGGATGGCAGTGTCGTATTCTTCGCGTGTTGGTCTGGAGTCACGTTGAGCGACTACTGAATCAAACGCCGCTGTCGTTGGTCTGAGGTCCCGTTGCGCGACAACGATGTTGTAGGCATTTAAGGTTGTCAGCCCGTAGTCTGATGGATTTGCAATAACGCCATCTCGTCCTGTGATTTGGCCATCAAGAACCGCCTCTTGATATGAACTTTCAAGATAGAACGTATCTGCTTCCTGAGGATTTGATGAGATTTCAGCCTCCTTAGCATCCGTAATCCCATCTGCGTCGGAATCAGCAAAACGCTCGTCCCTTTGAGCAACGAGCGCCAGATATTCCTCTTCGCTGATGCGGCTATCACGTTGAGCGACCACCAGGTTATAGGATGCCTGGCTGGTTAAATCGTAATTTGATGGATTGGTCGTCACTTCATTACGGCCTTGTGTTGTTGCGGTAGTGACCGCCTCATCGAGGGCGCTTTGCAAGTAAAAGACAGTTTCTTCCTCGGAACTGGTTTGTAGCTCCAGTTCTTTTTCGTCTGTCAACCCGTCCCCATCAGAATCGATGAATCGTGCGTCTCTCTCCTGGACGATTTGATCGTATGCCTCACGTGTTTTTAATTGATACACTTGGGGATTTGAAATCACTTCTAAGCGGCCAGCCTGTTGGGCATTGGCTAGGCCCGAGTCATAAGCATCTTGGAGATAAAAGGCGGTCTCTTGTGACACGTTGGAACCGAGTTCGTCTTCCTTGTTATCTGTGATTCCATCTCCGTCACTATCTACGAAGCGAGAATCCCTCTCTGCGAGCAGAGTCCCGTATACGGAATTAGGGGTGAGTTCGTAATTCTGAGGATTGGTTGTGACATCGCTACGCCCAAGTTCCCTTGATGTCATAACAGCACTATCGAGCGCCCCTTGCAGATAGAAAACCGTTTTGGTTTTAGGGTCAGTATTTAACTCCTCTTCCTTTGCGTCGGTTATTCCATCTAAGTCCGAATCCGTGAACAACGCTTCGCCAGTGGTGGCCAGAGCAAAGTCAGGCAGCTCAGAATCAGCCTGAGCTTCTCCCTCAGAGGTCTTTGATTCGGCGAAGACGAAACTAAGAGGAGCCGAATCAATGGAAAAAATAGTTTCTACGTTAGGATCCGTCTCAAGAGACGCTTCGATCACATCCGTTAAACCGTCCCCATCAGTATCGAGGAAACGCTCGTTTCTCTGAGCAAGTATCGCATTGTAAGCAGTCTTAGTCGTAAGATCGAAGTTCTGGGGATTTGTGGTGACTTCGTCACGACCAGTTTGGCGAGATTGAGCAACTGCATTTTCATAAGCCTCATCAAGATAGAAGTTTGTTCTCTGTGAGGGATCGGTCGAAATCTCAATTTCCTTTTGGTCAGTGATACCATCCCCATCGGAATCAAGGAAGCGGCTATCCCGTTGTTCAATAATAAGGTCGTAAGCCTCTTTCGAAGTCAGGCCAAAGTTCTGAAGGTTTGCGAGAATTTCCTCAAGCGCAGCATCCTTCGCCCCCGTGAAAAGATTATTGTATACGCTTTCAAGGAAGAACGGTGTCTGTATTGCTGAATCAGTTCCCAGCTCCAATTCTTTATCGTCAGTCAATCCGTCACCATCGCTATCAAGGAAACGATTATCACGCTGAGCAACAACAAGATCGAAAGCAGCACGAGTGGTTAAATCAAAGTTTTGAGGGTTCGATAACACCTCATTTTGACCTGCTATCCGTGACTCCTGCAGTGCTTCTTGCTGGTTACCTTCAAGAAAGAAGCTCGTTTCTAAGTTTGGATCTGATTCTAACTCTTCTTCCTTAAGGTCAGTGATTCCATCACCGTCGCTATCCAGGTAGCGGGCATCTCGCTCGGCTAGAGCCGTATTATAGGCCTCAGCTGTGGGGCGAGCATCGCGCTCGTTGATAACGGTATTAAATGCTTCAAGTGTCGTAAGGCTGAAATTTTGTGGATTATCCGTCACTTCTCTTCGACCCTTTTGCCGTGCTTCATCCACTGCAGTGTCGAAAGCAGGGCGGAGGATGTAGGCGGTCTCAAGTAGCGGGCTCGTTTCGAGTTCAGCTTCTTTAAAATCAGTAAGCCCATCGCCATCAGAATCTATGAATCGCTGATCACGCTCCGCGATTACGGCATTATAGTTCTCAACCGAGACCAATCCGTAACCGAAGGGGAAGACCATCACATCATTTCTTCCAACCTGGCGCGCCGCGGCAATGGCGTCATCAAACTCAGCGTTCTCCAAATAGAAGACCGTGCCTTCACTCGGATTACTCTCCAACTCGATTTCCTTAATGTCAGTGATGCCGTCTCGATCGGTATCTTCAAAACGCGAATCCCTCTGGGCAACCACCTGATTATACGCCTCCTCTGTCTTCAAATTGAAGTTCTGGGGGTTAGAGAGCACCTCAAGAAGCGCAGCCTCCCTCGAGTTGGCCACCGCTGCTTCATACGATGCTTGGAGAAAATAAGTTGTTTCTGCTGCGACGTCCGACAACAGTTCGACTTCTTTTCTATCCGTAAGGCCGTCACCATCACTGTCGAGGAAACGGGAATCCCGCTCCTTAATCGCTTGGTTATAGGCGTCTAAGGAGGTGAGTTCGAAATTTTGGGGATTCGTGGTGACATCTGCCTGTCCCGCGATGCGTGAATTATTCACAGCGACGTCGTAGGCATCCTTCAAATAGAAAACAGTTACTTGATCAGGGTTTGTGCTTAGCTCAACCTCTTTCTCATCAGTGATGCCATCAGAATCACTATCCACAAACCTTGCATCTCGCTCAGCAAGAACTTTGTCGAATTCAGCTTTTGAAGTTAAGCCATAAGCCGCAGGCTCTGCAGTGACATCCGACCGACCAGCTGTTCGGGAGTTGAACACCGCGGTGTCATAATCGTCCTTAAGGTAGAAAACGGTTTCTTCCTCAAGGTCAGTTTCAAGCTCCGCTTCCTTGATATCGGTAATCCCATCAGCATCTGTGTCAACGAAACGCGAGTCACGGTCAGCAACCACTGCATTATATTGTTCAGTGGGAGTTAAATTGTAGGTCGCCGGGGCGCTTGTGACTTGATCTCGGCCGGCCTGGAGTGACTGAGCGATTGCAAAGTCATAGGCATCTTGAGGATAGAAAACGGTCGCTTCCTCCGAATCTGTCCCAAGTTCCACCTCCTTGAGATCGGTAATGCCATCCCCGTCTGAATCAACAAACCGAGAGTCCCGCTCAATGACGGTCGCCTGGTATGTATCGCGTAATTGGCTGAAATCCCTCACGAGATCCTCGAGGCTTATGGGGACATTCGGGTCTAGCTTGAGATTCACCTCGCTAAGATCACTGATGCCATCGCTATCGGTATCAGCAAGGAGAGGGTTCGTGAGGTAGACGGCCACTTCCTCTAAATTCGTTAAACCATCGGAATCTATATCATCTTCACCATCAAGGATGCCGTCTCCATCTGTGTCATCAACGACTGGGTCTGTCTGAGTGAGAGAAAGCTCTGCTCCGTCCGAAAGACCATCATTGTCCGTATCAGCAACAACGGCATCGGTTGGACCATTCACTTCATCCAAGTCAGATAACCCGTCAGAGTCGGTATCAGCGAGTTCAAAGTTGGTCCCTAAAATGTTTTGTTCACGATAATCAGACAAACCGTCTCCATCAACATCGCTGAATACCCGATATTCGAAAGAATGTTCCGCAGAACCTGTGCTATTAACTACGACGACCTTCCAAGTACCGTTCTCATCTGGTGACCCTACGAATTCCAAGCTGCGTTCTTCACCACCCTGATCCGCAGGTATCGCAATCCCATTAAAATACCATTGATAAGAGAAGTTGAATGGAAAACCATCTACCGGGGTAACGTCAATATTAAGCCCCACCCCTTCCTCAGGTTCATACAAACTCTCAAGCTCACTACTAAGAACCGGAGCGAGAGGCTCCCGCACGGTCGTCAGTTGAATGGCCTTTTCAAAAGTGACTCCAAGCCCGGTATCAACATTCGTGACAAGATCACCAACGATGAGTGACTCTTCCGTTAACAAACTGCTGGTTATAATAATATCAGCGCCCCCTAATCCGAGTCTGTTTTCAGTTCCGAAAGTCAGCCCAGAATCGAAAATCGCAAAACCAGTAGACGTCGAAAGAGAGGATCCATCTCCGATCACGATATAGATATTCTCTCCCACTGGATAAGCTGTTGTTCCTTCGGGGATGGGAGCCGATCTTCGGATATCGAAAAATCCAGGAGCAACTCCATTGAACGAGCTTTGACCCTCACCGAAAATCTGAAAATCATCGAAGCCACTAAATTGGCTGACGGTGCTCGAAAAAGTGCCCGCAGCAACAAACCCAGAGCTTCCCTCGATCGATACCCCGGTATTATCTAAGATCGGGACCGCCGTTGCATCTGCAAAGTTAATATTGGTGAGGGAAACAGTAAATCCCGAGGCCGAAGCCGCAAGTAGAGGATACAGGACTAATTTGAGATAGTTCATCAGATTTTTTAAGCGGATTGTTGTTTTTACAAAGGCTCCCTAACGCGGTCATTAGTTCGTTTGGATTGACGTTCTGGAATACCAATTCGTTACATTTTTACGGTGATCCTACTACTGTTGGTATAATGCGGAACATTTTTGAGTTGACGATTTTAACTCAGAAACTCGTAAGTCATTTGTTGACAATTTATTAGGTAGCAACACGGTTCTTATAGGTATGAGCAGAGCTGATGTGGCCCTTTCCAGGAATCAGGTGTATCGCCCTCCCATACTGACTCACACAAGCAGTAAACGATTCTCCATCTTTTGCGATGATTAAAGCTTCAACTTCAGACCTGGCTGGATGACCACCTACCTTGATGAACACAAGACAAAGAATAGAATGATCGGGGTTAATTGGAGTAAGATAACAAGTGCGGGCTCCATTCAATTCAGGAAGAAGCTTGGGCTTGCCCCCACTCAGATGAAAAAACGGTGACCGTTTCAAGTCGCCGTTTTTTTAAATTCTGAGAGTCAGCTCGGAAATCTACATCCGCTTACGCTTCAGTCGAAGCATGGCCTCGGACTTGGCGATAACGGCTTGAAGAGCGGCCATTTCATCATGATCGACATTTTCGCCGGCTAGAGCTTCCTCGGCACGCTTCATCGCTTCTTCAACCTTGGCTACGTCGATCGCCTCTTCGCCGATGGCAAGATCGATGAGAACTGAAACTTTGTTGTCAGCCACTTCGACAAATCCCTCACCAACAGCAAGTTCTTCGATTCTGTCATCCTTGAGATAGCGAAGCTCTCCAGGCTTCAGCGGAGCTACCAAAGCAGCGTGCATGCTCAAAATCCCCATCTCACCCTCGCTCCCCGGAAGATAAACATCATCCACGGTGTCAGAGAAGATCGTCTTCTCCGGAGTCACGATGTCGAGTTGAAAGGACATGGGATTTTGATCTAAAAATTAGAGATTAGCCTTTGTCGACTGAGTCGATGCCCGCCTTCATATAGAAGTTGGACTCGGGAACATCATCATGTTTTCCGTCGAGAATCTCGGCAAATCCTTTCACAGTGTCCTCAATGGAACAAAGTACCCCGGGAACGTTAGTAAAGACCTCCGCAACGTGGAAGGGCTGGGTGAGGAAACGCTGAATCTTACGAGCGCGGAACACGGTAAGCTTGTCCTCATCAGAAAGCTCGTCCATTCCAAGAATTGCAATGATGTCCTGCAGATCCTTGTAGCGCTGAAGCACGAGTTGGACGCCACGGGCAACCTTGTAGTGCTCTTCGCCCACGATCTCGGGAGCCAGTGCAGCCGAGGTAGAAGCAAGCGGGTCAACCGCCGGGAAAAGTGCCTGCTCCGCAAGGGAACGCTCAAGCACCACGGTCGCGTCGAGGTGAGCGAACGTGTTGGCGGGGGCCGGGTCGGTCAAGTCATCCGCAGGAACGTAAACGGCTTGAATCGACGTGATTGAACCCTTCTTGGTGGAAGTGATTCGCTCCTGAAGTCCGGCCATTTCCTCGGCGAGTGTCGGCTGGTAACCCACTGCAGAAGGCGTCCGTCCAAGAAGTGCGGACACCTCGGAACCGGCTTGGGAGAAACGGAAAATGTTGTCAACGAAGAGAAGAACATCTGAGTTATCCTCGTCACGGAAGTGCTCGGCCATGGTGAGGGCTGAGAGCGCAACACGGAGACGCGCGCCCGGAGGCTCGTTCATCTGTCCGTAGCAAAGCGCCACCTTGGAGCCGTCGGCAAGAACCGGATTTCCGTTCTCATCAATTTTTGGATGACCATTAGGGTCCTTCGCGCAAGAAATAACGCCGGACTCGATCATCTCCCAGTAAAGGTCGTTACCCTCACGGGTCCGCTCACCCACACCAGCGAAGACGGAGTAACCACCGTGCGCCTTCGCAATGTTGTTAATGAGCTCCATGATAACCACGGTCTTACCCACACCAGCTCCACCAAACATGCCACCCTTACCTCCTTTGAGGAGCGGGCAGATCAGGTCGATAACCTTGATTCCGGTCGGGAGAACCTCCGCAGAGGAGGACTGCTCCTCAAGAGTCGGAGCGGCGCGGTGGATCGGAGAACGCATATTCTCATCCTCCAGCGCAAGGGAGTTTTCATCCACGACATCACCGGTCACGTTGAAGATACGACCGAGAATCTGCTTACCAACGGGAACGGCGATGGGCTGGCCGGTATCCGCGACGCTCATGCCGCGCTTGAGACCTTCAGTGGTGCTCATGGCAACTCCACGAACCCAGCCGTCACCGAGGTGCTGCTGGACTTCGAGAACAAGCTTGGTGGCTTCTCCGAAGAGTTCGTAGTTCACCTCGAGGGCGTTGTAGATTTCCGGCAGCTTAGCGGCGGCCGAGAAGTCAACGTCAACGACGGCGCCGATGACCTGAACGATGGTTCCTTGGTTACTCATGGTGGGAAAGTTGGGAGATTGAAGTGGTTTGTTTGAGAAATTTTTAGAAAAGAGGTCACTCCATGGCCTTCATGGCGGTGGTAATCTCAAGAAGCTCGGCAGTAATAGCAGCCTGACGAGCCTTGTTGTATTCGAGGGTCAATTCCTTGACCATCTTGTTGGCATTGTCGGTGGCGGCCTTCATCGCGACCATCCGGGCGGAGTGCTCGGAGGCGCGGGCCTCGACCAGCATCTGATAGATCTGGAAGTTGACATAAAGGGGAAGGAGCTTGTCAAGCACGCCCTCGGCGCTGGGCTCGAATTCATAGTCCATGTTCAAGGCAGCGGCGCCATCAGTCTCAGCGATTTCACCTTTACCGACACCTTCGTAGTCTTGTTTTTCAGCGAGGGCATCGGCCTGAATCGGGAGAAGCTGGCTGACGTGTGGAGTCTGGGTCAGGGTGCTGACGAAGTTGTTGAAGGCGACGGTGATCTTGTCATATTCACCACTGAGAAATTGCTCGGTGAGAAACTTCGCGATGGGCTTGGCATCGTTAAAAGGCACAGGATCTTCAACTTCCCAGTCGGTAACAATCTTTCCGCCACTCTTGGCGATGGACTGGCGGAGCTTTTTACCAACGGTGACATACTCGGTCTCTTCGGTTGCCTCCACGCGAACCTTTTTGAGGAGGTTGGTGTTCAGGCCACCGCAAAGTCCACGCTGGGTAGAGATCACGAGCATGAGTTCCTTGCTGCCTTCGCGTTGTCCAAGCAGCGGGTGCGATTCCTCGTCAGTGTTGTCCTTGAGATTGACCAGGACCTTGTTGAGCTTGTCGGCGTAGTCACGCCCGGCCAGCGCCTGATCCTGGGCCTTCTTCATCTTCGCAGCAGCAACCAGCTCCATCGCTTTGGTGATCTGCGAGGTGCTCTTAACCGACTTGATGCGGCGGCGGATGTCACGAAGGTTGGCCATTTGAGAGGTTGAAGTTTGAAGTGTTCAGTTTGAAGCAAGGAGCGCTTCGCGCTTATTTCCAGGAGCCTTTGAAGTCCTCGAGAGCCGTCTTAAGGCCATCGGTGATTTCGTCAGAGAGAGCCTTCTCGTCGGCGATCTTCTGGAGAAGATCGGCCTTGCGGGTGGTGAGGAATTCCTCAAGGGCACCCTGACACTCTTGGACGCGCTCGACATCGACATCATCGAAGTGACCGTTCTGCATGGACCAGAGGACTGCAACCTCCATCTCCATGGAGAGTGGTGAGTATTGGTTCTGCTTGAAGAGTTCCACGATGCGCTGACCGCGGTTGATCTTGGCCTTGGTGGCATCGTCAAGATCGGAACCAAACTGGGCGAAAGCCTGAAGCTCGCGGAACTGGGCCAGATCGAGCTTGGTCGTTCCTGCCACCTTCTTGATGGCTTTGGTTTGAGCGGCCGATCCCACACGGGACACGGAGAGACCCACGGAAATCGCGGGGCGGATACCTTGGTAGAAAAGATCGGTCTCGAGGAAGATCTGACCATCAGTAATGGAAATCACGTTGGTCGGAATGTAGGCCGATACGTCACCGGCCTGGGTCTCGATGATTGGAAGCGCGGTCAGCGAACCACCACCTTCTTTCTCAGAGAGACGAGCGGAACGCTCAAGAAGACGTGAGTGGAGGTAGAAGACGTCACCTGGGTAGGCTTCACGTCCGGATGGGCGGCGAAGAATCAGGGACACCTGACGATAGGCGACAGCCTGTTTGGAAAGGTCATCAAAGACGATGAGGACATCCTTGCCTTGGTCCATGAGGAACTCTGCAAGAGCGCATCCGGAGTAGGGAGCGAGGAACTGGTTCGTCGCGGAATCCGAAGCGGACGCAGAAACAATGATGGTGTTGTCGAGAGCGCCGGCCTCTTCGAGAGTGGCCACGGTGCGGGCGATGTTCGACTGCTTCTGTCCGATCGCGACGTAAACACAGTAAACAGGCTTGTGACCCTTGAGGCGACCCTCAGCAGCGGCCTTGTTCTGGTTAGCCTGGGAAATGATGGTGTCGATCGCGATGGTGGTCTTACCGGTGGAACGGTCACCAATGATAAGCTCACGCTGACCACGACCGATGGGAATCATTGCGTCAATTGCGGCAATACCGGTCTGAAGAGGAACCGAAACGGACTTCCGCTTAATGATGCCGGGAGCGATTTTCTCCACGGGATACTGATCGGCGGCTTCGATATCGCCTTTTCCGTCGATTGGCTCGGCGAGAGTGTTGACAACACGACCGAGGAAATTTTCGCCAACCGGAACCGAAAGGAGCTTGCCGGTTGCTTTGCACTCCATGCCTTCGGTGATGTGCTTTCCATCACCGAGGAACACGACCCCGACTTCGCCTTCCTCAAGGTTGAGGGCAAGTCCGGTGAGTCCACCGGGAAACTCGATCATCTCGTTCAGCTGGGCGTCGCTGAGTCCTTCGACCTTGGCGACTCCGTCACCGGTTTCACGGACGATGCCGATATTGGTTTTTTCAATGGACGTCGAAACGTTCGCGATTTGGGCTTCCAGTTCCTGGAGGATGCTGCTCATAACAAGTATTGGTGAGAGAGTGGATGAAAAGAGAGAAGAGGAGAATTAAAGAGAGTCCTGAAGGCGCTCGAGGCGCGCCTTGACTGAACCGTCGAAAAGA
>Ga0222719_10005843_pt1 | contig 10549 bp, 19 predicted proteins | sample C33_34DmetaG_FD_165039 | JGI IMG/M metagenome (GOLD analysis project Ga0222719, IMG submission 165039) | Estuarine water microbial communities from San Francisco Bay, California, United States - C33_34D | ecosystem: Environmental > Aquatic > Marine > Unclassified | place: USA: California...
TATCAACTTCATCATTTAATTTCTTAATAATACCATTAAGTTCTTGTACTAATTTAGAATCTAAAATTAATCTTTCAGTATTTAAACTTACATTATTTTTATTTAAAATTGATTCTAATCTTTCTTTGTCTATCATAATTTCTCCTTGACTATCGCACTGGGTACATTGTTGTACTACCTCTGTTAGGTCTTCTATTGATTTCATCACTTTTATAAAACCATTCCCCCGACATCTCGGACATATCTCTTTTGTTTTCATATTTCCTTTCTATTTTTTGAATTGCTTCATATATTCTTTTTCTTATTACATTTGGTTCAAACTCAGCCCATTCACAAACTAAATCAAAATCCTTATGATGTAACCACATTTCCTCTAAAGAATATCTTCTATTATTAAATTTAATGTGTGATTCTTTTTTCTTTAATAAATCTTCAATTGCTACAATTAAAACATTTCTCCATAAATTTCTTACTGGATTTCTTTTCTCATTTAGTTCAATTGTTTTATGAAAAATATTATTGCTTAGAGAGTTTGCCATTTAGTTTTCTCGCTTTCTCATTAATTAATATGTCTAAAGCTTTGGCTCTTGAAACCGAAACCTCAGGTACAATTATCTTTCTTATCTTGTCGAGCTTGTCACAACTGGTGTGTGATAGTGCAACAGATTTATATTTACTTATGTCCGTCATTACTATATCCTTTCAAAAAATTTAATTTTAAAGTAACAAATATAGGATAATTATAAACTATTTCAACCCATAAATCAATGAAATTTTTATTAATAATATACTTATGTTCAGTAGTAACCGGAGAGTGTGTCCAACCCATACTAGAAGAATATAACATTCGAAAAATACATGATACACATTATCAGTGTGTACGTTCTGGATTAGGTGACTCTTTTGAATTACTATTCAACGGTGAGTATTTTAATGAAAAAGCCATTAATGAGTGGAAATTATATCCTAAGTTTTCTTGCATTCCTGTTGAAGATGAGAGTCTACCAACAGCACCTGGAATACCTTCTTAAACCACTGATCCCTGAGGCTTGGATCCTTAGTCTTGTTATACTTAACCGCTAATTCGTCAGCCTCAATCGTTATTTTTCTTATAATAAAGTCTCTTGTTCTAGCCATTTTTTAAGCTCCTGTTTAGGGTTTTTAGATTCAATTATTCTTTCAATTAACGTAGCTGCTTTATAAGCCGTTCTACCAATAGACGGTTCAAATAACTCAGATTCGTATAAGTGATTAACTATTTTCTTTTTTATATTATAGATCATATTTATCCTTTCTACCTATAGTATAGGATAAATAAGGATAAATGTCAACGATTTTTTTGTTGTCTTTTTTCTTGTTTATTTCTTCGTTTTTTATGAACGCCTGGACGCTTTGGTGGTTTAGGTCTAGGTGTGAAATTTGTAAATTTTTGTTTAGCCATTTTTATTATGTTCTTTTATATATTTTCTATCACTTTCAGATAAAGACATATATCTTATTCTACCATTAATGTGCTGTTTTGTATCATGTCCACAATTTGTACATCTATAATAATCAGTGACAATTGCAACTAAAATTGATTCTTCTTCACACTCTTCACAAAAACCATGTACGGTATCTATTTTATTAAATAAATTTATTTTCGTCATACTAAATCTTTTGCTTTTCCTATTATTGGTTTATATTTTGTTTTACCCTCTGATCTATACGCATGCATAAATTGTTCTCGTCTATTTTCTGGGACCCAACTACAATGGATCCATCCAGAGTTAGGTTCACCTGGCGTATAGTATTCTAAAATCAATTGATCTGTTTCTAGATTCTTTTTAATCCAATCGGCAACTTCAGCATTATCTACACCTACACATTCGAAATCTACGGCCTCAGCTTTAGCATGCTGTGAGTTTACCGAACTACCTATAGCTAAACATAGTTCTTCACTACGGAATCCGCTAGTCACCTTAACTCTTCCAAAATGATCACGTACGGGTTGTAATATGTTTTCACAAAGTAATTTTAATTTTTCTATCTGTCCTGCATTAGGATTATTATTAATTCCTTTTCTAACAGCAGTATCAGATTTGATAAGCTCTAATAGAGTAAAGTTTCGGGAAAGATTCATTTGTTATTGATGTAATTATAAACTCTTCCTATTGCTTTTTCAATACCCAATAATTCGCCTTTTATAAAGTTTGTATCTTCTTTTAATTCTACAACAGACACTAAAACCCAAGTGCATAAACCAAATAAAGCACTACCTAGAAATCCTAAAACCCATTTAATATCAATTTTCATAATTTATTGACATGATAGACACTCATCAGAATCGGAATCTAATTCTGCTAATGCTTCTTCCTTACATTCCTTACTGCAAAACATATCAAATTCATCTTTTGCATCAAACGCTTCTTCACATTGTTTACATTGTTTTCTCATTATACACCTGCCCACCAATTTAAAAATTTTTGAAACCATGATTTTTTTGTTTTCCAACAACAATCACAAAATTTACATTGTGCTTCGCCTCTGTGTCTGTGACCACAATCTTTACATATGTTAATCATTTTTATCCTCCAAATTATAAAACATTTTATCAGAATCTTCAGTTACCCAATCTCCACCTTCAACATCCCAGATTGTATTTTGTACTTTATAATCTGGCCATTCAGTATCAGTTGTATAACTATTAACGTGCCAAATGATTCTATTATTTGGCTGTGCAGCATAGTTGCCGTTTTCAAGTGCTATTATATGTGCGCACTTATGTTCTTGCGGAATTTCAGAATGTTCCGTGTTAAGTATATTAGTCTCTGGATGTGCCCAGTCAACCGTAAATAAATATTGACCTTTGTAGAATTTTTTATCTTTACCTAAATACTTACCATCTATACCAGCCAACCAATCAAAGCAATGCACACTAGGCCAATAACTAAAACAGTTCCACAATTGTAACTCGTTCGCCTGCATATCCGGCACATCGGCTCTATCATAATGTTTTTGGAAAAACGCTGAGATAGGCAAACGCCAAAAGCACGCACCATTGGGTAGCATGATATTAAATAAGAGTGCACGACCTGAAATAGAGACCAGACCAAAGATAACGCAGTCACTAGACTCTCCTTTATGTTCTTTAAGATCATAAAGATACTCCTTCCTTATTTTGCAGTAGATGGGGGGTATGTTTGCATTTAGATAAGCCATAGTTCCTCATATTATTTAATTTCGCCCCAGTTAGGACCTTTTTCATAATCAACTTTATTAGGAACTTTTAGATCTACTGCTTGTTCCATTATTTCTTTTATCTTATCAGCTTGTGCTTCAGATTCAATAGAAAAATCTAATTCATCATGTATTTGTATATGAGCTAATAAACCTTCTTTATATAAATCAACCATTGCTTTTTTAGTCATGTCTGCAGCTGATCCTTGTATAAGTTTATTTAAAGCTTTATAAGTAAATGCTCTACGTACAGGATTTCTATACCAATAATTTTTTTTTGGTTTACCATCTGCATCTTTAATAACATTACCATCATCATCTAATTCATGTGGTCCCATTTTTTGTAATTCTAATATTGTATTATGATCTTGTGCAGGAACAAATGTACCCCAATCACTTCCTCTAAGTATGGGTTCGTATTTAGGAAATCTACAACGTCTACCTAATAATGTTTTTATTCTACCATTATCTTGTGCAGCTTCCATAACTCCAGTCATTAATTCTTTTACAAATGGAACTCGATCATGATACTGATTAAATAATTCATCTGCTTTTTCTTTTGATACACCTAATTCATTTTGTAGTTTAGCTTTACCCATTCCATAAAATAAACCTAGATTAATTGTCTTAGCTTCTTTCCTATCTATCTTAGCCATGTCAGCAACAATTTGGTGAAAGTCTGTTGATGGATCATTTTCATATGAGTCTGCAATTATTTGTGCTGTATCATAACCAAATCGTAATGCGTAATGTGCAACAAGCCTTGGTTCCTGTTGCGAGTAATCAAATGTACCCCACTTACAACCTTCTTCAGGTATAAATAAACTTCTAATCAATGGTCCTGTATCAGGATCACGTGCTGGAATTTGTTGTAAGTTTGGATTAGAATAACTAAATCGTCCTGTTACAGTTCCTCCATCATCAGATCGTATTTGGTTTATATCCGCATGTATTCTACCATTATGTGAATGTTTTAAAATAGTATCAATAAAAGTTGTACTGACCTTGTTTATTTTTCTAGCTTCTGCTATCATACGAACTACAGGATGATTATGTTTAGAAATAAAATTTTTAGTAAATGATGGTGCACCAGTTTTCTCAGTTACTTCGTAAGGCAAATTTAATTTTTGAAAAACTTTTTCAATTGATCTTGCTGCCCATATCTGAGTATCTACTCCTGATTCTATTTTTATTTGTTGTAATAGGTTTTGTTCTTTTATTGCCAGTGCTGTTTTCAATTGACTTGCTTTTTCGATATCTACCCGCACCCCTAGGTGACGCATATCAACTAGGCAAGGGAAAAGATCAGTTTCGAGATTAAATATATTTTGTAAATCTTCTTCTATAATTATTTTTTTAAATAACTGCCAAAGTTCTAAAGTTAATGCAGCATCTTCTTCTGCGTATGCTCCTACTTCACTTGCAGGCATTTTCCACATATCTGCTTTAGGATCTAGCCCACGTTCTTTTGCTGCGTCAGTAAGTAATTTTTCATTTTTACCTTTATTTAAATATACCCAAGATAAAGAATTTAATGTAAATGAAAATCTATTCTCATCAATCAATGATGCTGCAACCATGGTATCAATAATTAAACCATTAATTTTTATACCTAAATTACGTATCCAACATACGTCGTACATTGCATTATGAAATATTTTTGTAGCAGGTGATTCACAAATATCTTTAAACCATCTTAGTACTCTATCTCTATCCATATTTGGACCTGTACCATGAGCTATTGGAAAATAATTTTTATATCCATCTACAGCTACAGCTATACCTACAACTTCACCATTACCTATTATGGCCCCTGAACCCAGTTTCTTTAAATCTGGATCTCTTGTCTCTAAGTCAATTGCTATTTCTTCTGCTGATCTTAAATCAGGAAACTCTGTAGGCGCTACCCATTCTGTAGTTGGCATTAACATTATTCACATACTCCTATCATATTAAAGTTATATACTTCTTTGTTATTTAATTCATAACGTCCAATTAACTTCTTCCATTTATAATTAGGTAGAAGTTCCATAATTTCTTTTTTATTTCCATTAGTGTATTCAGTTTTAATCGTATGGTATTCAGTGACAATTACAGGTTTATTTCTTTTAATAATTTCCATTGCCCCTTGTAAGACTTCTAATTCATGACATTCAACATCCACTTTAATTAAATCAACATTAATAAGACCTTTTAATTTTTCATCTAATGTAGTTTTTGGAATTGGAAAACCTTGACCCATTTCAATTTGTTGAATCTTTACATTACCACTATTGATACCATCATTATTGTAATCTATTTCTCCAACTGAAATGTTGAATTTACTTTCATTAGATACAACTTCTCTGTAAGTAATTATATTGTTAACTCCATTTAGAGTTATATTGGTACATAGTAATTGATGAATGAATCGCTGCATTTCAAATGCAAATACATATTTATTAGTTAGTTTTGCTAAAGGTATTGTATGAGTTCCTATATGCGCCCCGACTTCTATAATATTTGAAGTTGGTTTAATATATTTTTTACATTCATCATAAACTTCATTTTCCCAACCATCATATTTAACTAATGACTCTGGTATATATAAATCATTTTCTAAATGTATAAACGCACCTTTAGAACATGTTGTTTGTTTAAGTAACATTATTTTTTACTCTTCATGTCTTTCATCTTTTTAATTTCTAATTCACAGTAATGAATTATCTTTTCTATATCTTGTATTCCATTTTTATTCAAGTACCTACAAACGTATTTTACAACGTTGCCTTGAAAAAATGAGAGATTATTTTTTGAAATAAACTCATAAGGTTGAATGGGAAAGTCTTTGTAGTGACTCCCACCTATCTGCTTGTCTTGTGGAAATAATTTTTCCATGTCATCTTTGTGTGTCATATTTTTCTCCTGTATTTATGTTGGCAGTTGTTGGTTTAACGACCATATATCGAATTAGGGAGTGTGAGAAAATCGAACCAACTTCGTCCGTTAGAACCTGATGCTGCCAGTCACCAGTAAAGGGCATCTCACTCCCGATCGGTTTATATACATATGTATATAAATTCTTATAAATGCTTGTATTCATTTCTTTTTAGTCTTGCTTTCAATTTATATAAATTATTTCTGGTACGTGTAGATCCTACATACCAAACTCTATGCTCTTCATCGTGTTTATCTTGACTCTTCTTAATTGCTTTTTTAATTTTATCTCCCATATCCAAACAAATAATTATATTATCTTCCTCACCACCTTTAGCCGCATGAATAGTAGATACCTGAATACGTGCTTCTTCATCTAAATTTTCACCATTATCTAATAAATGTTTTATGTATTCTCTTTCTTTATAATCTGTTTCTTTAAATGCATCGAACCAATTAATATTTTTATCCCATTGTTCTTGTTGTAAACCTGTAAATTCAACAATGTCTTTTATTTCTTTTTCCTCTAATTCTATTCCTCTACACCATGAATTATAATTTACAGATGCATTATATATTCTAACTTTAAAACTTTTACCTTTATTAGTTTCATAATATAAATTTCTTTTTCTTAATTCTTTTGTCATTCTATTTAATCTAGAAATAGTTCTTGTTTGTATTAACCATTTACCTTGAGTTAAATCTACTTGATCTAAATTATTTATTCTTTCACTTAAACCTTCATAATCTCTTGGGTAATATTGTTTAAGTTTTCTTTGTCCTATTATGTTAGTTAAAGGCACCATAGATTGTTCTTGTACTGCTCTAGGTATTCTTTTAGAATATTTTAATACTGTTTCTTTTGCAGGTTCATTTATAAATCTATTTACATCTGCACCTGCCCAGGCAAATATAGCTTGGTCATCATCACCTGCTAAATAAATATCATCTGCATATTCTTTTAATTTATCAAATAACTTCCATTGTAATGGAGATAAATCTTGTGCTTCATCTATGAATATAACTTTAAATCTTGGTAAATCTTCTTTATCTATAAGCCTATTAATCATATCATTGAAATCTAATTTTTCTTTTACTCTTTTGTATTCTTTTAAATTGTCATCAATATTTTTTAATATTGAAAATTTTTTTATTTCTTTTCTATTATGTTCATTTCTGTCGTATTCTTCTCTGATAGTAATATCTCTATTCATTGCTCGACCAATCATTTGAAAATATGGACTATCATTATTTAAATAAAATATTTCTTCTTTATTATATTTGTCATAATATTTAACTCTTACATTTAACTGTTTACCTATCTTTTCATAATCTGATGGTTGCATTACTTTCTTAGTATTTAAATCTAATTGATCAAAAGCAAATGAATGTATGGTTCTAAAATAATATAACTTATCATTATCAACTGGCATTCTATCTCTAGCAACTTTGGCTGCTTTTTTAGTAAATGCAAAGTATGCAATACTATCTAGTGGAGTTCCTGTTCTTATATATGCTTTAGCTCTACTAATCAGTTTATGTGTTTTACCTGTACCTGGAGGACCAAAATATTTATAAATCATTATACAATGTCCTTTGTGCTTTCTACTTTCATAATTTCTTCTACTAATACTTCTTCTTCAAAAAAATATAATGGTATTTTTGCACATCCGCTTATACCTGGATATGGTTCTTGTGTTTTTTTATTAATACCAGGAAATCTTTTCTTTTTACCAAACTCTGGTTTAGGTAAATGTTCTTTTTCTTGCTCAAACATTTTTATAATCATGTAAGAAGTTCTTGATGGATCTTTTTTCCATTCATTTTCTTTTAAAAAATTATAAAAATCATCATACACAAACCATGCATATTCATTATCTTTTAATACATTACCACTTTGAAAAGAATTAAACGTTGTAGCCTGAGGCCCGTTTATATGTTCCTGTAATAGTTTTTTTAATATCTCCATTGGAGTGGTCCCTGGAGCCGGTTTCACTGTAGTTACACCATCTAGCAGTCCATTTATCATATCATAAAATTCCATTGCTTTAATTGGTGGAGGAAATACATCTGCTTGTGCCATGATTAATCCTCTTAATTCTTTTTGATCTTTTATTTTATTTACATCTTTTGCATGCACTGGAACTGATTCACCTTTTTTATTTTCTACGGTAAAATAATATTCAGGATCTGGTTTAAAATCGACTTTAATTAAATTATTCATTAGAGGCCAATTAACTTTTTTATCAGATATAATTCCAAATCTTCTTTTTACACATTCTGATTTAACACAAACAGGTGCAAGTAATTCATCGGTACAAGTATGACCTTTAGTTTCCTTTTCCCATTGTTTTATTTTCATTTTAATATGATCATCCGTCCATGTCGCATTAAATTCAAAATAATTTCTACCTGCTTGTAATACTTTATTCTTCCAATCATCTGAATATTTCTTTTTAGCAAACACCATGTAATTATATAAAAATCTATCTCGACCATCTTTCATTTTATGTTTAGATAATATTTCCAAACAAGGTGGACCATCTTTGAATTCTGCTGCACCACCTGTTAATTCTTTTTGAATTATATTGTCAGATATATTTTTTAGTTGTTCTGCAGTTTGTTTATTTAATTCAATACAATTTAAAAATATTGCAAATGATATTTCTTTTCCTGAAGGATCTATTGCAACTCTTTCGTTTTTACCAAAGTAAGGTAAATTTATAAAGTTACCGTTTAATTTATTACCATCTGTATCATCACCTAGTTTTGTTTGTTTAGGAAATATTTCTGTATTAATTGGTAATTTAAATAAAAATAATACTTCTTGTAAAAAATCTTTTATGATCTTTGCTTTTACAAATTCTTTTGTAAATACATATAAATGAAGTCCACCACTTTTTGATCTAATTGGAATTAATGGTAATTCTTTTTCTTGAATAATATCTAAATAATATTTTACATCTAAATTTTTATATATTTTTGGATCAATATCTATTGCACCAAATCTTGCTAAACCATCATCATTACAAGGTTGTATACCTATTGATTTACTTCCATTTAAATGTTCTTGATAATCTAAATCAATAACTGGTTTACCAGACCAACCATAGTCACCATTTTTAAATTTTATTTTTCCTGTATCTGGATCTTTGTAACCATTACTAATATTACAAAAACCAAAATTACGAGTTAGACCAGTAAAATAGTCTTTAAATTCTTTCTGTAATTCCTGCATTCATATTTCCCTTTAATTATTTTAGGAAGGCGGTTCCAGTCTCCCGGTTCCGCCTTCTCTTCGAAGTATTCACTTAGTGAATTAGACAATATCTGCAGTCTTAGATTTTTCGTTTTTCTCATACTCAGGTTGCGCTTGACCTTTAGACACAGACTTTTGAAATTCCTGTGCCATTAAATAAAGATCAGCATCCTCTTTCTGAGCGATATCTAAAGCTCTAGCCATAGATGGTTTATAGACATGCCAACTTTTACTTCCTGCAGTTTTACCAACAGTTTTTAAATTATAAACTGCTGCATATGCTGCTGGATTGTAAACACCTTTGTCATCCTTAAATCTAAGATTTTTAATCAACTGATTTAATTCTCTTGCAGGTGTTAAGTTAGATGATCTCATAGTAATTACTGCAGGTCTAGGTTCATCACCTAAAACTATTACATAAAAGTATGCAGTTTTTTCTAAGTAGTTACCATTTGATAATCTATACTTACCGTTCCTTTCTTCAACAGCATCATCAGGTATTGATAAATGTGTTGCAACAGGTGGAGCTGCGGTGTCTCCCATTTCCTGCCATTCTGGATATCTTGTTTGCACGTGTGCAACAATAATATCCACACCTTGTTGACCATCTATTAATGTACCAAGACCTTTTGCATAGATCATACCAGGTTGAGAACCTTCTACGTACTTTGCATTACTCTTGTTACACTCAGGTGATAGTTGGTGTAGGATTTTTAAAATCGGTGTTGACATATCGTCCGATTTTATTTCTTCGCTACCTCTACCAGAATCACTTCTTAGGTTGATAGTAGCCAGTGCACCCGCACTGTTCTTCTTTGTCATAGCATTTGTATTTGCCATTGTAGACTCCTATTATTTATTATTTATTTTTTATTTTTAAAATGCGTTTGACTTCCATCAAACGTATTAAATAGTTCTTCAGGAACTTCACGACCTTTGTCCTTCCATTCCTTCATAACTACTTTGAGTGTCTGTGGGTGAACTTTCTCCTCTTGGATAGGTTCAAACCCACTAGACCTCGCAAGGCCAACGTAATCGACAGCCTTGTTATCTTCGCCTTGGCCAAATGATACAATAACATTATTTTTTACTATATCACCTAGACCTTGGTCACGAAGCCATGTAATCGCCTCTGCTTTTTTGTCAGCTTTTACT
>Ga0222719_10005845_pt1 | contig 10545 bp, 8 predicted proteins | sample C33_34DmetaG_FD_165039 | JGI IMG/M metagenome (GOLD analysis project Ga0222719, IMG submission 165039) | Estuarine water microbial communities from San Francisco Bay, California, United States - C33_34D | ecosystem: Environmental > Aquatic > Marine > Unclassified | place: USA: California...
TGCCTTCTTGAATGATGTTGCCTCGACGTCCTTGCTCTCACCGCCATCTATTATTGTGAATTTTCTCATTTTTGTTGTCATACAAACTATTTTATCTATTTCCTGTAAAAAGTCAACCAAATGGTGAACCAGTTTGACATTTTGTCAGAAGTGTGTTTAAATACTGATGTAAATGTTGATTGATACGGAATAAACATTTCGGACGTCGGGGCAGTACCGACCAGCTCCACCAATTATTACTAGGTGGCTTATGTAAACCCTTCCGGGGCTGACATAGTATCGACGGGTGTGTAAAGGTATCAGGAGTTTGCCCTGTAGGCACGAGGTTACGTCCAGTTTTTAAATGCAAACAAAAAAGCATTAGGATTTGCTGACCTAACGGTTGGCATGTCTGAAATGAGGTTAGCGGCGTAATAACCGTCTGATCACGGGGTCTGGCCCACCTGGCAACAGAACGGGCCATAACTAATAGTATGTACAAATTGTTTGCAGTCATGTGTTTCCTGGTCAACGGTGCGGTTGAATGCACCGGCTACGATGACAGCGAGGGCCGGATCTACCAGACTTTATCGGAGTGCGAGCGGGACGCCCAGTACAGGTTCTACGGACTCACGGACATATTCACCCGTTATCAACAGCCTTACGAGCAGATCGTCATAGGTTGCGAAGAAATCAAAGATTAACTTAAGGTATTACTGGATTCGTTGAGGTCCAGGGCACGTGCTATACGGTCACGGTCCTCCTGGTTCATGTTGTTTAGCAGTGTCTCACTCTGCGTGTATATCGTCCTGTTGGCAGTGGTTATGCCCAACTGTTCACAGCTCTTGGTTATGACCTGTGCCGCCGTCAACGGATCGAATCCCGCGGTGTCTATCCTGGGATCACGCTTGGCCTTGTTGGCCACAGCAATCAGGTCCAACGGATCCCTGACGTCTGGCAATCCAGAGTCAGTGTACACCTGGTCAATGATCGCGCTCTTGTCCGAGTCGGTCTGTGTGGTGTATATGGGATTGAGATTGTTGAAGTTCTGTTCGTAGTTCTCGTAGTAGTCCTGCCACTCCGAGGTCTGGGCCACTTTGGCCAACAACGATGCCATCTCTTGGTTACTTGCTAGTCCGGTGTTTGACTGCACATCTAAAAGGTTCTGTAGATAAGTCCTTATGCCTGTGAGGTTGCTGTTCTCTAGAGAGACCTGCGTGTTGACCTTCTCCCTACCATCCAGCAGTTGTGTCCTCTTGGTGAGGTAAGGCTCCGAGGCCAGAGCGTTGTTGAAGTTGGTGTGTGCCGTGGCCACAGCGGCGGCGAAGGTGTCCAGCGTCTGTTGGAAGTCGGTGCTGTCGTCCCTGGTGCTTTGGATAAACGCTTTCAGGTCATCATAGGCCGTCTCTAGTGCGGTTTCTGTCGCTAGGTTGGCGTTGTTGATGAAAGTGATCGCCTCCTTGAGCATGGTGAACGCTGGGTGTGTGCTGTCCTCCGTGGTTAGTAAAACATTGTTTAGGGTTCCTAGGTGGTCATTGATGCCTTTGTTGATGTCGCCGGCCGGTACCCCGTAGAACAATGGCACCAGTCCCTGAACTGACTGAACACTGCCCAGTATCTCTGTGAACGTGCCCGCCGTGGGGTTTGGCACGTCCGTGTCTACTGGCAGTATGCTCCCGTCTATGATGCTGGCCGTGTGCCTGATGAGGTCTCCCAATGTCCTGCCCAGGTTGAGGTATGAGATGTTGTTGATTGTGTCCTTGAGGTCAGTCTTCTGTGACGTGGTCAGCACGGTGTTTGAGGCGATAGTGGAATCCAGTTCGAAGCCCTTAGTCACCCATCCTACTTTGAGATCATTGACCGCGTTCTCTACGGCCTGGTTGGAGAAGTTGGGTGAGAGTCCCACCAGCGTCTTTAATCCCTTGTTCACGGTCATGGTTAACCTCCCGCGAACACGTTGGGTGCGCCCTGTATCATGGCACCTTTGTCTGTGCTGTCGCCCACACGTGCCACTGGTATGCCTTCTGCGAACACCGTGCTGGATCCCTGATTGATCTTAGCGCCATGGAACACACAGAACAATCCAACTTTTATAGTGTGTGGAGCACATCTGTCTCCCAATCTCAGTACTGGAGTATTGACCCCGTTTGCGAACACCGTGAACTGTGAAGCGATCACCGGCACTACCGCTGTGCAGGTGTGTCCTGTCAGGGCTAGATCTTTGTTCCTAGAAATCTGTGGCATTATGGAAGTATTTATTGCGGCAGAAAACCGCCCAGATTATAACTTAAATTTGCTGAACTGGCCTTTTTTCACGTCTTGTTTTATACCACCCACGATATAAGACTCGACTTCTGTCTCCTGTGGGGCCACCTGCATGCCCTTGCTTGACAGCCAGTGTTGCGTCCATGGTAGTGGGTTGGTGCCCGCTGGTTGGTCATAAAGTGCGTCATAGCCCAGGGCCTTCAGCCTCTTGTTCGCAGTCCACTCCACGTAGTTGGCCAACAGTTTCTCGTTCAGTCCAATTATGGATCCGTCCCTGAACAGGTGCTGTGCCCAGGCCTTCTCTTCTTCCACAACAGACTTGAACATCTTGATCACCTCACCATCACACTCTTTGATGATCGCTTTCATCTCCTTGTCGTCGCCCGCCATCCAGTTCTTGAGGATGTGTGTTGATATGGCCAAGTGTTGTGATTCGTCCCTCGCAATCAGTGAGAGTATCTTTGCTGAACCTTCCATCAGTTTCAGTTCACCGAACGCGAACGTACATGCGAATGAAACATAGAAACGTAAGCCTTCCAACAGGTTCACGTTCACCATGGCCATGAACAGTTTCTTCTTCAACACCTTGGTCGATCCCTTGCCGTTGATGTCCCACTGCTTGGCGTACTCTATGAAATCATCGTAGTGCTTGGTCACTGACGTTGCTCTCTTTAATATCTGTTCATCGTCCACGATGGTGTCGAACACCTCTGATGGATCCGGGTATATGTTCTTGATGATGTGCGTGTATGATCTCGAGTGTATGGTCTCGAAGAAGTCCCACGTGACTATGCAACTCTCCAGTTCTGGTAACGAAACGTAAGGTAGGAAAGCAATCACAGGTCCCCTGCCCTGTACTGAATCCAACAGTGTCTGGTACTTCAGGTTCGAAGTGAATATGTGTTTCTGTTCCGGTCTGAAGTTCTGGAAGTCCGCCCTGTCCTTCTGTAGTGACACCTCTTCTGGTCTCCAGAAGTAACCCAACTGCGTCTGTGTCAGTTTGTCGAACACGGGGTACTTGTACACGTCAAACCTCTGTGTGTTCTGGTCCTCACCAAAGAACATGGGTTGTTTAGTGAAGTCAACTCGGCTCTGGTTAAAAATTGTCTTGCTCATCTGTCCTCGTTCCTATATTAGATTGTGCAGGCGTCACAATTCTCGTCGTCATCTGCGGGTGTACTTATCTGTTCCTCTTCATTTTCCGGTTCCAGGATCACGTCCTCGCCCTCGTCGTCAATAGTGGAGCCTATGCCCGCTGGTTGCACGTCCTCTTCTTCACCCTTGAAGTCATACGTGTTCTGGTAGTATGAGGTCTTCCAACCGTACTTGTATGCGGTCAGCATGTCCTGTGCCATGGCCGACAGGGGAACCTCGTTGTTCTCGTAGTGTAATGGGTTGTAACTCCAGTTGCCTGATATGGCCTGGTCGAAGTACTTCTGCATCATGGCCACCACGTTGATGTAGCCCGTGTTGTCCGGCATGTCCCACAACAGGGTGTAGTCGTTCTTGAGTTTAGGGAATCCTGGTGCTATCTGCTTCAGAGGACCTTTCTTGGATTTCTTGATCTGTAGCATCGCCCTAGGTGGTTCGATGCCGTTGGTTTCGTTACTGACAACGGAAGAACTTTCCGAAGGCATCTGCGCTGATAAAGTTGAATGCCTTAATCCATATTTTGCTATGTCTTTTCTAAGACTTTCCCATGCCATCCTCTGTTTGTGTGGCACGATCTCATCGATCTCTTTCTTGTAGTGGTCTATGGGTAGCAGGCCATCCGCGTATTTGGTCCTCTCGAATCCCTCGCACTTGCCCTTCTCCATCGCTATGTCGCAACTGGCTCTCAGCAGGTAGTATTGGAATGCCTCTGACAGTCTGTCCACCAGTTCCCAGGCACCCTTCTCGTTGTATTTCACACCGTTCTTGGCCAGGTAGTGTGCCAGCCCGATATATCCGATTCCCAATGATCTTCTTTTCTTGGTTGATACCTCAGCGGCCTTGACCGGGTAGTCCTGGTAGTCGATGATCTGTTCCAGTGCCCTCACACTCAGATCACATAGATTCTCTAGTTCAGATACATCTCCCAACTGTCCCACGTTGATCGCTGACAGTATGCAGAGTGCTATCTCGCCCTGGTCATCGTGTATGTCCTGTATGGGTGTGGTCGGCAGTGTTATCTCTTGACATAAATTACTCATTGACACCTTGTCTTTAAAACTGCTGTGTGAGTTACAGTGATCCAGGTTCATGATGTAGATCCTGCCGGTCTCTGCCCTCTCCTTCAATAGGTCAAAGAAAAGGTCCTGTGCTGGCACCTTCTTCTTGGGGATGGTCTTGTCCTCCTCGTATTTCAAATAGAGATCATCAAACTCGGGAGTGCCGAATGCCTCGTATAATCCAGGAGCCATGTGTGGAGATATCAAAGTGATGTCTTCCTCGTTCATGAATCTCTCATAGAACAGTTTTGATATCTGTATGGAGTAGTCCATACGTCTGACCCTGTTGTCTTCCGTGCCTTTGTTGTTTTTTAAAACTAAAATGTCTTCGATCTCTGGATGCCATATCGGGAAGTGTACCGTGGCGTTACCTCCACGCACTCCGTTCTGTGTGCAACATCTCACTGTGCTTTCGAATTTCTTTAGGAACGGAATCACTCCTGTGTGTTGGACCTCCCCTCCCCTTATCTTAGAGTTGATACCTCTGATACGTCCTGCGTTGATTCCTATGCCTGCTCTCCTGGCGACATACAATCCGATCGCCATGTCCGATGAGAATATCGAAGGCAGTGTGTCGTCACTGTCCACCAGCACACAACTCGCGAACTGCCTGATAGGAGTCCTCACCCCTGCCATCACTGGCGTTGGAATGTTTATCTTGTGCTGTGATATAGCGTCGTAGTATCTCTTCACGTACTGCATCCTGGTCTTCTCCGGGTACTCCGCGAACAAGGTGGCCGCGATCATCATGTACATGTCCTGTGGTGTCTCGTACAGTTGTCCCGTCGACCTGTCCTGCACCAGGTACTTGTCACAGATCTGTCTCAGACCCGCGTATGTGAACTTGAGGTCCCTGTCTCTGCGTATCCATGTGTTCAGTTTCTTGATCTCTGTCTTGTTGTACTTGTCCAGGATGCCCTTGTCGTACACACCCAGTCTGATGTTACGCAGGATCAGTTTCAACAATGGAATGTATTCATACTGACCGTGTGCTTCCTTCCTCACGTCATAGGAAAGCAGTCTCGCCGCGGCGTATTGGTAGTTGGGTGCTTCCAATGAAATAAGATCGTTCGCTGATCTCACTAGAACATTCTGTATATCCTTGGTGCTCATGCCATCATAGAACTGTATGTTGGCGTTCATCTCGATCTGAGAACTTGACACGCCAGCGAGACCTTCACAGGCCTCCTCGACCACGAAATGGATCTTGTTGATGTCCAGTGGTTCCAGCCTGCCGTCTCTTTTCTGTACTTGGATTGTAGAAGAATTCGTGTTCGGCATTAAGACTTTATAATTTTTTTTCTTGAGTTTCGTTTTAATTGTATCCATATTTATCTAATTCTGTTGTTTGCTGAAATCAAAAAAATTCATAAACCTGGAAAGGTGTAGTCTCTTTTTGATTTTCTTTATGTGCTTATATTACTACAGACGGATACGGATGTCTATCAGTTTGTGTGGTATTATGCGATGATGGTGGTCTGGTAATCTAATGTGGCGTCACTACCTGTGCTTGTAGTCGTGTACTTGAAGGCAACGGTCTCCGAACCCGATGTGGAGTCCTTGTCGTCTAAGACAGCAGTCAACTCAACACCTATGTCCGTGCCGCTCTCCGTGAAGGTGTCGTCGTAACTGACACCGTTGGTGGAAGCACTTATCACGAGCTCTCCGGTCCTGTCCAGTGTACCTCTGACAATCTTGTATTTGATTCTTAGACCCTTACCTGCCAGAGCTAGATATTCGTTTATGGTGGCCGTGTTGTTGTCTGTCAGTGTAATAGATTTTATCGCTTTGTCCTGTATGCCGATTCCCTGTAGTTCAGGTGCGGCATTCAGTTCTGAACTGCCATCCGATCTTCTTAGGTCTGATCTCTCGAAGAAGTCCATCATGGATGTACATTCGTCGTTGTCAAACTGTAAGATAGGCACTTCTCTGATTGATCCAACACCCTCGAAGTTGTTACCAACCGTTGATGCGTACCAGTTGCCTGAACTGATCACGTTCCTCGTACCTGTTCCTGTCGTGCTACTAGACTGTTTCACATAGATTGCCTGTTGCCCTATGGTGCTCCAACTGTTACCTGTGAACTGTATGTCCCTAGGTCCAATAGTTAGTCCTTCCGTTGATCCGTCCATGATCTCTCCCAACATGGCTCCGTAGTATCCTATACTGAAGTCACAGTCATTGAACCTTACGTTTGTGACATCATAACTGAAATCTACTAATCTAGCGAATTTAGTGAACTGGCATTGGTTGAACACAATCTGTGAGCAAGGCAGTGCTGTTGATGACCTAACTGTGACACCTTTTGAATTTGGATTGTCTGCTCCGCCACTGGCGTATGATCCTTGAAACTTGCAGTTGTTGAAATATATCCTGGTAGCATTGTCTATGCTCACGCCTCCGTAGGCCACTGTGTTCCTGAACGTGATGTTTGACACCTGTATCTGTGTTGGTGTGGTGGCACCTGAGTTACCTATGCTTCCATACACTTGTCCGTCGTCGTCTTCGGTGACGACCACAGCGTTATTTCCTGAATTCCTTATGACAGTCTTGTCTGGTCCCTCACCTACTATATGTGCGTAAGGTGGTATTGTGAGACTTGCGTTGATCCTGTAGATGCCCGCTGGGAAGAATAACACTCTTCTTGCCCTGGTGTCGTCTTGGTCTGTGTCTGAGTAAAGTTCATCCAGTGCCCGTTGTATCGCGGCCGTGTCGTTGGTACTGTCATCACCCACCGCGCCAAAGGATTTCACAGATACGTGATCGTCAAGTACCTGTTGTAGTGTCCTCGTGTGGTCACCGGATGCTCCTGTCGTTATAGGTGTCGAATCTCCTAAGTATCCTTTGTAGGTATGGCTCAATGCTGTGGTGAACGCTGAACTGCCCGCGGTCACGATCTCTGTGTTGCCCACCGCTGGTGCGCCGTCTGATACCGTGCCATTACCTATGAATAGCCTCTGTTCGTCTATGACCCATCCTAACTCACCCGCGGCGAGTTGTGGTAGATCCGTCCTTTTCCCACGTCTGTGCTGTATTCTTGAGATCTGTACTATCGGCATATACTGTTATTTATTACAGTATCTTCTTGTAGTATTGCTCCAGTTTTGCGTACCACTTGCCCGTCCACTTGTCGTAGTCGTCTATCTCGAATGTCTGGTACTCATTGGCCTGTGTGCAGATGAATATGCGTCCGGTACGGATGTCCGTGTCATAGGTCTTGTTATGGGCTTCCGCATAGGCCACTAATTGTAGGAAGTAATCCTCCACCCATTCCTTCTTCTTAAGACGCCTCGACTGCTTGAAGTCCATTATGGCCGGTGCGCCCTTGAACACCCCCACTAGGTCCGTTGTGCCCGCGTACAGTTCAGGGTAATAAAGTGAAACCTCAGAGCCCCACACCTCCGTGACATCGTTCAACCCGTTGTCTATTATGACGTTGGCCATGGCATGTGCCTTCTGCTGTATGAGATTGGATCCCGGTGTCCTGTCCTCGCCCTTGACGTGCCGTTCAAGGCTACGGTGCATCACTGTCCCTATGTTGGCCGACTCTGTGCTTATCCTCTGGGCCTCTTGTTCGCCCACTCTCTTGCGCCATTCCATCAGGTGCGTCATGTCCTTGGTGGCGCTGAGCACTGTTGTGACCGATGGCACCTGACGGCCATCTGGCGTTTCGTAGTGCCTCTTGCGATCCTTGGTTACCCGTGCGAGCTCTCCGTAAGGATATCGTTGATTGTAGACGATTCCTTTGTCCATGAGTACATCTTTTGATATTTTCATTGCTGTATTTTACACTATCAGGCAGATCTCGTCAATGCTTTTTCCAGGTCGGGCAACAGTTGTCGCCACGTGTGTGGCACCTGTCTGAATTGGTCCTGTCGGTCATTGTACTTGATGAATGATTTCTGGAGTTCCGTGTACTGCTCTTCGGTGTGCTTGTCTTCTCTGAGATTTTTTATGATGTTTTCATAGAAATCATCAAATTGGTACTTGGACAGTTTGTCTGCAACCCTTAGTCTCCATTCACGGGGTGCTATACTGGGATTGCATATCATGGGATACCAAACGGTTGCCAGCCATGTCCATCCGAACTGTCCGTTGAGTTCACCTCCACACCAGTCCTTCCACCACTTGATGATGTCATCCAGTTGGTCTATGTTCAGCAACTGGACGGCAGGACTGAGAGTTATTTTGCCATTGGTGCCCAGGTTCTGCTTGTAGAAATCGAGACTCTCCAACACTTTGTCCCACCTACTGGGGTAACGTATGTACTCGGTCCTCTCCTTGATACCATCCACGCTGGCCCATATTTTCCAGTGTTCCAACTTAGGCAACCACTGCGTCATTTTTGGATTTGTGTTGGTCAGGTTAGTTACCAAGGTTACACTTTTGTCGCCTAGGGTTCCGTGACGTTCACAATGTTCGAACAGTTCATAGAACTCCGGGATCAGGGTAGGTTCGCCTCCGATCACCACAAGTTCCTTAATATTTTTACTGATATGCTCGAAAATCTTTTCCTTTGTCGCTGAGTTTTTATACCATTCTTCCTTTTGTCCTAGGTCATTGGTCCAGTTATTGACATTTGCTCCTTGCTCTTTGACCCAATGAAACCATTCTGGATCCTGCTTGCCTATCTCTAGGGTCTCTAATCCGTGCATGTGGCTGTACATCTGACTACACATCTTGCACTTGAGATTGCAGATGTTGCCCATTTGAATCTGCATTGTTGTCGCAGATTTCGTATATGTGCCATCAGGTAAGGTACCTCTGATGTACTCTTCCATGTCACCTGTGGATCTTAGGCTCTGTACACCCTGTTGCTCTTGTTGATAACAGCGTTCGCAGTCCTTGATCTTGTCACCCGCGATCATACGCCTGCGTATTTCTTTCATTCTAGCACTGTTCCAGTAGTCATCAATGCTGTGTTTGCCAGCGTTGAATAGGTTGTACCGGTTGTCGGTGTATAGGTTTTGTTTGGTGGTGCAACACAATCTAATTCTGCCGTCTGGATGAATGTAGTTGTGATTGAATGGTTTGTCACAGAAAACTTTGCTCTTTCCAAATCCTGATTCGCATGTGCGTCCTGTAAATTTTGTTCTTTCGTCGAAATGGTATTCCGTGAAGTTCTCCATGGGCTTGCCAAAGTCTTTGAAGAAAGCATGGTCCAGGGAAATTTTTTCAGTGAGGTAGAAGTCAACCCCTAATTGGTTCTCGTAGTACGTGTAAATTTCATGATCGTCCCCAGGCTCGGTCCCCTCGAAGTCATATGGTATGACTATTATGTTATGGGTACCTGCTCTTTGTAGCTCTATGTATTTTTTTATCCTGTGCTTGGTTTCTAACGCCTGCGATCCCATCACAACAAAAATAGAAGGTTTGTTTTGTATGTTGTCTTCGTGTATTAATCCCAGTCGCATGGAGTTCAACTGATAAATCTTGCTTTTATAATGCATGTAATTAATTATTGCTACTGCCTACGCTTCATGGCGGACTTGGCCATCTTCTTCACAGTGTCCGTGCTACCCTGGTCATCGTAGTCCATGGCGGGATCCTTCTCCGCCTCCGCGTCGGTCTTGATCACAATCTTTTCCTGGTCGAAGTCCGCCACAACATTCTTCAGGTCACCGTCCTGGTCATAGATCCTCTTGAACACGTCGTAGTTGAATGCTGGGTAACCGGTGTTGCTCATGATCTGCTTGACAGCGTCCATGCTGATCTCACTTGACTCATCTCGCTCGTCCGCGTCGCCCTTCATGTTCATGAGCACGTTGATGATCGCTGACTCCAGGTCAGTGTCGCTCTTGTTGAATTCGAAAAATCTCACGGGACTACTTCCCGGCTAGTTTAGAGTAAAGCCTGTTGGAAGCCTCGAACACTTCCCTTGATTCTCTCTGCTCACGGCCTTCTGGTTCCGTGCCACCCGCTTCTGCGTCAGAGGCCCCAAACTCGTCTGTCTCTTCTCCACCCTCGGAGTCCAGTGAGTCTAGGTCTGTGTCCATGTCCGTTGCCATCGTGTCATCTGCGCCCATAGGGTCTGAAACCTCTTCTTCTCCGGTCAATATTCTTACACCGTTGTCTAGCTCTTGTCGAGTAG
>Ga0222719_10005848_pt1 | contig 10541 bp, 11 predicted proteins | sample C33_34DmetaG_FD_165039 | JGI IMG/M metagenome (GOLD analysis project Ga0222719, IMG submission 165039) | Estuarine water microbial communities from San Francisco Bay, California, United States - C33_34D | ecosystem: Environmental > Aquatic > Marine > Unclassified | place: USA: California...
AGACTCAAACGTATTTACAGACGCAGATCATACAAAACTAAATGGAATAGAAGCAAGTGCTGACGTAACAGATACAACAAATGTAACTGCTGCCGGAGCATTAATGGATAGTGAATTAGCTAACCTTGCAGCTGTTAAAGCAATCAACCAAAGCTTAGTAACAACAGCTGATGTAAGATTTGATAGTATAGGTATTGGAACAGCAGCACCTGGAACTTCAGGAGTAATAAGAGCTACTAACGATATTGTAGCATTTTATTCTTCAGACGAAAGATTAAAAGATAATATAGAAGAAATTCCAAATGCTTTATCAAGAATAGAAGATATAAGAGGAGTACAATTTGACTGGAATGATAAACAATCAGTATACGAAGGACACGATATAGGAGTTATTGCTCAAGAAATTGAAAAAGTAGCACCATCTTTGGTAACAGATAGAGATAATGGATATAAAGCTGTAAAATATGAAAAGTTAACAGCAATATTAATTCAAGCAGTTAAAGAGCTTTCTGCTAAAGTAAAAGAGCTAGAAAAAAAATAAAAGTTTTTAACAATGGGTTTTATTATAAATGCAGACTTCGAGACTAATCTCGGACCAACGCAAGAGTTATACGTAAGGGTTGAAGGATTTACTTTTAATAAAGTAACAGCTCAACTAAGTTTTCAGATTACATATTGGGTAGATAGAGAGCATGTTATTAAATTTAATAAAGTGTTTCTTGAAGAGCCCAACAAAAATGCAGAAGGATTGGTTCAAAATAAAGTAATTTACTTTGAGAATTCTAATAGCAATGGAAAAGAAATAAAATTTGAACAATTTTATAAAACTTCCGTAGCAAGCGAACAAGAAATAGATGTTCCAATATTTGAGGAACAAGATGTAAAGATAAATGTTCCTTATATTAGTTTTGATGAAAATGGAGATGAAGTAACCAAACATAGAGAAGTAGTTAAAAGACAAAAAGTGCAAATAGGACAAAAAAAAGAAATAAGATCCGTGATAGATACAAAAGCATTTACTAATATATACGGATACTGTTATAAGAAGCTTGGTGAATACTTAAGTACTTTTTTTGATAAAAAATTAATAGTAAAAATTTAATATGGCTAGGTTTACTTACGGCAGTAATAATATAGAGTACCAAACATTTAATAGTTGGTCAAATGCTTTGGATTCAAACGTTACGTCAAATATAAACGCTTCAACAGCGTTTTCTGAATTCAATCCAGCACAAAGTTCTGACTATGCTGCTTCTTTTTTACAAGGAAGTTCAGTATTTTATGGTTCTGTAGTTGCAGGAACAGGAGGTGACGTTGCAATTTCTTCTCCGTATACTGTATCAGCTACTTCTAATATTACAGTCAAAAACGTTAACATTACAAATACATCAATTACATTAGTAGCATCAACAAGCTATCCTTGGGTATTCAATTCATGGAGAACTGCTACAGGAGGAGGAGGTTCCTCTATAAGTACTAATGCTACGTTAACTCTTAATGATGACTCAGCAGCAGATCATACAGACTTCTATGCATACTTTACTACAACGCATATAGATCCACCATAGAATTTAATTTAAAAGGTTTTGAATATAATTTGGGTTTTAGATAATATAAAAGAAAACAAATCTTTTTACAGTAAGCTTCATATATTAATATTAATAGCTTCTGTACGGTTATGGAAAAAATTCTACCCTAGTGATAACTGTGTATTATATTGTGATAAACTAACGAGAGACACGTTAGATACAATTAAGGTACTACATTTATGGGATAATATAGAGCTATATAAACCTTCAAGAAACATTAATAGAGAAATATTTTGGGCATCTGCTAAGTTAGAAGTTTTAGCATTACAAAAAGAACCGTGTATATTAGTAGATAATGATATGCATATTTACTCTCCTATAAAAGAATATTTAGATCCTAATACATTCTATGTACATAACATAGAAGAAGGAAAAGGGTATTATCCAAGTTATGTAGACCCTCATGTAAGAAAATTATCACTTAAACCAAGATGGCCAGTAGAATCAGTCAACGTCGCTTTTCTACAATTACCTAACCCTAATTTTATTAAAGAGTATGCTGAAGGAAGCCTGCAAATAATGGAAGAGTTTACTGATATGAATGTACCTAATTCACAGTATTTAATTTTTGCTGAACAACTTTATTTAAGTTATTTGTTTAAAAAGAAAGAAATACAGTTTAAATCTCTTGTAGGAACCTACTGGAACTGTTCTGAGTGGGAATGGGGAGAAGATCACGATAGAGGAATTTGGCCTATATATGAATCAGAAATACATTTTAAACATTACGGACCTTTAAAAAGCTGGATATTACAAAATAAAGCTGACCAAAACTACGAAAGAGAGGTAGAACATTTGCTTAATTGCATAAATATTCCTAACTTAGACTTAACAAGTATAGATAAAAAGTAATGGGACTTATAGATAAAGAGTTTAGCAGACAGTTTTTAACTAATAATCCTCATATTGAAAAAGATATAAACGGAAAAGAAGTTAAAACTTTTAAACCTGTTAGATATAGATGGACTCACGGAGCTACTGACTACCACTTAGGTGATGGTTTACTCATATATTCTATAATTCAGTTAATGAGATATAAAACTTGTGTTTGTTTAGGTTCCGGTGCAGGATTTATTCCTAGAATAATGACTCAAGCTAGATTAGATTTACATAATCAAGGTATATTTGAAGGAGATCCCGACTATAATCACGGTGATATAGGAGAAACTTATTTAGTAGATGCTGCCAATGGAGTAGGAGGAAAAATAGACTACTTAAAAGAAGATAGTTTTTTTAGATATCAATTTAATCCTAGATTTATAAAAGATACTACTAAAAATGCTTTTTATAATTATTTCGTAAAGAAAGACATAAAAATAGATTTTTTACATATAGATGCAGGACATTCATATAAAGATGTTAAACAGGATTTTGATTTATACTCTAAACTTGTAAAACCAAACGGTATGATATCTGTACATGACACAGATGAAAAATACCAAAAAGAACTTATTATTACTGAAGATGAAAAAGAATATTATGAGTTTTTTGACGGTCCTCCAAAGTTTATAAAAGAGATAGGACCTGAATGGAAACAGTTTAACTTTTTTAATACAGGAATTCATCCTTCTAAACCAGCATCAACAGGATTAACGCTATTACAGCATGCCTAACTTAGTTACAGTCGTCGGAAGAAATACACATATCTTACCTCATATGTTAAAACACTATGAAGATAAGGTAAATAAATCATACGTTGTTGTGTATAGACAATCAGATGACGATAAAATACTAGAAGAAATAGAAGAGTTAGGAATTACTCCTTACAAAGTCGTAACTGAACCTAAGTTTAACTGGGAAAAAGTCACAGACCTATACAATGAAATAAAAAAAACTAAACCTAATGACTGGTGGATAGTTTCAGATGACGATGAACTACAGGTTTATCCGTACGGTATAGAAACTATAATAGAGTGCTGTGAAAGAGATGGATATCATTTTGTTACTGGAGGATTCTTAGACAGAATTGGACCTGGTGGGAGTTTCCCAGAAGTTACACCTGATACAAATTTACATGAAGCTTTTCCTAATGCAGGATTTTTTAGATACCCAATGTCAGGAGCTAATCCTAATAAAGTAACTTTAATGAAAGGTCACATAGATCTAGTTCCTGGACAACACTACGCTATAGTAGGTAATAAAAATAGCTGGGGTACGAGGCATAGACGTAGGATGCCAATACAAGATGTATTTGTACAAGTCCACCACTTTAAATGGGATTCATCTGTACTACAGAGATTAATGGAGGTAGCAGAAACAAAAACAGATTATAGTTTCTATAAAGAATACAATAAAATGTACCGATCTATTGCTCGATCAGATTGGAAAATAGATATAGGAAATCAGAAGTATTTAGTTGAAAAGCTGAAAAACTTTTCTTATATTGAATATAAAGACTATCCTCATTGGGATAAATTAAAAAGTTTAATAGTTAAAATTTAAAAAATGGCAAAAACAGAAATTAATTACGAAGAAGAAAATCTTATCTTACAAGAAAGAAAAATTAAAGCTTTAGAAAAAATAGCTTCTACTATTGATTCTCTTACTATATGGTTTGAAGAAGTTGATAAAGATGCTTGGGACCAAAGATTACAATGGTATTTAGCTGAATTTCATAAAAAAATAGTAGGAAATACTGAAGATAGTGAGTAAAAAATTAGGTGTTATAGTACCGTATAGAAATCGATACAATCACTTAAAACAGTTTTTAGACTATCTACCAAAATATCTTAGCAACAACAAATATGACTATGTAATTATAGTTGTTAATCAAGATAACGGAACTGCTTTCAATAGGGGCATGTTATGCAATATTGGTTTTGAAAAAGCTAAAAAACTTAACTGTGACTATGTAGTGTTTCATGATGTAGATATGTTACCGATTAAGGTAGATTACTCTTACAGTGAATTCCCTGTACACTTAGCTACCGATAACTTACCTTTTGAAAGTTACTTTGGTGGTATAACCTTATTTTCTGTAGAGGATTTTGAAACCATCAATGGTTTTTCTAATATGTACTGGGGATGGGGATTTGAAGACGATGACTTAAGGTATAGATGCATTCAAAAAAATATATACTTCAAAAAAGCATACTATAAACCTAAGTTTGCACAACGTTCAACTCAGCATTTCAATGGAGTAAACGCTTACTGTAATATTAATAATAATATTAGATTTAAAAGAGACTTTACTATCAATCTTTCTGTTTCTATAGATGAAATGGTGTTAGATGTTTCTAATAAATTTGATAAGTATACTCTATTTAATATTCATGGATACGATTTTGATATATCTTATACATCATTTAAAAGATTCCAAGTACAATTTTGGGACCGTCAGGATAACTTCTATCAAATATTTTCTAATATCGAACCACCAAGATCTGCACACTTAACTGTTAAACATGAAAGTAGCGAAAATAAAGTTAGTTTCTACGTAGACGGTAAATTAGTAGGAGAACAAAAAATGAGTAACTCTATCAGAAATTACAGTACTGAAAGAGATATTTTTGTTGGAAGTGATTATATGAATCTTCACTATCTAAGAGGATCTATAGAAGAAATTTTTGCTCACCAAGAAGCATTATCAGATGATAATATTAAACTTCTGGCTACAAATTATCAATTCAGTCCTACAGATTCATTCCTTACATATGACTCTGCAAATACTTTAATATTCTTCTTTAATTCCAAATATACGATTAATTATAAATTTACAGATCTATCAGGTAAAGAGACTCTTAACTTTCTTGTCAACACTAACCGACAGTTAAGTAAAAGCAGCAGCTCTGTATCCTACATACCTAGAAGAAGGAAAAGTAAAATAAAATACTTAGAACACGATAATAATGGGTTTAATAAAGGTAGCGGAGCTTGGAATGATGACTTAACTAGATGGAATCAACTAAGGTACATTAATGAAGTAGAAAAAGGATCTTACGAAGGTGTAGAAGATGGGCTCTCTAATCTAACTTATACTTTACATGGAGAAGTAGTTAAAGGTAAATACTATCACTTAAACGTAGGGTTATGAGTTATAAGAAAGGAGTAATATGCGGTAACTTCGATGTAATACATCCAGGGTATATTGCAATGTTTAAAGAGATGTCAGAAAACTGTGATTGGCTAACCGTATTACTTCATTCAGACCCATCTATTGAAAGACCGCACAAGCTTAAACCTATATTATCTGTAGAAGATAGAATTAAAGTGCTAATGGGTTTGAAAGGTGTAAAAGAAGTCTTATCTTATACATATGAGAATGAGCTATATGAGCTACTTAAAGAAGGTAGGTACACTATCAGGTTTTTAGGAGACGATTATATAGATAAACCCTTTACAGGAGTAGATTTAAATGCATGGGTTCACTATCTAAATAGAGACCATGGTTGGTCTACTACTAAATTTAAAAAATTAATTGCAGAATCAGTATGAAATTAGGAGTTTGTGTGCCGTACAGAAATAGGGAACTTCATATGCATGAATTTATCCCTAAAGTAGGTAAGTTTTTAAAAAACCAAGGTATAGAATTCTGCATGTACTTCTGTCATCAAACAGACGATAAATTATTTAATAGAGGAGCTACTAAAAATATAGCTGCTAAACATGCTTTCGAAGATGGATGTGATTACATAGTATGGCATGACATAGATATGATACCTGACCCTGACGGAGGAGCAGATTACTCTTTTCCAAAAAGTAACCCAAGACATATTGCTACAAACATAGAGCAGATGGACTGGGGATTAAAGTACCATGAATATTTTGGTGGAGCAGTAGTATTTTCAAAAGAACAAGTTTACGCTACTAACGGTTATTCTAATAACTACTGGGATTGGGGTATGGAAGATGATGATTTATTTTGGAGATGCCACTTAGAAGGGTACTCTAATACAACATTTTTAACAGACAAGCCTGAAAAACAAACATACGGCGAATTTAACGGAGATGACTCTCTTATCAATATACCTTTTCAAAGAAAATATAGAGGGTTAACATCTAAATCTCATACTATCTCAGCTTTAGTACGCTGTTATCATCAGTTAGATAAAAATAAAATATTTTTAATAGGAGATAAAAATAACAAATATGTCGAATACCCTATTTTTAAAATACCTGGATTCGACTACGGACTATCTTTTAATAATTCAAGAGCCCTAACTCTTACTTACTGGAACAATTTTGATAACCATAACTATATGTGGATTAAAAGGTACGATAATCAATGGAGCTGGGTAACTGCAACGTTTGATGACTCACAAAAATTATCTCATTTCTATTTAAACGGATCTGAGGTTGACAGTAAAGCAGGATTTGGAAGCCCTTCTCCACTTAAATGGAATAGTACCTTAAAAAAGTATGGAAACAGTGATATTTATTTAGGACATACCCCAACTCCCTCTAATAAAGAGCATAGATTCTTTAAAGGTGATATAGCTAAGGTATTTGCTTGGAATAAATGTTTATCATCAGAAGAAGTTATGAATTTACATAAAGACATCCCTACAGACAGTTTAATTTTAGACTTAGATTTTAACAATACTACAGAAGTATTTAATAATCACAATGTAACATTTAAAGAGTCAAATTTTAAGATACCTAATTCTATCATTCCCCATAGGGTGTCTGGTAGGTTTAGATGTCTACCTCATAAAGATGAAGGATTAGTAAATGGAAGCTGGGCAAAAGGAGAAACCACAGCTAAGAACGAAGAAAGATATGTACTTAAAATGCAACAAGGAAAGGTTGACTATAAAGAAGACGGTATAAAACAAGTTAAGTATGAATTTATAGGAGAGGAGAAATTGACGCCTTGGGCTAAAATGATCAATATAAAACTATGAGTGAGCAATTAAAATTAGAAAAACAAAAAGCTAAGATATTACTCGGTAATCACGATTATCAAATAACTAAGGATAAATTAGACTCTATTGGCTGCGGTATGTGTTTAGCAAAATGGACACAAACTACAATACACCTTCAAATGGGTGAAACTCATTCATGTCACCACCCCGGTACTCATAAGATACCTTTAAATGAACTTAAGAGAAATCCATCTGCGTTACATAACACTAAATTTAAGAAGCAGAAAAGGAAAGAAATGCTCGAAGGTAAGAGACCTTCAGAATGTGATTACTGTTGGAACGTAGAAGATAATTCACCTCAGTTCTCTGATAGAGTATTCAAGTCTAACGAATCTTGGTCTAAACCTTATTTTGACGAAATTATTAAATTAGGTTGGAGACAGGATTACAATCCTAAATATGTAGAGGTAGGATTTTCTAATCAATGTAACTTCGCTTGTTCCTACTGTGGACCCTCTTTCTCTTCTAAATGGGCTGCTGAAGCAACTAAATTCGGAGCATATCCAACCTCACAAAATTTTAACGATATAAAGGCTATGAAAGCGAATGGGAAAATGCCTATTCACCATAAAGAGCATAACCCATATGTAGAAGCTTTCTGGAAATGGTGGCCTGATCTTTATAGAGACTTACATACCTTTAGAATTACCGGTGGTGAACCGTTACTATCAAAAGATACTTGGGGTATATTAGACTTTATTATTAATGAACCTAACCCTAATAGAAACCTTAATTTAGCTATTAACTCTAACTTAGGTGTACCTGATAATTTAGTAGATAAATTAATAGAGAAAATTAAAAGAATAGAAGATGAGAATAGAGTAAATGAATTTATAATTTTTACTTCTGTTGACGGATGGGGAAAAAGAGCAGAATATATTAGAAACGGCTTAGAGTTTAATAGATTTTGGGATAATATGAATAAAATATTAGCAGCTTGTCCTAGAGTAAATATAACTGTGATGTCTACATTTAATGCTTTATCTGTTTCGTCTTACGATGCCTTAGTAAAAGGTGTATACCAGTTAAAACATGAATATGGTTCTACAGATAGGTACTGGGTATCTGCTGTATTTTTAGATTCGTCTTACCTAAGACACCCAACACATCAGACTCTACAGGTATTAGATCAAGAAAAATGGGGACCCGTGCTCTGGGATACTGTACTCTATATGGATTACTTAGGTATTCCTAAATTTGACCACAAACTAATAGGATACTCAGACGTTGAGGTTCAAAAAATTAAAAGATCTTATGATTGGATGGTTTCTAAATATAAAGACCCTCAAATTATTAAAAGACAAAGAAGTGATTTCGGTAGATTTTTTAGAGCACATGATGAAAGAAGAGGAACAGACTTCTGTAAAACATTTCCAGAGTTAGAAGAATTTTACCATAAATGTTTAAAATTAAATATATGAGAGTAGATTTTGATAAAACTTATTTATTTCACGATATAGATAGACACGGTACAGTTAAGAACACAATAAGTGGTTTACTAGTCGATGATTTCACAATGATGATAAGTTTCCTACCTGATTGGGATTCTATAGATAAGGTACTAGAAAGAAGAAAGTCAAACCCTAAGTATGATGTTGTGTACCATCAATCCTGTATAATAGGTAAAAACGGAAAACATACAGGTCTTTTTTTTACATCCCATATTAATCAACAAGGAGATACTAACCATTTAATAGAATACGAATGGTGGCAAAATCCTAAATGGGAACAAAACAGAGATTCCAATGAAGATGAAGTACAGACTCTCAAAATATACATTGAAAAACAAGATACTCCATACGAAGTAATAGCAGAGAAGTATAATGATGAATATAAAATAAAAATAGGTGAACAAGAATTAACCGGTAAAGCAAACTGTGTTATAGATTACTCAAAGTCAATGATGTGGTTAGGAGCAGCAAACCGATTACTAGACGGGTCTGATCAGTTTGATGAAGGATTTGCACGTATATTTGAAGGAGAAATAAATAAACTGCATATTCAAAAAGCACCTATGATGGGGTACTCGAAAAGGCTTTTTTTCGATGATTTTGATAAATTTAAATCTTTCGGGTATAATGTCGAAGATGACGGTGTATTTATTTCTACAGATTTTTCGCAAACCACAGCTTTAAAAGCTAGAGACTTCTCTGGTAATGGCCTTCACCCTATGGTTTACAGAAAAGAATGGATAAGCTAGAATATAAAATACTACTTACTGAAGGAGACAGTTGGACATCAGGTGATATAATTGATCCTAGCTTGGAAAATGAGCTCAATGGACATGTTAACAGCATTAAAAACGATAATTTCCGGTTACCTAAAGTATGGCCTTCTAAATTAGGAAAACACCTAGGTTTAAAAGTAATAAATCAAGCAATAGCAGGGTCTTCAAATGACGGGATAGTTAGAAGAACGGTTAATTCGGTTATCGGTCTATTAAAAGAGCACGACCCCGAAGATATTTTAGTTGTAATAGGATTTAGCTCACCAGAAAGAAAAGACTTTTTTTATTCAAAAGGTAATGAAGCTAATTGGGATACTCTCTACCCATTAGACACTTTTAAAAACAGCGAAGATAGAGAAAAATTTAAAAAGCATTATGTAGATTGCTACTGGAATGAATTTGAATACTTAACTAGGTTTATGAACTCAGTTATTTATCTAAATTATTTCCTACAGTCAAAAAATATTGATTATTTATTTTTTAATGCTTTTTATCAAGATGAAAAAGGAGTATTTTATTCTAAATCTTTATTTAATATAATAGAAAATTTTAAAAATAAACATAGTGATAGCTATTTACAGCATATTGGAATTTTAAATCTATTTGAAGAAATTAAATATATACAAGACAATCACTTTATTAACACTAGTTTTAAGTCTTACATAGATAATCAACCAGATGTTAAAACAATACCAAACAAAACATACTATACCAACTACCACCCTTCAGAAACTGGTCACACAGTATGGGCAAAATTTCTAGCTAACTACATTTTAGAAAAAGATACTAAATGTATACATGACAGTTTTAATACAACCACTTTTCATAATATTACAGATAAAATATTAGAAATGTATAAAG
>Ga0222719_10005851_pt1 | contig 10536 bp, 10 predicted proteins | sample C33_34DmetaG_FD_165039 | JGI IMG/M metagenome (GOLD analysis project Ga0222719, IMG submission 165039) | Estuarine water microbial communities from San Francisco Bay, California, United States - C33_34D | ecosystem: Environmental > Aquatic > Marine > Unclassified | place: USA: California...
GGCTTTTGATATTTCAGTTTGATGCACGCGTCCGCCGGCGCTGCGAGAAAGCCGAGTGCTGGCAAATATGCAAAAATCGTCGTATTGCGCTTCCAATTTGCTCAACGTCGCGGCGTCAATACGCTTCGGGCGACCGAGTTCGCTCACACCTGCGATGGTTAAAAATCCCACACCAGCACTAATGCCCCACGTGCTGTCACCCCCAAATGCGCTTTCACCCAAGACAGCGATAGCGACGCCGCAGACGGCAAACCAAGTCGCGACGGCGACTTGCGCGCCGACGCTCGCATCCTCCATCTTGTTAACGCCAGTCGCCTTCTTCAGCACCCAATCCGACGGTCGCTCGCTATCGGTGCGGCCTAAAAATAACAATAATACCGACACCGGCGACGCGAAATACAACGCCACAGCCCACAAAGCGCCACCCGCCACGGTGCTCAAGTTGAACGCGCTCTCCTCGCCGGTAAAATCAAAATCCCCGCCACCATCGGCGTAGCTCTCAATCGAGTCCACGCCGTATAAAAACCCATCGCTCGCATTTTCATACACCACCGCCACGATTGAAGTCATGACGAGCGCGATCGAGCCCACGATGAGCCACGTCTGCGCGTTTTCTCTATTCTTCACCTTTTCGCGTCGCGTAATCAATCGTGGGTCCCTCCCGTCGTTGTCCCGCCCGGCGCGCGCGCGAACGACGCGTCGCGTGCGAACGACGCGCGACTGCGCCACGCGACCGCGCCGCGCGCGCGATGCGCCGCCGACGCCGCCGATGGGCGGCGACAACGCCAGCGTCTGTGCTAAAAACGTCGACGTCGACGTCGAGGCGCGAGCCACCACCGCGCGCGCGCGCACACGCCGCCCCGGCGCCGACCGCGCCAGCGCCTGTGTCGTCATCGTCGTCATCGTCGTCATCGTCGTCGGCGTCGTCGTCGCCATGCGCGCCGTCGTCGACCGCGCCGCGCGACGTCGAGTGCCGTCACTGTGCGCCGCGACTTTGCACATCAATCATCCATGCGCGCGACTCGCGCACTGGCGCGCCTGGCGTTCCCGCCGCGCATCACCCCCGAAGGCGTGCGAATATCATCCATGCGTCCCGTCGACGCCGCCGAGGCGGTGGCGCGCATCCTCGCCGCGCGCGCGAGCGCCGAATCGACGAAATCATCAGCAGCAGCAGCGACGCTCGTGCAATCGTGGATGACGTCGCGAACGCGCGCTGTACGCGCCATCACGCACCCGCGCGTGCCCGAAGACGTGGCCAAGAGAGTGTTCAGGCCTCTGAGTGCGCTGGAGTGTGACATGGTCGAGCTCGGAGGCGCGTTGCCGTAGGAATTAGATTATTGAAAGTTGTAACAGTATGCCAAATGTGTAGACGTCAAAACACGCCGTCCGCGCCGCGCCAGTGCGCGATGTCGGCGCGCGCGCGGTTCGGGTATCGATTCGCCCTGTTCGGTGGCGTCGCGTTCGGGTACGATCTGGCGCTCGTCGGGGGGTTATTGCCCACGCTCGCGACGACGCTTGCGTTGGATGGCATTGAAAAAGGCTTCGTCGTGAGCGCCGCGAAGGGCGGTGCGGTGATTGGCGCGTTCGTGGGCGCGGCGGCGATGCGATGCTTTGGACGAGTGCGAAGTGCGGCGGTGTTGAGCGCGTGTACTCTGCCGTTCGGGTCGTTGTTGTGCGCGTTGAGCGCGGATGCGTCTCAAGTCGGGCTGGCGTTTGGGCGCGCCGTGGTCGGCGTCGGCGTCGGCGCGCTCGCGGTGATCGTTCCAGCGTATTGCGGTGAGATCGCGGATGATCTCAATCGCGGTCGCGTCGTGGCGTGCTACGAGTTATCGGTGTGTATGGGGATGATTTTAGCCAACGTGAGTACTTGGTTTGAACCAAGCGAGACGTACCGATTTGTTCTAGGCTCACCGCTCGTGATTGGCTTTTGGTGCGTCGTGGGATTCATGACGTGTCCGGAAAGCCCAAGATGGTGCGTGCGCGCGGGCGATAGCGAGCGCGCGAAGGAAAGTTTACGAGCGCTCGAAGAGCCAGACAATAACATCGAGACGCTCGTCTCGACTATCGAAAACGAAGAGCAGCACGCCACGTCCTCGAGCGAACGAAATGTGAGTTTCTGGCAAGCTCTCGTAGATGCCACGCACGGCGGATGGTGTGAAGCGATGGATGGTGAGGAGAGACGCGCCGTGAATTTAATTCTTTGTCTGGCGTGGTTCAACCAAATGTCGGCGTCGACGTCGATTATCAACTACTCTTCGCGGATTCTGAATCAAATTTCCACGACGACGACGACGACGACAAATTCGTCTGGCATCGCCATGGAGAACATTTATTCTGGTTTGATCGTGGCTTTCAAGACGCTAGGGGTGTTGATATCAATTCACCTCGTCGATTCATTTGGACGTCGGCCGCTGCTCTTGTATGGGAACGCGTTTTCGGCGTTTGGATTGTCCATCGCTGGTTTAGGCTTTGGTATGAGGAGCGTTCCATTAACTCTTATTGGTTTGTGCACTTTCATATTTGCATTTTCATGTAGCTCAGCGAGCGTGTTTTGGGTCCTGGTGAGCGAATTCTTTTCCATGAGGGTGAAATCCGCCGCAGCGGCGCTCGTCACCGCCACGCTCTTCTTCGCCGGATTCATCTCGGACTTGATATTTGCGCCGATGTTGAACGCTTTTCACGCTGGTACGTTTGCGTTCAACGCCCTGTGGTGCGTGGCGGCGACTATTTTCGTGTACTTTTATATTCCCGAGACGCGTAGAAAGACATTTCGAGACATTCAACGCGTCTTGAGAAACGGTGATGTTGATGATGAAGATTTCGCCCCAGTCTATCAATCCGTCAACGGCAGTCGCGGTATCGAGTTTGCAAACATTCGCACGCACACCATCACCGATGAAGATGCCGCACCAGCGCAGTCGCGTCGCGTGTAGAACGCGATTATTAACGAATAGCTACCGGTAGCCAGCGGCGCGAGTTGTATGATTGTATGATAACGTTGCATGTATGTATATTACAGAGAATAGGCGTCAACCACCTATGGTACATTTACTACGCCATATCCGGCCCGCCAATCGACGCCGTGCGAATAATCTGCAGCAACGAGCTCCCGATGACGACAAAGATGAAAAATCCTAGCATCACCGGCCCTACGGCGAACCCATTCTTCTTCCCCAAAGACGCAGAGATATCCACCGCGCCGCGCTTGTGAATGTTCCCGTGGAACTTACGCGACTTGGCCGCCATCATTCGTGCGCTCGCCTGTGTGTGCGATCGAAACCGTGCGTGCGCGCGTTAGAAACCTCAAAATATTCCAGCACCCGCGCCATCGATCGCGATCCATCATCGACGCCGGCGCCACGCGTGTGGACGCCGACGACGCGCGCATCGACGCGCATATCGAACGTACCATTGTGTGCTTTACGCGTGCTGTGCGTGAGACGGCGTGAGCGAGGCGACGACGGCGTACGGTGCGCCGAAGAATGCCGCAGCCGTCGATCGAGGGTGTTGACAAGGCGCAATTTGCGTCCAGTGACTGGACTCCAGCCGTCGTCTTAATGATGCGTAAACATACATGATTTTACAACCGCGAACGGTGCCGCGCTAAAAACAGACTTAATTATAAGTGCGCGATGACGTAGTACGTGCGCGGGATCGGGTCTCGTGCGCGCGGGGATGCGCGCGCGGGAGGCGCGTCGCCTGACCATCGGCCGAACGAGCAGTTTGGGTCGCCGAGTTGAGCGGCGGTTTGCGTTCGCCATGGGAGAAAGTACGATTCCGGCGCATCGCACCATGATTTTCATTGCGCCTTTGCTGGTGTTGGTTCGAGTTTGAACGCGCGGCGGAATTTCGTACGCCAAGGGGCGGATTTCGCGCGTCGGACGCTCGCTCGATTGACGACGGACGCGATGAGCGTCGAGCCGCCTGGCGTGGAGACTTTGGCCGCAGTGGCGATTACGCGTCGCACCACGCGCGGCGCAAGATAATAGAGCAACCCTTCGAACACCCAAATCACATGAGCATCACCCGACGTGAACCCGACGCGCTCGAGTTTTGCCAACCAATCGTCTCGTTCGATGTCTGCGTACGCCTCGGCTCGCCCGCGACACAGCGAAAGCGGTGGATCACCCATCTTTTCGCGCTTTTCCCGCAACACGCTCTCGACATCCACTTCAAACACGGTCGTCAGCGCTTTACACGCATCGCTCGGCGCGCGAAGACGCCACGCGCGCGTGTCAAAACCCGCCCCTAAGAAGACGACGCGCTTTTCGCGCGACGGCTCCGCCTCGTGCGCTCGCCTCAACGCCTCCACCACGGCGTCATCGAAGAATTTCGTGCGTATGGCGATCCGGCCTTTATCCCCTCTCCCCTTACCACCGCTCGCGATCGCCGCCGACGACGACGACGTCGCACCGGACGCCACCGCCGCCGTCCCAGTCGTCCCACCGACACCGATGCGACCGCTCAACGCCTCCGCCCATGGGTCGATAAACAACGCCTCCTCGCCGCGTGCGGATTCAATCGCGCGCAACGCCGCGATAGAATTCGCCGATTTCACCACCTCGGTCGCCACGCTGGGCGCCATGCGCCGCGCGACGCAACGCCGCGCCTCCAAATGTCGCGCTTCGCGAGGAAAGCAAGCGATGATGACGTCACGCGTGTGCGCCACATCGCGACGCGTTTTCACGGACGCAGCGCGACGACGACGACGACGATGGACGGCGCGGCGAGGACGATGACGATGACGATGGTGCGCTCGAGCGCGGTGGCGCGCGGCGATGGCGGCGCGCTGAGGCGGTGTGCGCGACGCGTTGGAGCGCGGACGAGGCTGACGGTGGTGATGGCTGGGGTCGGCGCGTCGGATGGCGACGGTGCGGATGAGAAGAAGAAGGAGGACAGCGCGGCGCGCGAAGGGGAGATTAAGAAGGCGTTGGATGCCATTATGGCGAGCGGAGGGACGCTGACGGGGAAGGTTGAAGTCGTGAACCGCGGTGGTTTGGTGCTCAGGGCGCAAAAGGGCAAGTTTCGCGCGTTTTTACCCAAGAGTCAGATGCGTTCGAGTCGATTAAAGGGTGATTTGAATGCGCAAGGGAACGCGCAGGAGATGGACGAGACGAAGATCTTGGAGGCTCAGATTGGTAAATTGATTGATGTGAAGTTGATGGATGTGACGCCGAAAAAAATCGTTGTGAGCGAACGGGCGTTGTTGCAAGAAGGGGCAAAGGAAAAGTTACCGATCGGCACGCGCGTGGAGGTTGTTGTGACTTCTTTGAGTGATTTTGGGGCATTCGTCGAGGTTGTTGATGGACAAGGCCCTGCGTCTGGTCTTGAGGGTTTGGTGCACATCTCGGAGATCTCTTGGAATAGAATTAGCCACCCGAGAGACGCCGTGCGGGTTGGGCAACGCGAATCCGTCAAGGTGTTAGAAGTCAACTCTGACACTGGCCGCATCAACTTCAGCATCAAGCAAACGCAAGCAGATCCGTTAATGGAAACACTTGAGACAATCATGCCTGTGACGATGCCCGAACCGAGCATGGATGAGGATGATTTAAGCGAAATCCCTTTGCCAGGCTTACCGGATATCTGTAGCTCGCTGTTAAAGGAGGAGGGCATCGAAGCCGTCATTCCGGGACGCCAAGCCATGGAACAACGCGTGGTGAGCCAAGACTTGGAGCTTTGGCTCACGAATGTTTTCGTGGAGGATGGTTACAACTTACTTGCGCGCGCGGGCCGTGCGGTGCAAGAAATTCACGTCGTTACGTCTTTGGACCGCGACGCCATCAAGCGAGCCATCAAGCGCGCCACTACCATAGCGAAGAATTAATATTTGTATTAAATCAATCATAACGTGTGTTTAATCGTCGCCGCTACTTGGTTTGCGCGCGCGTTCGGAGATCGTTACAGAGGTCGTCTTCAATATCAATGTTTTAACGTGGATATTCAAAAAATAATATTGTTATCACGTTCGACTAGCGGAAAATCCTTCTCGCGTCCTCTCAAAGACTTACATGAACGACTCAAGGTATTCGACTTCACCGACGGAGCCGGTGAAGAACGGCACGCGTTGGTGAACCTTGTCGGGCATGATGTCAAGGATGCGGCCCTTACCGTCAGAGCCCGCACCGCCAGCTTGTTCGGCGATGAAAGACATCGGCGCGCACTCGTACAACAAGCGGAGCTTACCGTTCGGGTTCTTGGCGTCACCCGGGTAACCGTAGATACCACCGTACAAGATGGTTCTGTGGAAATCACCAACGAGAGAACCAATGTAACGGGCGCTGTACGGCTTGCCGCCGTCCTTACCGCCAGTCTTGAGGGAGTCCATGTACTTCTTCAAGCCATCGGTCCACATGGCGTAGTTACCTTCATTGAACGAGTAAATCTTACCACTCTTCGGGACTTGGATCTTTTCGTGGGACATGATGAATTCACCAACCGTCGGGTCAAGGGTGAAACCATACACGCCTTGGCCGATGGTCAACACCAAGATGGTGGACGAAGAGTACATGCAGTAGCCAGCGCACAACAAGTTGTTACCCGGTTGGCACACATTCATGACGCACTTTTCTTCAATCTTGGCCGCATCTTCAGAGCTGAAATCCGGGATGCACGTGGAGTCAGACTCGTAGATACCCCAGATAGAACCAGTGGACACAGCGGCATCGATGTTTGAAGAACCATCGAGCGGGTCAAAAACAACGACGTAGTTGCCGCCAAAGGTTTCCTCAACCGCAACCGGGACATCCTCTTCTTCAGACGCAATAACACCCGTACGGCCAGTTTGGCGCAAGACGTCGCAGAAAACATCGTTAGAGATCACATCAAGCTTCTTTTGGTCTTCACCTTGAACGTTAGTCTCACCCGCCAAACCAGTCATACCGGCAATCCCGGCGCGTTGCACCAAGCTCGCGATTTGCTTGCACGCCAAGGAAATGGACGACAACACGACAGCCAATTCACCATCAATGTTCTCCTCCATTTCTTGTTGAAGAATCCACGTCGTGAAAGGCGTACCGAGACCACCAGCCTTGGCCACAACGCCTCGCGTCGCCTTGACGCTCTTCGCCGCGCGACGCGAAGCGACGGTTTTCGTCAACGCCCGGGTCGGCGCCTTGGCTGCAAACGCAGACATGATGAATGTAAGGGCTTAGGTTAAGCGCGTGTTGGTCCTCTGCGACGACGCGAACGCGAGAGACGAAGAAGACACGCGCGTCAGTATTATGCGCGTCATGCACGGCGCGATGCGACGCCAAGACGCGCGGGCGAACGACGATCACGCCAAGTCCCGATCGCGCGATGACTTTATCCACAACCACGCGACCGACGACGACGACGACGACGACGACGACGACGACGACGATGAGGAGGACGACGACGACAATGAAGATGCCGTCAACACATCATCATACGTGTACGCGACGACGCACGCGCGCGCGGACGCACCGAAAAGTCGAGAAGTGACGATCGGTCATGGGCATCTTGGGTTCTTATCCACACGCGCGCGACGCGCTCGGGACGCGAGTTTCGACAAAGTGGATAATTACATGGTGCATGGTGTATAGTGTGTGACTAAATATGACGCGTACTCGTAGCGTACGCGATGAACAACGCGAGACAATGCGAAAGGCGGCAAGCGACGGAGGCGAGCGACGGAGCGACTGAAACGAGTGGATTCGCCAGACGCAGTCGGCGGCCGAATGCGGCTTCAGTCGCCCGAACCGACTTCGACGGTGGTGAACATGTCGAATGGGAACGATGTCACGAGCTTGTTGATGATCTCGAGACGTTTATCTTGTGATAATGGCCGTGCGTAGGAGGACTCATCGAGCATGGCGTCAATGTTGTGACGCGGTCGAAGAAATGCTTCCGAGCGTCCGCTCATTTCGAGCCAGTCGCGGTATTTGAAGTCACTCTGCGCCGCGACGACTTCTTGATCTTTGGGGAAGAACCATCGAGCTGGGATGCCGAACGAGTCGGCGACGATTAAGCCGTGTAAAGAACTCGAATACACGTGCGAGCATCGCGCGACCTCCTCGACAAACAAGCGCCAATTCGATCCAAAGTCGCCGGGCGTGAAGCTCTTCACGCCCTTGGGGGCGACGGTTTTGTCCCCAGAGACGTGCCTAATCAAACATTTATGCTCCGCCGTGGCTTTGATTTCCGGGAAAAACTCGCTAACTAAAAATCCAGGATCACCAATCGACGGCACAGTGGCGCCGTGCACCTCATCGAGCAAACGCGCGGTTTCAGGCCCGCGTACGCCTCGCACTTCAAAATCGAGCGGCGTCCCCAAACGCGCCTGCGCGTACTCCTCCGCGTGCCACACCCCCAATCCCCAAACCACATCCCCGCTACGCACGAATTGCATCACACTCCCCACGCTCCACAAACAATTCGATCCTTTACTCTTCATGCGATGCGTAATAAACGCATACGCGTCGCACTCAAATCGCCGCTCCAACATCTCTCGCACGATTGGCTCGCCGAGCAAGTCTCCAGCGTTGCTCCATTGCGAATTACATATACGAAACCCAGCAAACTCGGGCTTAAACACCACCGCACACTTAAACGACTTCCCAAACGCCGCCCTGGACGTCGATCTCTCGCTCGTCATCGACGTCGACGCGCTCGACGCCCGTGACGATGCGCCAACACCATACATCACCGCGAGCGCACACGCCACCCCGATCGCAACTTTCCACACCCACGACGGCGCGCGATCGTGCGATCGTGCGTCACCGAGCAACTCAGCGCGTTCATCGCTCGCGTTCATCGCGCTCGACGCGTGCGCGAGGCGCATGCGCGCGCGTATGACGTCGGCGCGGCGCGCCCGGAACGGCTCCGAAACCGAATAGGGTTTAGAAACCATTCACTCGTGAACACCCATGTCGTGCGTCAATGCGCGCCGCGATGCCGCCGTCGACGGGCGCCGTCGGCGAACACCACGCCTTACTCATGCCGCTGCCATCGCGTTCGATGTCCGACGACGCCGATGCGTCGTCGTCGTCGTCGTCGTCGTCGACGTCGACGTCGCGAGTGAAAGCCATGGCGATGGCGCTCTGGGTGGCGTCGATCGCGCTCGCGGTCGCGGTCGTCGTCTTTGCGTCGTCGTCGTCGTCGTCGAGACGCGATGTGGCGTCGCTCGGCACCCCCAGTGCGGTGCCGCACACGCACTGGCGAGAGATGACGATGACGTCGTCGTTGGGGTATGAGATTGATTTAGCGCCGTGTCACGTGTTTGCCGACGAGCTCGAGGCGCACGTGCGCGCGTTTTCTGCGCAAGCGTTGGCGAAATTACGCGATATCACGTGGATTGATGGGTTCTGGGCGTCACCGCCGAGTGAGAAACAGCATCATGCGTTGGAGTATTATTTATTAGGGATTGGTAGGACGAGTTGCGCGGCTGGGGTGTTTGGCATGAATGTCGTATTCATGCGGGACTCGGCGGGGGCGTGCGAGGATGCGATGTCGGCGTACGCGCGCGGGCGTGTTATACGCGGTGAATCGGTTCCGAATCAATTTGGTCGAGGTGCTGCGAGGTGTGTGGTGAAACCTCGTGAGCATTTGACGTATACTAACATGACGGAGTGTGGGGTTGAGCAGTTTAAACGCGTGTGGATTAATAAGGTGCCGCTCGTCAACGAAATGGCCAACGAAATTGAAGGCTCAGAGTCGTTTAAGGATTTACGATCCAAGCGATATTTTTGGCTCGATGCCGATATTGGTTTGTTGCAGTGCCCTGATCACACCGCGTATAGCTTTTGCATGAGCATTGGTGCTCCGGAATATTATCGCGAGCGCGTCGGGTTTCCGCCGTTTAAGTGGCTGCACGAAACGTTGCATCGCGAGGCGTCAGAGGACAAGATGATGTTAAATTGCTACCGCAACGAGTTTCAAGGTTCCGTGGCTGCGAACGCCACAACGAATGCCGAAGACACTGATGTCGACGACGACAACGACGACGACGACTCGTACTTGGACTCTCCAGTCGTAGGCAAGGATGTCGCCGCGTTGGCCAAGCCGCGACCGGCGTTCGGGACGTGCGACGACATTCATCGCATCTCCGTCATAGCCAACATGTTTGGCGGCTCAAAGCGTGCGATCAACGAATACACCAAAGGATACATGCACTTCATCGACTACCACATTCCAAACACCGCAAACATGGGATCACCACAGAAACCGATCGAATGTTCGTGCCCTTCTGAAGAAAACATCATGAGCACCATGGCCATTTACGACCATTATCGAAAATTGACGAGCGACGCCTCGTGCGCGCGCGAAGAGCACGGGCAAGTCTACCCGGTGGACACGTTCAAAACCAAGCTCGTGTCCGAGATTGAAGACTGATATATATGTCTCAATCATCGGCATCCATGTATAAATCACACAAAATTCTAGCCATAGCTCGGGTTGTCACTCGCAATTGTTTTAATTGTAACAGACCAAAACTGTTCACGCGCGGGAGCCTCACAACACACACACACGACGACGACGACGACGACGACGACGACGACGACGACGCGAAGAGGG